>Ga0163144_10013067_pt1 | contig 17362 bp, 16 predicted proteins | sample OliLak19BULKMAT1_FD_123175 | JGI IMG/M metagenome (GOLD analysis project Ga0163144, IMG submission 123175) | Freshwater microbial mat bacterial communities from Lake Vanda, McMurdo Dry Valleys, Antarctica - Oligotrophic Lake LV.19.BULKMAT1 | ecosystem: Environmental > Aquatic > Freshwater >...
ACTCACCTTCTTTGTTGATACGATTGCCTTGTTGAATTTTGAGGCGACGACGAACATCGACTGGAATCCAGTAGGCAGAATCCACATGCAAACGAAGTTCAATCTTGGTTTCCACCTTGTTGACATGTTGACCACCGGCGCCCCCTGATCGAGATCGACGGATTTCCACTTCAGAGCGTGGAATCTGGAATGTTTTAAAGTCGATTGAACTCACGGGTTTATCATACCCGAGAGAGGGCTTTGGACAAAGACTGGGCCATCGCCTATATCGGTACTTAGACTATGTCTAACGGGCCAATCGTCCCACCTTTTGTTCATCCTTGTTTAAACTGTGGGGCCTGCTGCGCATTTTTTAGAGTTTCATTCTATTGGCAAGAGACTGAAAAAGGTTTCAGCGAAAATCCCGTTCCAGTAGAAGCCACCATTCCCGTTAATAATTATTTTCTATGCATGCGTGGAACCGATCGCAAGCCTTCGCGCTGCGGATCTTTGGACGGTGAGCTGGGTAAGGAAGTTTCCTGCTCCATTTACTCCAATCGGCCGAGTTCTTGTCGCGATTTTGAAGCCTCTTATGAAAACGGAACTCGAAACTTGAGATGTGATGAGGCTCGATTTTCCCTAGGGCTTCGACCTTTGAGTCCTGAGGACTGGCGGAGCAAGCCATCGCCCAGCGATCTGCCCCCCCGAGGGCCGTTTTCACCTGTGAGTCCATCGCGTCGAAAACGTAGAACTGCTGCCTAGCGTTAGATCTATAGAGTGGGGCTCAAGCTTGACCTAAAAACAACTTGTCAAAGAAGTTCGAATTTGAGAATCATTATCAAAATGAAAAACATTCAATTTCTTAAAAAATCACTTTTGTTTGTCTTTGTCGGTTTTGCGACGTCCTTGCTTCAGGCGAAGGATGCCAAAGAGATCACGATTTATACTTCTTCCAATGAAACGTTCATTCGCCCCATATTTGAAGAGTTCACTAAAGAATCGGGAGTTAAAGTGAATTTCATTTCCGATAAAGGTCCTGTGTTGATTGAGAAGCTCAAAGCCGAGGGCAAAAAAACTTCTGCTGATGTTTTCATGACTGTGGATGTGGGCAATCTTTGGCTGGCTTCTGAAGCGGGCCTCTTGGCACCTACAAAAAGCGAAGTTATCGAAAAAAATATTCCCTCGCAATACCGTGAACCTTCAAACAAGTGGGTGGGGCTCTCAGTCAGAGCTCGAACCTTGTTCTACAATCCTAAAAAGGTGAAAGACTCCGATCTCAAAAACTACGAAGATTTGGCTACAAAAAAATGGGACAATCGTCTTTGCTTGCGCACGAGCAACAATGTTTATAGTCAGTCCTTAGTGGCAAGCTTCATCGAGAACAAAGGCCCTAAAGAGACAGAAAACATGGTGAAGGGTTGGATCAGTAATCTTGCTACTGATGTGTTCACGAGCGACACTTTGCTATTGGAGGCCATCGAAGCCGGAAAGTGTGATGTGGGTATTGCAAACTCTTATTACTACGCACGCATTATCAAAGAGAATCCCAAGTTTGGAGTGAAAATATTTTGGCCTAGCGATGGTGTGCATGTGAACATCATGGGAGGTGGAATTGTTAAAAATTCTCCGAACAAAAAAGAAGCTGTGCAATTTCTAGAATGGGCCACTTCTGCAAAAGCGCAAAAGCTATTCGCTTCAATGAACTTCGAGTATCCCGTAAATCAAACCGCCGAAATTGATCCTCTTGTGGCGGCATGGGGAACGTTCAATGCTGATAAAATGCCACTCTACAAAGCGGGTGAGAAACAACAGGCTGCTGTGCAGTTGATGGACCGAGTTGGATACCGCTAAGACACTGCTTAGATTAATTGCATGTTTGCCTGGAGGAATGCTTTTGCTTCCTCTGGGGTTTCTTCTTTGGAAGTCCTTTCAAATTTCTCCAGAATTATTAGTCCATGTTGAAAAATACTTGTTGTGGGAAGGTTTGGGCAACACCGTGCTGCTTTTGATTTCGGTTTTGTTTCTGAGTGCCACTCTTGGCTTATCGCTTGCATGGATCGTAGCTCGTTACCGATTTTTTGGACGATCATTTTTTAGATGGGCCTTGATTTTACCTCTAGCTCTGCCGGCTTATGTGGTGGCCTTTGTATGGTTGGCTCGTTTCGGGCAATCGCTTCCATTCTTTCAATTGAGCTGCATTTTGTCCTTTTGTCTTTTCCCCTACATTTATCTCATTCTTCTCGAGTGCTTTGACCGCATCAATCAGTCTCATATCGAGGTGGCTCAGAGTTTGGGGATGCCTCCGGGTGGAGTTCTTAAAAAGATTTATCAACCTATGCTTTTTCCCTCCTTAATGGCTGGGGTGGCCTTGGTTGGAATGGAAACTCTCGCCGATTTTGGCAGTGTCTCTCTTTATAACGTTTCTGTTTTAACAACTATTGTGTATCGGTCATGGTTTGGCTTGCAATCACTAGAAACAGCAGCATTTTTGGCCATGGTTCACATCGGGTTGCTATTGGTGTTTGTATTTTTAACTTCAAAAGTTTCAAGAAGGCGATTGGCCGACAAGAGTTCAGGAGTAAAGAAAGATCGAGCTCTCAAAGAGGTCTCTCCAATCACTTCGTTGGGGTTGGCTTCCTACGTATCTCTTGTTTGGGTTCTCTCTTTTGTGCTGCCGGTGGCTCAACTTTTGGGTTGGGGTCTAAATGATTTGGGCGGCTTTTTAGACACGCGTTTGTTGGAACGAATCATTAATAGTCTTGTGATTGCCTCAGGTGCTGCACTGATCACATTGTTTTTTGCTTTGGTGATGACTCTAGCTAAACGTTACTTTGATTCTGCTTCTCTAGGCTATTTTGTGCGTCTGGGGACGATTGGGTATGGCATCCCAGGAACCGTGATTGCGGTGGGTTGGATGGTGACATTAGGAATACTTTTAGGCTCTTTCCATCATCTCACCTTCTTGGCACTTTTGGCTCTTGTTTTAGGCCTGTCGACCCGATTTCTTTCATTGGCCCAACGTCCTCTCTTTTCTGCCGTTCAACGTATTTCTCTTTCAATTGAAGAAACGGCAAAAAGTTCTGGCGCTTCGACTTTACGAGTGTTTAGAAAAATTCATTTTCCTCTTTTGTCGAGCGCATCGGGAATTGCCTTTTTGTTTGTATTTATTGATACGCTCAAAGAAATGCCGATGACTCTTTTAATGAGACCCTATGGCTGGGACACTCTTTCGGTGCGAGTTTATCAATTCACCTCGGATGGAATGTGGCAGGCCGCAGCTGCGCCGTCTCTAGTGCTCGTATTGGTCTCACTTTTGCCTTTGTGGTTTTTAAGGAAACAAATTCAGTGAAATTAGAATCTCAATCATTAAACATACAAAATTTGTCATTCGAGCGAGAAGGGAGATCCATCTTGAGTCGGCTTGCTCTCAATCTTGCTGCTTCTGAGATTGCCTCTCTCATGGGGCCGAGCGGTTCAGGAAAAACCACGCTTCTTCGTTTAATCGCTGGATTTGAAAAACCTTCATCGGGGACTATTCAATTAGGAGATCGGCTATTATGCGATGTTGAAAGTGGCAAAGACCTTTTTGTTCCGTCCGAAAAACGTGGTGTCGGTATTGTGTTTCAAGATTTTGCGCTCTTCCCACACCTTACGGTTAAAGAAAACATAGTTTTTGGATTGTTTCGTTCCACTAAACAAGAGACCCAACACACTTTAGAGTTTCTAGTTGATCTTCTAGGGCTCGAGGATTTACTTTTGCGTTTTCCTCATGAGCTTTCGGGAGGGCAACAGCAGCGAGTAGCCATTGGACGAGCCTTGGCTCCACGGCCCTCACTTCTATTGTTGGATGAACCTTTTAGTCAGTTGGACCCTGAGTTGCGAGAAGAGCTTATTGAGGGACTAGGCCGTGTTTTGAGAGAGACTCGTATCACCACCTTGTTGGTTACACATCATCAGGAGGATGCGTTTGATTTGTCGGATAAGGTCGGCGTTTTGAATTCTACCCATTTGGAGCAATGGGACACTCCTTTTGATCTTTACCACAGGCCCAATTCACGTTTTGTGGCTGATTTTGTGGGTAAGGGAGTTTTTATAGAGGCTCGCATACTAGGGGCTGGAGCTCTTGAGACCTCTTTCGGAACTTTTCAGGTTTCGTCAGCACAAATGGCTCGTTGCTCCTCGTCCTCATCAAGCATGTGTCAATTGCTTGTGAGGCCCGATGATGTGATTCATGACGATGCGGCCTCCTTTAAGGCACGACTTATTCAGAAACGCTTCAGAGGATCTTTGCATCTGTACACTCTCGAATTGGCTGATGGTCAAAAAGTACTTTCCTACGTGCCGAGTCACCACAATCATCGACTGGGAGAAGAAATTGGGATTCGTGTCGAAATGGATCACGTGAATATCTATTAGCTTCTGATAACATAGGCTCAAGATGAATTCGGAGCTTCTTATACTTTTCCAAGACGAGGATCTTCTTGTGCTCAATAAGCGTGGCGGCGAATTGGTTGAGGGAGCTGAGGGCTGCCTCGAAGAACAGGTTCAGGTCCTTTTTGATTCTCGAGCTCGTGCGCTCCATCGTTTGGACAAAGGAACAAGTGGGGCCTTGGCCTTCTCGCTGCGCAGGCAGCATCATGCCAAGTTTGCCCAGCTTTGGGAAAAACGTCAGGTTAAAAAATTATATTGGGCCCTTGTTGAAGGAATTTGGAAATCTCCTCCTAAACTTCTTGAAGGAAGCGACGAAGACTCTAAGCCCATGAGGACGTGTTTAAAAGTCTTGCGCTATCTGAAAGACAAAACATGGGTAGAGCTTTCGCTAGAAACAGGAAGGCGCCATCAAGCTCGGATTCAATGTTCCTATGCTGGTTTTCCAATTGTTGGGGATCAAAAATATGGAGCCGCAGCAGATTCGATTCTAGGAGATAACTTTGCGTTGCATGCGCGAAGTTTAGGATTTGTTCACCCGGTCACCCAAGAAAAAATTCTCATCGAAGCCGACCTGCCACAAGCATGGCAGGTTTTTAGTTTGGTGTAGACCTTCTTTAGTTTAGAAGGCGGGTCGCTCGTCAGCTTCTTCAGAAAGAATCACACGATTGGAGCGTGTCCCAGCTGCATCTTCGGGGTTTCCTAAATCACCTAGATCGTCGGGAGTGTCAAAGCGGGGCAATGTGTTTCGGCGACGAGCTTCTTCATCAACGGATCGTGGGCTTTGTTCTGCCAGCCAGCGATACATCCCTTCAACTTTCTTAACGAGTTTGGGATCTTTAAATAGTAAAATTTGTTCGTTGTTAGATTCGGCACCTTGGCTAAAGTTGAAAGAGGTCCCAACAACTGCGTAGTCGCCAGTGCTTAATATTTTATGGTGAATTTTTGCACTGACTTTGGTGTTTTTGTTGTCCACTTTGATCCAGTTGTTTCCGTAGATGACTGGAGCAATTCTGACATGCTCTCGAAGTTCTTTGAGGTTGCGAGGGCCGAGCGTCGTTGCCCAAGGACCAGCCGACATTTCTTGGTACCATTTTTTACTCTTGTCCTCGGTGCTTTTTAATTCCCAAGCAGACATGTTTAAGAACTGACTCCAGAATTGCATGGCAAATGGGGTGTCTCCAACACTTCCATAATCAAAATGACCGGTGTCCTTGATTTCTCGTTCGGCTCTTAAAAGAAGTGCCTGGTCGACAGCTTCTGAAGAGTAAGCAAATTGAATCATGCGAATGGGACCTGTTGTGCGTTCGATCACTCGAGCAAGAAGGTTTTTTCCAACGCTTTTGTAGGCTCCTCCTGGGGTAAATGTAATGACAACGCTTTCCATAGGATAAGCTTCAAGCGTGAGTGGATCCACATTGGGGCCTGTGACTTGATAGGCGCCATTGCTGGGATATTCCGAACCTCTGAGTTGGAAAGTAGGATCTAGTGTTTTTGTGAGTTCATGATTCACTAGGTTGGCCAATAGCCAACTCTTTAAAGTCATGACGTGGTTGGCATTGGGCACCGACTCTTTGGGGAGTGGTTTCATGTTCTTTAGATCGCCTTCAGGACCGAGACAGGATTGTGTAAGATTCCCCTAAGAAAAAAGAACCCGGGCTTTGTCGACATGGTTCCAGTCGATAGACGCCATTTTTTGATGGTTGAGTCCAACTGATTTAACGGGAGTGACTGTTACGCCACCACTAAGAAGTTTCTGGTAAACAGCTTTGACCCCAGGCCGAGCGTCAATCACGCCCTTGTCAATTCCAACTCTAACTTTGACTCCCGATCGTACTTTTTGAATCAACGCATCGGCAATTTCTTCTAGGTCAAAATCAAAAACGTTAAGAACGATTTCGTGTTGTGCGCTAGAGAGAAAGTCTTTCCATACTTTCACAAGATTTTGTGGAGGCATGAGTTTGTTGTTTTCGTAGTAATGATGAGAAATGTGAATTATTAGGTTTTCGTAACCCCATGTTCCCTTGGGAGGAAGGAGTCGAAGATGTTTTGTGGGGTCAACGTTTTTTGATTCGGTGCGAATAGATTCGAGAAGCTGTGCTTGGGCCTCATTGAATCGTTCTGGGTCATGTTGAAAAAAAGCGACCAAATCTGACTCTGGAACTTTTTTCAAATTTTTAAGGGCGGGGTCGTCTTTGTTGTCGAGTCGATCTCGATAGAGCTGGCGAGTTGTCTGAAAAATTCTTTGATAGTCGGGTGACTCCTTTTCTGATGCCGGATAGCGAAAGGTGGCACAGGATGCCAGAGTTAGAGAGAGGGAAAGAGAGAGGCCGAAGATGCTATAAATATTTTTCATTCTTAGCTTTTTCGGCATTTTTAGGTCGGAGCTTGATATTGTGCGTGCTTCTTTTAAGCGCCTTAAGATTCAAGGGGGTAGCGTTAACTGAGACCTCAATTTTTGCCTAGGTCGAGGCCAATCACCTCTTCAAGCCCATGGCGACAGATGGGACAAAACTCATCATGGTTCTCCATGATGCAAGCAAATCCAGGTTTGTGAGAGGGGCGGGTGTTGGGGGATTGGGCATATCCTCCCCGATAGGCACCAAAGCGTGGGCGAGCTGAGTTCCAATAAGATCGTGGAGTAGGAATGGGGGTGCCAGGAAGAACCCATTCGTTCCATTTTAGTTTTTGGGAGTCAGGCAAAAAGCTGATGTTGGGTGACCATGCTTCTGGAATAGCAGGCGCGAACTCGAGTTCGGTTCGTCCGCCTTCTTCGTATTCTTCGTTCAATCCGAAATAGTGTCCTATTTCATGAAGAAGAAGATAGGAGAAGTAATTCGAGTTCGCGGGAATCGTGGTGGATTCTTTGAAGTTGCCCACTCCCCAGTAGCTCGAACTGTCGACAAGAACAAGTGCATAGTCGTAAGCGACTTGACCAATAGCTTCGCGATAGCGTGAAACGCGAGTGGGGTAGAGAACATGATACCAACGACCAAAAGCATTCCAATAGGGGAAATAGAGTCCTAAGAAACTATCTCTTTCGGGAACAGGCATTCCCAAGTTGCTTGCGCTTCCGAGAGCTTCGCCGCTCAATGCAAAGACAGCTTGGAATTCCATATTTTCAAAATGAGGGAATCGAGCTGTTTCCAGAGTGTCAATCGCAGCGCGAGCACGTGCCAGAAATTGATTCTCTTTGCTGCTGAGTGTGTAGCCTTCAGCATAAATACTCACAACAAGCTTGGGCTCTTGGGATGCTCTGTGAAGAAGTGTCACTTGAAGATCATTTCTCTGTAAAGAGGGAGTGAATTCAGAAGGTGAAATAACCTGATTCAGAACTTCTTCCATATCGCCTGTGACGGGATGCTCAGCTTGGAGTACTAACAGAACATCTTGAGTAGGGACGGGAAATCGGAAGCTCAATGCGCGTGTGAGTTTGCGATATTCTTTCCCTGTGCCGATGCTGTCATAATCTAGTACGACTCCAGTGACAGGATCTTTTAGGAATGCACGATAGCTTCCAAATTTTGGAGTCTTAAGATTATTTTTTCTTTGGGAAAGTGCGGAGGTTCCAGAGTTTTCAAGATTGAGATGGCTAATTCGGAAGGACTCATCTTCTCGCCATTCTATTTGCACTCGAAGCACTTGAGATCCCCGAGCTTCAATTAGCGATAGTTTTCGCGAGGGCTTCTTTGGGAGAGTGTGATTGGGTTTCTTCTTCGCCTGCCAAGAAGCTTCGGTTGGAACCTGAAGCGGATCGGGATAAGGATTGGCATTAGGGGTAGCGGGCAAAAGCGAAATAGTTAAAAATAAGAAAAAAGCTCTCACACACTATTTTTAAAGTGTGTGAGAGCTTTTCACAAGTCGGCGAGAATTTCAGCTCTAGGGACTGAGCTTATTGTTTCCAACAAAGCGAAAACCGTTTGCATGTTCAAAAAGCCCTCCTTGTGGGGCTTATGTCTGAGTGGGTGCACTAAGCTAGCTTTGAATTCTGGGCTCAAATATTCACATTATGTGAAGGGGTTGGGCGCAATATTTTAACGTAAGTATATAGAATTTTTAAGATTGCAGAGAGCTTTTGATTCTAGCAATCGCCTAGCTAACGGGCTATGCTCGCACGCGTGAACACGGATTTAGAGAAAGAAATTCCTCAGTCTGAAAAGATTGAAAATAAAACCTTGATCACGACAGGTCAGGCTCGTGCCGACTTGCCATCTTTGCTCAACTTCAATGATTATCGTGATTTCTTAAAAGCACGCGCTGAGTTCGAGAAAACTAAAAATGCGCGCATCTCGGCCAATGCCATCGCCAAAAGGTGGGGGGTTTCTCCTGCTTTCTTGAGTATGCTTTTCGCCAAAAAGCGCCATATTGGATTGAACACCTGCTCTGAGTTGGCCAAACATTTGAAGCTTAGCGAAGACGAGCAAATGCTCATGACGATCGAAATTCTTTCGACTTCCGCTGAATCACCCATTCATAAACGTTATTTTAACTTGATGCGCGATCAGCTGCGCGGCTTTATGCATATTGAAGTGAAGATTCAAGAGAGCCATGTTGATTCCGATTGGGTTCGATATGGATCAGAACTTCATTTGACGCTTTCGGCTTTGATGGACACTACTGATTATGTGAATGATCCAGATTGGGTCATGAGTCGACTCATTAATAAAAACTACACCCGCGAAGACATCGTGAAAGCGTTGAATATCCTGAATCAAGAAAAATTCAGTTCCCGAAAAATTGGATTGAGTCATGTCTTGGCTGTTGGACCAGTTGCGTCTCCTGCATATCGACCTGGGTATGCGGCCTTTGGCGAGGCTTTGCAGGAGCCTGAACGATACACGCCTAACGTGTTTACCTCCATGAGTATGACCTTTTCTGAAGAAGCATCGATGCAAGCTCTTAAAGAGTTTCGTGCGATGACTCAAAAGCTAGTTGATTTGGCCACACCTGAGAAACCAGAGAAACAGGACCGAGTGTTTATCTTTAGTGGTGGGGTTTTTCGCGTTGCAGGGCCTTCTCGGGATGCCGACATGTCCAATTACGTGATTCCCAAAGCACCTACTTCTGATTCATGAAAAAGATTGTTTTTGCAATTGTTCTCAATATCGTTTTGATTCCTTGGGTGGGGGCTTGGGGCAACCGTGGTCATCATGAGATCTGTGCTGCCGCAACATACTTAGTTAAAGAGCCAAATCTAAAATCCTTTCTGAGATCGAAAGAACATCGCATGGGATTGTTATGCAACATTCCCGATATCTACTGGCGCGATCTTCCTCGAGCACAAACCTCACTCGGCAATCCCACTCATTTCATCAATCCTGAGTTGGTGGGCGAAACATTATTGTCTTTGAAAACTGACTTTTCAAAAGTACGCAAAGAATCGGCGACATCGAAAGTGGGAAGCCTTTGGTGGCGTGCGGACCAGTTTTACCGAATCGCGGTTGAGAGTGCAAAAAAAGCTTCCAAAGTAAAAGTTCCCAAGAACGTCATAGAGCTTCAAAAGCGTGACTTGGCTTACAACCGTCATGTTTATCAAATGCATGTGGCTATGGGGCTATTGGGCCATTTTGTGGGTGATGTGATGATGCCTTATCACAACCAAAGTGATTACGATGGTTGGAAGTCGGGACATGGCGGGATTCATGGTTTCTATGAAGACACCTGCTTTGATGAGTTTGGCCCTCAGTTGAAATCAGATGTGGTTGTAGCGGCTAAAAATCTTGAAAATAGCCAAACCGAGAAGAAGGATTTTTTAGATCCTAAGAAATCTGTTTTGGAGCGCATGAAGGCCGCAAGTTTGCTCTCCGTGAGTGAAGTGTCTGAAGTGGAAAAATTAGATCAATTGATCTCTGTCCCTGATTCGGAATCACGGGAGCCACCTAAAAGAAAAAAAGCCTCTGAGGCTTGCACAGTGTTTTATCCCCTTGTTTTGAAACAAATGGCTAGATCTGCGGCTTTGTTGGCTCAGTTGTGGGATCAGGCCTACATTAAGGGCAATCGACCACAAGTGCAGCTCTACAAGAGTTACGAGTATCCTCTCATCCCTGATTTTATCGCTCCAGATTATTTAGAAAAAGCTCCCTGAAAAGGAAAAATGAACTCATGAAACATCTCTCCGCTTTTGCTCTTTTTTTACTATGGCATTTATAGCTCCCTCGGCTCACGCGTGGGAAGCTAATCTGAATCAGTGTGAATCTCTATTCAACTCTCCTTTGGCTTCGCTATTCTCAATGGCGTTTCAATGAGACGCAGACTCTTCCCTATCCTAAGCTTGATGGCACTCTTGAGAAAGGTTTGCAGCTTGTGGAAAGTGGATTGCGCTATTTTGGACAATCAAGGTTTTAGAGTATTTAAAACGTGCCGATCAATTGTTTCGTCGTGTTCTCGAGATTGACCCAACCATCAAATTGCTTTGAAGGCTTTAAAGAAGCTAGCCGAAGAAGAAACTCCCTGAGTCCTTAAAGGATTTCTTCGATAGAAAGTTCTTTGGCTCCGATGGGGGTGTCGAGAATAAAAGATTCGCCTGCTTCAAGCCCGATTAAATTTCGGGCTAAGGGTGATTTCAAAGAGAGCACCTTGATTTGAACTCCATCCAAATCAATGTTCATCCCGCCGGCTACGGGCGCTACAAAATACCATTGATCATCATCCAACCGAATGAGCGCACCCAGTGCGGCGCTCGATCCTGAGAAATCGCGGGGCTGCAAGTTTTGAAGATTCTGAATGTCGATTTTGATTTCTTCAAAGCGACGTTTTTGTGCACCCGCAAGATAGCTCGCTTCGATGGCGCGAGTGTCGTATTTGCCTTCTTGCTTCATTTCGCTGTCGATAGCTTCTTTGCGTGATTGTTCGGCGATGCGGTCGTAAAGGGTGTGTTCCTTTTGAAGCTGCTCGATAAGAGATGTGATGATGATGTTTTTATTCATTTTAAACTCAGCTGGTCTTAGACTTTAACTCAATAAACTTTTTAGCCAGTACAAAAGGCTGAATAATAATGAAATGGAAAAAGGCTTTTTCTTCTTTCCATTTTTTCATGTCTTCCGCGGAAGCTTTTAGGATCCAGCCCTTGGCAATGAAGTTAGCGATGTTCTGATCGTCGTTGGCGGCCATCATTTGAGCCACGTGTGCGAGATCAAGTTCTTCATGGACTACAAGAAAGGCACCTCTCCTAATGTGAGGTTCGAGGTCGGGGACGGGTGAAAGCAGAATGTGTTCCTGGAGCTCCTCGATGCTCGGAGCTTTCGTTGATGAGGTCATTTCTTGGATTTTGGATTTTCAAAGAGTTCCTTGAAAGCTCCATAACCTTCCTTCTCAAGATCATTTTTGTGAATGAATTTGAGAGATGCCGAGTTGACACAAAAGCGAAGTCCGCCTGCTTCTTTGGGGCCGTCGTTAAACACATGGCCTAAGTGAGCGTCACCCGATTTGCTGCGCACTTCTGTGCGGGTCATTCCAAGGCTTGTGTCGTCTTTACGAACAATTTCCGAGGCGTCGATGGGCTTTGTAAAAGAGGGCCATCCGGTGCCTGAGTCATATTTATCCAAAGATGAGAAAAGAGCTTTGCCAGAGATAACGTCAACGTAGATTCCGGGTTCTTTGTTATCCCAATAAGCATTTTTAAAAGGAGGCTCAGTGCTGCCTTCGCAGGCAACTTGGTATTGGGTGGGGTTAAGGATCTTTTTTAGTTCTTCTCTAGACACGTCTTTTCCTTCCTTATTCTTAGGTTGAGCTTGAACGCTCATGAAAGAGCTTCCTAGGGCTAAGAATGTGGCCAAAAGTAGAATGGGCTTCATTACTTAAGTTTAAGAGTCTAACGGAGCTGAGTCTAGTTTGGGCGAAGCATTTTCTAAGCTGGGCGATTGTGACGCGTGTTTGTGTGCTTCATAACAGTAAGGGCATACGGGCAAATATGTCTCTTCGGCGCCGAGCAATACTTGAGGCCCTTCAGATACAACAATGCCGCCGATAAGACGAGCATTGAAAATGGCCTTCTTGTTGCAGTAGTGGCAAGTGTTTTTAATCTCTTCGATAGCATCGGAAAGCTCAAGGAGACGTTTGGAGCCAGCAAAAAGTTCTGTTTTGAAATCTGTTCTTAAGCCATAACAAATAACCGGAATATCGAAATCGCGTGAGACACTGCGAAGGTGTTCGACGAACTCTGGAGCTAGAAACTGGGCTTCATCTACGAGAATGCAAGAAAGCTGAGCAAGGTCTTTGGGGTCGAGGCGCGATTGAGCGTTCACGAGCAAATCAGCAGGTTTTTCAAGGCCACTTCTTGATCGCACAGCAGCTTCACCGAAGCGAGTGTCGAGAGCGGGTTTGAGGATCATCACCTTTTTACCTTGGAGTTGGTAGCTATGAGCTACAGCGAGGAGGTTGAGAGTTTTTGCGCTGCCCATGGTGCCGTGTCTAAAATAAAGCTTAGCCATCAATGAGTTCTCCCTAGCTTCTGACTTAAGCAATCTCGCAAGGCAATGACAAGTGCCTACGAATATTAAAGGAGCTAATTCAATACTACTATTAGCTAGTTAGGGCTGGTTTTGAAAGCAGGATCTGAATCGAGCAGGAACTCAAGTCGATAGGCCGATTGAGTCGCGTTGCCTAGGCCAGCGAGAGAACTTGTTCCAATGTTTGAGGCGAATGTTAGTTAAACGCGCCTAAGCACAATAGCAAAGCTGAGAACGGACGTGGCTAGGTCAAAGGAAAGTGGGCCATAGGTGAAGAGGAGGGCACAGCCCAATTCAAAGCGACGTCGAGGGAGTCAGTAGGGGGATCGAGGCTTCTCATGGGCAGGTCATTTGTACTATACTCAGGCTGTGCCGATATTCAAGGATTTCAAGGTCATGTTGGGGGAGAGCTTAGAAAAAGCTGTTTTCAATCTTGACCCCAAAGCGCGCTCTTACAGAATATTGCGCAAGTCACTCGATGCTCGTCGCAAGGATAGACTCCATCATGTCTACACGGTTGAAACCTTCTCCACCGAAACTCCGCCTAAACTAAGTTTTGACATACCTACTCGCATTGAAGCCAGGCAATTGCCGACAACCACTATTATTGGAGCCGGACCTGCAGGACTCTTCGCGGCTCTCCGACTTTTGCAGCGAGGCTTGCCTTGCCAAATTCTTGAACGCGGCAAACCTGTGTTGCCTCGCATGAAAGACATCTCCCAGCATTGGCGCCATGGCAAAATCAATCCCGATTCGAATGTGTGCTTTGGGGAGGGCGGAGCTGGCGCTTTTTCCGATGGAAAGCTCATCACTCGTATCAAATCTCCCTTTAAGCAATACGTCATGGAGCAAATGGTTTTATTTGGAGCCCCCGAAGAGATTCTCTATCTGGCCAACCCTCATGTGGGTAGCAACAAGATCAGAAAAATTATTAACAATCTCACTAAATACCTAGAGAAAAACGGATGCCCCGTTCATTTTGATACTCGCGCTGAAGAATTTATTTGGTCTGAGAACAAATTGGAATGTGTTCGAAGTGTTGATGGTAGAGAATTTAAAACAGATAACTACATACTGGCTACGGGCCATTCGGCACATGATGTCTTCGATAAAATTCTCGATGCCGAGGTGCCTTGTGAAACTCTCAACATGGCTATGGGTTTTCGTATCGAGCATCCTCAAACGTGGATCAACTCCACACAGTATGGGGAGCGTTGGGAACATGAAGAGCTTCCCGTTGCGAACTACAAAATCACTAGCCATGACGATGCGTCGGGTATTGGAGTTTATTCTTTTTGTATGTGTCCAGGGGGTTATGTCCTTGCTTCGAGTGCGCAGGCCGATCGCATGGTGGTGAATGGCATGTCCAATTACAACCATGGTTCTCCTTATGCCAATTCAGGCATTGTGATCACCATTCAGAAGGAGAAGTGGTATCCCGAGGGGCCTCGACAGGCTTTGAAATTTCAAGAGCAGATTGAGCGCAAGACACAGCAAAAAGTCATTGAGGCTGGTGGCACTATCGAAGTGCCTGCTCAACGAGCCGATGATTTTATCAACAACCGCGTTGGGCCGTTAGGCAAGTCTTCCTGTCCCAGTGGCGTGATCGCCGTGAATCTGCACGATATATATCCCCAAGAGCTAACGAGTGCTTTTATCGATGCGCTTAAGAATTTCGACCGTAAGATGCCAGGCTTCATTTTGAAAGACGCTCTTCTGCATGGAGTTGAAAGCCGCACCTCTTCACCGATACGCATTGTGAGAGATGCTAAAACTCTTCACTCTCCCAAATACACGAATTTTTATCCGTCTGGAGAAGGTGCGGGTTTTGCAGGTGGAATCACGTCGGCGGCTGTAGATGGCATTCGTATTGCCGAATCGATTGTCGATTCTCTATCGGAGCTGAGTATCCCACGGTGACTTTAACCCCCCAAGAGTAATGTTGGGCCGAGCCGGCTTGATAGGCAGGATAGAATTTAATTTCATTGGCAGGAGCGATCACTCCTAGGACTGCGCTTTTTATCACACAATGAGCAGCTGTGATGATGTGATTGCGGTCGATGAGAGTGCCGGTGCAAATGCATATATGAGTCTGATATTATTATCTTATCTCGATTCTTAGCGAAGAAGGTTCATAATGTCGTCACGGGTGAGACTCAGGGCAGCTCCGCCTTCATCTAGCACGGCTTTGGCCAAATCCTTTTTTGATTCTTGGAGCACAAGGATGCGTTCTTCGATAGTTTCTTTCGCCACCAATCGATGAATCATCACTGGGTTTTGCTGACCAATGCGGTGGGCTCGGTCGGCGGCTTGATCCTCGACCGAAGGATTCCACCAAGGATCGGTGATGAACACATGATCGGCAGCTGTGAGAGTGAGGCCCACGCCTCCAGCCTTAAGGGAGATGAGCATAACTGGGGGACCTTCTTGAGGACCTCTTCCTTGAAACTCATCCACCACTTCTTGGCGATTGCATGTGGAACCATCAATGCGCGAGTAGGAAATGTTGCGACTCTTAAGTTCAATTGCAATTTTGTCTAAGAAGGAAGTCCACTGAGAAAAGATCAAACTCTTGTGGCCTTCAGACAAGGACTCTTCCAGAGTCTCCATAAGAAGATCTACTTTTGAAGAAGAATTCGAGTCGTCGGAATTTAAAATTCCAGGAATCAGTCCTCTATGACAGCAGGCTTGTCTAAGGCGCAGAATAACTTCGAGAGCTTTAAGAACATTGCCTCCTCCCGATTCGAGAGTTTGCAAAACTTCTTTGCGAGTCGAAGCCAACAAAGTTTCGTAGGTGTTTCGTTCTTCTGAGCTGAGTTCACAGTGAAGCACTGTCTCGGTGCGAGGAGGAAGCTCGGGAGCCACTTCTCTCTTAAGGCGTCGCAAAATAAATGGCTTGATGCGAGCTTTGAGTCTTTGAGCTGCCTCCATGTCACCCAATCCAATAGGGCGCGCATATTTTTCGATAAATTCTTGCCGTCTGCCTAAGAGTCCTGGGTTGATAAACTCAAACTGACTCCAAAGATCGTCAAGTCTGTTTTCAACGGGAGTGCCGCTGAGCGTGACACGGAATTTTCCTTTGAGTGAGTGTGCGGCTTTGGCAACAAGACTTTCAGGATTCTTGATTATTTGCGCTTCATCGAGAACGAGATTGTCCCACTCTATTGTGTTCAACTTTTCTTGATCGATGCGCAAGAGTCCATAACTTGTAAGAACCACATCAGAAGTTTCGTCGAGTTCTCGTTTGTTGCCATAATAGAGTGAAACTTTTAATGAGGGACGGAATTTTTTCAATTCCTGCGCCCAATTGAAAATTACGCTCGTAGGCGCAACGATGAGTGTCTTTCCTTCCAAGGCACAAAGGGCCTGAAGGGTTTTTCCAAGGCCCATGTCATCGGCGAGCATGGCCCCGAGCCCCGCATCTCTCAAGAAGCAGAGCCAGTTTACGCCCTTCTTTTGGTAGGGGCGAAGTTGAGCTGTGAGATCAGCGGGAAGTTTGGAGTCCTGTATCGATTGAAAATCCTGAAGAAGGTTCCTGAGTTTTTTGAGAGAGTCGGGGTAGGGAGTTCCCACGTCTTCACAGAGTTGAGACAGTTCAGGAAGGCGTTGTGGTGCGATTTCTTTGCCTGCCGCATTGGCCGCCAAAAATTCTTGAATCTTACGACCGTAACGCTGCATCCAATCCTTAGGAAGTTTGGCCCAAGAACCATTGAGGAGTGGAACCGAGTCTTCGCCTTGCTGCCAAGCTTTGAAAACAGATTCAAAGCTCGCTGTCGCATCGCCCGAATGGCTTGTGGAGCCACCTTCAATGAAATTAACTTGGAAGGAGTAGCCGTTGGATTCTTTAACTTCAATTTTGGCTTCCAGCTGTCGGACCTCAGGCTGAAACAGGCGAGCACCATCACCCGTATAGTCCCAAGCTTGAACACCCTTCACGAAATTGATGGCCTCTTGCCCTTGAAACTGCACTCGTCGATTGGGTTGAAGGTTAAGCTCGCGCGACAACTTTTGCATGAGTTGGCGCTCCATGTCTTTGTTTCTCTGAACAACCTGTGCCACCCGCTGAGATCGTGAATTTTGCACAGGATCGAGCTCGAGAGTGGCATAGTTGAGTTGTACGATGGGGGGCTCGCCGTAAACCACATTGGCTAGAACCGAAAGACAGGTTTCTCCATTTGTGGTCTGATCTTTTTCCAGACGCAGATCAATGTGTGGAAGAACCTCGAGAGTTTGAGGTCTGCGCAAGCTGTTCACGGTTATGGATATCTTTTTGTTCAGTCTGGGCAGCACTTCTCCAAAAAGAACTTTCTCCTGACTCGAGGACCAGAATGAGCCTTCACCTTCAGTAAGTTTTTGTTCTTCGGGAAGAAGCTGTGTCGAATTCATAAGACGCAATGTGTTGGCAATGCCTTGAGCGTCTCTGCAGAGTGCGACGCCGTGACGGAACTTCTTTTCAATCGACGAGTTGTCGACGCGCTTCAGACGAAATCCGTCGGCTTCATCAAAAC
>Ga0163144_10013068_pt1 | contig 17361 bp, 20 predicted proteins | sample OliLak19BULKMAT1_FD_123175 | JGI IMG/M metagenome (GOLD analysis project Ga0163144, IMG submission 123175) | Freshwater microbial mat bacterial communities from Lake Vanda, McMurdo Dry Valleys, Antarctica - Oligotrophic Lake LV.19.BULKMAT1 | ecosystem: Environmental > Aquatic > Freshwater >...
CCGGCGTCCGTTTTCGTCAACGGCTTTTTTCACGCTCGTCGATTCTCGCGGCGCGCGCCTTTTCCCGCTCGCCGAGCCGCTCGAAGAGCGTCGCGATCCGGCGGCGATCGTCGCGATCCGGAGCGCGCGCGAGCGTCTCGTCGAGAAACGCGAGCGCGCCCGCGCGGTCGCCCGCGGCCGCGGCGAAGTACGCGCGGTTTAAGCGCAGCTGCGGATCGCCAGGCTGCTCGTTGATGAGCGCATCGATCATGCGGCGCGCCGTCTTGTGCTCGCCGAGGTCGGAGTAGATCAAGGTCATCGCCTGGCGGTCCTGCATGTCCGGCGACAGCGTCAGCGCCTTGGCGAGGGATTCGAGGGCAAGGGTGCGCGCGCCGCGGCGCGCGTCGTGCGCGGCGAGCTCGCGTCGGGCGCCCGGGTCGCGCGGCGCGCCGGCGACGATGCCCGCGAGCGCGGCGCGCGCCGCGGCGTGATCGCCCAGCCGCTCGTAGGCCGCCGCGGCGCGGTGGCTGTCCGCGGCCCCCGGCGCCCGCGCGCGCGCGGAGGCGAGCGACGCGAGCGCCGCGGCGCGATCCCCGGCGCGCTCGAACAGCGCGGCCCGCTCCAGATGAAGCCCCGCGTCACCCGGGAACTCCGCGATCAGACGGTCGAGCGAGGCAGCCGAGCGGGGGAAATCCCCCAGGTCCCGATAGAGCGCCGCCATGCGCCGGCGCTCCGCGGGGCCGGGACTCAGTCCCGCCGCGGCGGCCAGCTGGGCGTGCCCTCCCGGAACGTCGCCGCTTTGCGCCGCCAGCGAGGCCCGGTCGAGGCGCACGCTTAAGTCGCGCGGCGACTCTTTGATGAGCCCGTCGAGGAGCTCGCGCGCGGGACCGTAGTCCTTGAAATCTTGATAAAGGAAGGCCATGCGCTGCCGGTCGAGCGGCCCGGGGCCGAGCCTCCGCGCCTCGCCAAGGGCGGCGAGCGTGGCCGAGCGGTCGCCGGCGCGCGCGACGATCGTGGCGAGGTAGAGCCGCAGGCGCGGCTCCTTGGGCCGCTCGCGGATCAGCGCGTTCATCTGCGACTGCGCGGCTCCGTAGTCCTTCAGTTCCGCGTGGAGCAACGCGATACTCTCGCGCTGCTCATCGGTCGGCTTCCCTTCGCCCGCCTCGGCCAGCAGCGCGGCGGCGCGCGTCCGGTCGCCGGAGCGGACCGCCTCCGCGGCCTTGTCGAGAATCGGCGAGGAGGGATCGGCCGGGGCCGCGCGGCACAAGGCCGCGGTGAGCGCCGCGGCCGCGAGCAGCTTCCTCATAAGTTCTACCTCAGGAGGTCGGCGGCGCCCGTGTGCCCGCGAGCGACGGCCATCTCGAGGGCCGTGAGCCCGTCGCCGGCCTTCGCGCCCTTATCGGCCTTCGCCGCGAGCAGCGCCTTGACCGCCTCGGTCCGGCCGTCGTGCGCGGCCCACATCAGCGCGGTGTAGCCGAATTTGTCCTTCGCGTCCACCTTCGCCCCGGCCGAGGCGAGCTGCTTGACGGCGGCTTCGCGTCCCAGTTGCGCCGCGCGGATCAAGGGGGTGAGGCCGTTCGCGTCGCGCGCGTCGACCTTCGCCTTGCAGGCCAGCAGCGCGGAGACCGCGCGCGTCGAGATCGCGGCCGCATAAGCCAGAGCGGGGACCCCGCCCGGATCCTTGGCCGAGCAGTCGAGGCCTTTCGCGGCCAGAAGCGCGATGTTCGCATCCTTTCCGCCTTTGGCCGCCTCCACGATCGCGGAGTAGTCGGGCGCGTCCTTCGGCGCGGGATCGGCGCCCGCCGTCAGCAGTTCCTTCAACGAGGCCGCGTCGGAATGCCCGGCGGCCCACATCACGGCCGTCCAGCCGTAGAAATCCTTGGCGCCGAGGTTCGCGCCCGCGGCGATGCCGGCCTTGAGCCCGGCCAGATCGCCGCTCTTGAGAGCCTCGATGAGCTGGGGATCAGGGGCGTGCTGGGCGCGCGCGGCGGAGGCGCACAAGAGGAGGGACAAGGCGGTGCGAGCGATCATCGCCTGAGTATAGATGGGCCCCGCGGCGGCGTCAATACTCGCTGGTCCGGAGGGCCTAAAAATAACGGCCTATTGGACCCAAATTAGACTAGGCCTTTCGGACCCGAGTATGCTAGATTTCGGAATCGTCGTCGACGGTATAAAGGGAGCTTTTGACCATCATGAAAAAACTGATCGCCTTGTCTGTCCTCGTCTCGCTGCTTCCCGTGTGCGCGTCCGCCGCGGGCGCCAAGCGGTACCTGATCGCGTTCAAGGACGGCACGTCTCCCGCTCAGCGCCAGGCCGCGCTGCGCTCCCTCGGCGCGACCCAGACGGACGATCTCTCTGAGATCGGCGCCCTCGTGGCCGAGCTCTCGGACGGTAAAGTGTTCTCGGCGTTCGCCGAAAAGGCCGCCTCCATGCCCGAGGTTCTCGAGGTCCAGGAGGACATATATAGGAACTGGCTGCTCGAGGTCCCCGTTTTCCGCGCGCCTTTCCCCTCGTTCGAATCCGTCCGCGCCGCCCTGCCGGCGGTTACGCCTCCCCCGGCGCGTCCCACTTTCCCGCTTCCGGCCGGCATCGACGCCGCCGAGGTTCCGTGGGGCATCTCGCGTGTGGACGCTCCCGCCGCGTGGGCCGTCACCAAGGGTGAAGGCGTGAAGGTCGCCGTCATCGACACGGGCATCGACTGCACGCACCCGGATCTCAAGGCGAACTGCGCCGGCGGCTACAACGCCCTCGACTCGAAGAAGCCGCCCATGGACGACAACGAGCACGGCACGCACGTCGCCGGCACGATCGCGGGAGTCCTGGACGGCAAGGGCGTCGTCGGCGTCGCCCCGAAGGCGCGCCTCTACGCGGTCAAGGTCCTCGACAAGGACGGCGCGGGCGGGCTCTCCTCCATCATCAAGGGTCTCATCTGGTGCGGCAACAACAAGATGGACGTCGCGAACATGAGCCTCGGCGCCCCGATGGGCACGATCTTCATGCGCGCCGCCCTCAAGTACGCCACGATCCGCGGCGTCACCGTCTTCGCGGCGGCCGGCAACGACGGCGGCTCGGTCAACTACCCCGGCGCGTACCCGGAGGCGATCACGATCTCAGCCCTCGCCCCCAACGAGACGATCGCCAAGTTCTCGAGCCGCGGCAACCAGGTCGCCTTCATTGCGCCCGGCGTGGACGTGAAGTCGTCCGTTCCTCACGGCGGCTACGACAGCTTCGCGGGGACGTCGATGGCGACCCCGCACATGGCGGGCCTCGGCGCGCTCGCCGTCGCCCGCGGCGCTCACGGCGTCGACGCGGTCCGCGCGGCGCTGAAGCGCGCGGCCACGCCGGTCCCCGGCCTGTCCGCGTCGGAGCAGGGCGCGGGCGTCGTCGACGCGGCGAAGCTCGTACGGTAGGAGAGGGCCCAGACGAGGGCCTACGCCCCAAGGTCAGAGGACCTAGGGCATAGGCCTTTGGGCCCAGACGCTTCTAGGCCTTATGCCTCATGCCGCGTATGGGTCTTCCGCCCATAATTGGTCAAGACGCAAAGGGGAGAACTAAAAGTGAAGAAACTGATGACCGGAATGATGATCGCGGCCTTGAGCGCCTCCGGCGCTCAGGCTTTGAATACTCCTAAGGGCACCAAGCGCTACATCGTGACCTTCGACGCCAAGGCCAAGCAATCCGACCGCGACGCCGCGCTCGGCCTGCTCAGCGTCAAGGCCGCGAAGCACATCGCGACGAACGGCGACACGGACCAGGAAGTCTCGGTGGCGCTCGTGGACCTGCCGGCCGGCCAGACCCTCCCCACCGGCAAGGGCAAGTCGCTGTGCACCGGCGCGCTGAAGTGCTCCGATCGCATCGTCTCGATCGAGGCCGACCGCCGCGTCAAGTGGATCGAGTCCGCCCAGGTCTCCTTCCAGGCCGCCCCCATGCCTTCCTTTAATGGACTCATGGCCGGCCTGAACATGCCGAAGGCGAGCAACTTCGTGCAGAACCCTCTGGCTTCTCAGCAGAAGGCGCAGCGCGCGGAAGAGACGTGGGGCATCAACCGCGTCCACGCTCCCGCCGCCTGGCGCATCACCGAGGGCAAGGACGTGAAGGTCGCCGTCATCGACACCGGCATCGACGCCGCGCACCCCGACCTCTCCGGAAGCGTCGACGGCGGCTACTCGGCCATCACCAAGACCGAGAACCCGGCCGACTACCAGGACGACAACGGCCACGGCACGCACGTCGCCGGCACGGTCGCCGGCAAGCGCGACGGCAAGGGCGTCGTCGGCGTCGCGCCGAAGGCCCGCCTGTACGCCGTGAAGGTGCTCGACGCCGACGGCTCGGGCAACCTGTCCGACGTCGTCGACGGCATCGTCTGGGCCGCGAAGAATCACATGGACGTCGCCAACATGTCCCTCGGCGCGCCGGTCGACAGCGAGGCCATGAAGCGCGCGGTGCGCTTCGCTCGCGGCTCCGGCGTCGTCATCGTGGCGGCGGCCGGCAACTCGGGCGGCTCGGTCGGCTTCCCTGGCGCTTACGAGGACACTATCGCGGTGGCCGCGTCCGATTCCACCGACAACGTGGCGGCCTTCTCGAGCCGCGGACCCGAGGTCGACTTCATCGCCCCCGGCGTGGACGTGCTGTCCGCGAAGATGGGCGGCGGGTTCATCTCCTACTCCGGGACGTCGATGGCGGCCCCTCACGTGGCCGGCCTCGCCGCCTTGGCCGTCTCCCAGGGCTACGTCGGGCTCAACGGCCCGGACGGCGTGTTCGCCCAGCTCAAGAAGGCGGCGATGCCGCTCCCCGTCCTGAGCGCCCAGCTGCAGGGCGTGGGCATGATCGACGCCGGCAAGCTGGCTCGTTAAGCTTCGTCGTCCGCGTACCCGCCCCGACCGGCACCCCTCCCGGTCGGGGCGGTTCTTTTTAAACGTAAAATAGGGCCGCGATGAGAACGCTGTTCATAGTCAATCCGGCGGCGGGGCATGGGCGAGCGGGCGGGCGCTGGGAGAAGGCGCGCGAGCTCGCGAAGGGCCTGTACCCGGACCTGGAGCTGGCCCGCACCGAGAAGCCGGGGCACGGGAGAGAGCTCGCGAAGGAGGCGGTGACTGCGGGTGTGGAGCTGATAGTCGCCGTCGGGGGCGACGGGACCGTCGGGGAGGTCATCGACGGGTATCTCGCCGTGCCGGAGCATGTCAGGCATAACTCGGTTCTCGCCACGTTTCCCGCAGGGTCGGGGTGCGATTTCGCCAACCATATGGGAGTTCCGAGAGACCCCGTCGCGTGGGCCAAGTTTTTCGCTGAAGGGAAACGGAAACGGATCGACGCGGGGAGAGCGACCTTTCGCGCCCGGGACGGGGCGCCGCGCTCGAGGCATTTTTTGAATGTCGCGGCGTTGGGGCTGCCCGGCGAGGTCGCCTTAGCCGTGGAAAAGCGCGGGAAGGTCCTGGGCGGGACGCTGACGTATCTGCTCGAGGCCGTGCTCTCCGTCATGACGGCCAAGGCGCGGCGCATGCGCCTTAAGATCGACGGCGTGGAAGAGCCTGCGGCCGCCTATCACCTCGTCGCCGCGGCCAACACGTCTACGTTCGGCGGGGGGATGAAGCTTGCGCCGGATGCCGACGCGGAGGACGGCCTGCTCGATCTGCTGACCATCGCGGATATGCCCCGCACTCAGTTGATGACCTTGCTGCCGCGGGCCTATTCGGGCGGGCACGTCGGACGCCCCGGCGTCGTGCTGCGCCGCGCGCGGCGCGTCGAGATCCACGCGGACGAGCCTCTGCCGCTCAACATCGACGGGGACGCGGATGGGACGTCGCCCGTCGTGTTCGAGGCCCTGCCCAAAGCGATTCCGTTTCGGCTCTAGACGCTCAGGGGGAGGGAGGGAAGGCTGACCCTCAAGCGACTTTGATTTCTCCCTCGGAGGTATTGATCAGATTTCTGCTCAATACCCTCGTCGAGAGAATGGAAACGCGTCAGACCATCATGCCGGCGGCGGGTCTCCTACTTGGTGGGAGCGGCGCCCTTCATGTCGAAGGGGCCATTGAAAGCGGCGAGAAACTCCGCGCCGCCGAAGCCGGCGGTCTTGATCGAGAAGGAAGTGCCGGCGGGAATCACGGCGTAGCCGCCCGTGGTCAAGGTCTCGGTCTTGCCCGCGATCTCGAGGACGAGCTTGCCCTTCAGCACGAGGATCGTCTCGTCGGCGGAGTGCGAATGGGCGGGAAGTCCGTAGCCTTTCGGGAAGCGCACCAAGGTCTGTACGGCGTGCGTCTTAGGATCTTCGTAGAGGAGATGGTATTCGGCACCGGGGGGGAGGCTGCCTGAGGCCTTCCAGTCGATCTGAGATGCGGACTTGACGACAGGAACCGTGACGCCCTGGGCCCAGCCCAGGATCGCGAGGAAGATCACGGCGACGGCGGGCAGCGCGCGTCTCATAAAAGTGGTGGCGGGGGACAGGATCGAACTGTCGACACCCGGTTTTTCAGACCGGTGCTCTACCACTGAGCTACCCCGCCAAAATCGTCATAAAATAGCGGAAAATCTATCCGCCGACGGCGATTATGCCAGTTTTAGCGGGTTGTTCGCAACAAATCTCAACGCGTCTCGTAGCGAATGGGCTTGAACGCGCCGGCGTTGCTCTCAGCGTGAGAGCAGGCGGTAAGGCCGACGATCAGGTCCATTCGGGCCTCGAGGACGAGAAAATCGCCCGCCTTCGAGCGCGGGGGGAGAATCGACAGCGCTCCGTCCGGCCCGACTTCGACGTTCATGAACACGTTGAAGGTCGTCGAGATCCGATCCGGCTTAAGGCGGAAAGGAGCGAACGCCTTCGCAAGGTTCTCGTGGCAGCTCGGACGGTACGCCTCATCGCCGGCGACGAGCTGGAACATGCGCAGGCTGCACGGCGGCATCAGCAAATCGTGGCGGCCGCAGCTGTCCTCCCGGATGACGGCCATGACCGCGCTGCGGTTGGAATAGAGCGAGTGGCCGCTCGTCAAACGCAGCGTGTCGTTTAAATCGATCGAGCGGCTCGCTGAAAAGGACTCATCGAGGTCGCCCGCGGCGAAGCAGAAGAAGTCGGCGACCTGAAGCCCCTGGGGGTCGGTGATCTTGAGGGATTGGCCTTTCTTCAGCATGAACGCGGTTCCGGTCCGCGGAGAAATATCGGTCACGCTTCGCTCCGAGGAAACGGACACTTCCAGTCGGGCGGGTTGTCCCGGCCCGAGAATTGGATGCTTTCCCATTTGTTCGCCCATCGTTCGACGGTCGGATTGACGCTGCCTTGAAACCGCTGGTCGCGACGGCGGATCAGCTCCACCATCGGCTCATAGGCCGCGCCGAGCGCCTCGAACTGCTCGTACAGGTTGAAGACCACGGCCGGAAACGGAAAGCGGCGCGCGAGCCGCGAGCTTTGCGGGTGCATCCCTACGAGAAAGAACGCGTCCCCTTCGAAGCTGAAGCAGAAGTCGGGATCCGCGGGATCCGCACTGAACTTCGGATCCCAGCGAGACGCGGCCGGCGTGGACGCGGACAGGAGCGAAAGCTCTTTCCACATGAGGCTCTCGAACTTTTCCTCCGTGAGCGGCGTCGCGTCGTCGAAGACCGCCCAAAAGCTCAGATAAGCGGATTTGCTCGCCGCCTGCTCGGCCTTGAACAGCGCGAGGTCGCTGCCGAGCGCCCTGCTCGACATTCCCGAGCCGAAGGCGGAGTAGACGCCGACGCGGTGCTGTGAATTCCTGGCGGCGTTCAAAGCGGCGACGCAGGGATAATTGTCCCGGCCCAGCAGGCCGGATATGGCTTTGCCGATGGCGGCCGCGGCCTTGGGCCGGCTCGCGAGACCGGCTGGGTAGAACAGGTGGGGCGAGGCTTTTTCGACGCGCGCGTGTTTCCGCATAGCGCCTAGTCTAATCGTCGGCGGCCCGTTTTTCTATGTAGTACGTGTAAACGTTTGTGGACGGCGCCGTGTGTATCGATAGAGCCAAGCGATGAGAATCGCCTGAAAGGGCAGGCGCACGGCCGCCCAAAAGGGAGTCACGTCGGGGAATACCGCGGCGGGCGTGCCGGCCGTGCGATACATGTGCAGATTGGCGGGAAAGATCGCCGCCAAGGCGGCGATCAGGCCCCAGGCGGCCAGGCGCTCGTGACGCGGCGAGAAAAAGAGGACGGCGAGCGTTATCTCGATGGCGCCGCTGATCAGCACCAGCTCGCGATGCCAGGGAAGCTCCGGCGGCATCATGCGCATGTAGGCGTCGGTGTAAGCGAAATGTCCGACGCCGCTCGCGAGAAAGAGCAGCCCTAGGGGAAGCTTGGATAGCTGTCGCATTCGATTTTAGCCCTAGAATCTCTTGATGTAGCTGAGCTCGCCCCACTGGTGGGCAAGCCCGCCTTTGAACTCGCCGCTCTGGAAGCTGCGCGTGAACACGACCGCGTAGCCGCCGCGATCGATCGCGAAGCCCAGGTCCCCGCGAGTGACCAGCCGGGACACTTGCCCCGCGCGCAAGGTGTAGGGGCTGCCGCGGTTGAACACTCCGCCCTGCAAGGTGGCGTCGTAGCCGACGACTTTTTCGTCCAAGCGCGCGAACAGATAAGAGCGCTTGCTTCCTTTTTTAAGAAGGCCGAGCCGGCCCATCAGCCCGAGGGAGGCGCTGGTGTAGAGCGTGCCGATGGCGGCGTCCATCGACGCGCCGGCGTCGAACCAGGATCGCGAGATCAGGGTTTTTTCGAGGCGCCCATGAAAGTTGAGCACTGCGTCGTTGCGGATTTGGTTGTCCCATCCCTGCGGGAGCAGATTGCCGAGCGCGCGATGGAGGCCGATCTGGATCCACTTGCCGCCCGCGCCCTGGCCGATGAGGCCTCCGTCGAATTCGGTCGTGAGGGTCAGGCCGCGCGCCTCATCGCGCGAAACGCGGACATGGCCTAAAAATAGGTAGCTGGCGAAGGGCCGGTCGCCGACGCGCGGAGCGTCCGAGAAGAGGCTCGTGGGCGTGAAGCCCGAGTGGCGGAACGTGAGCCCGTAGGCGCTCTCGCCGGGAAGGCCCGGCAGCAAACGCATGAGGGGAGACGCCATCAGCGTAGGATGGAAGAGGTCGAAGCCGTAGCCCTGCGTGAAATAGCGGTCGCGGCTCGCGAAGAAGTCGTTGGCGTAGTCGAACCGGAACAAGCGCCCGTCGCGGATGAACGAGGCGTTGTCATCGGTGTCGACGGTGCGCGCGGACGCCGACGCGCCGCATAAGGCAACTAAAAAGGCGACCGCAGCCATTAGTTTCATGTTAAGGTTATACCACGGAAAGTTCGGCGGAACGGCCGTTGTAAGAGCCGTCCCGCCGATGCTCTCTCCAGGTCTACTTCTTATCCGTCGCCGAGTCGGGATCGCCCGTCCCCTCGGTCGTCGCCTTGATTTTGAGGTCGTCCATTAAATCGGACGACTTCCCGGCCATGCTCATCTGCACGGTCCGCGTGAAAAAGTCACGCGCGTCAGCCGCGCTTCGCTTGCCGCGCGAAATCTCATCGGCGAGATTCAGCGCGAGCCGGTTGTTCTCTTCCTTGTCGCACCGCGCCGACAGCTCTCCTTTGGTGCGGTCGACGATCACGCTGCCGTCGAACTTCGCGAGCTCCCCGACCTTGTCGACGGGGACCTTGTACGCGACCGTCTGCTCGAGGAAGTCCGTGTGCTCGATGGGAAACAAGTGCTCGACCTCCTCGCGGTAGACGATCGTCCTCTTCCAGGGACCGTTGTCGTGCCAGACGAGCATCCGGTCCGAGGATGCGTCGGGCGATCCGTACTTCTCGATCATCGCCTCCGCGATCGTCTTGGGCTTCTCGGGCCAGGACTCGAGCAAGGTCGCGTCGAAGACCTTGCTTCCGGCCTCGGCGGCGGGCGCCGCCTTTTCAATGGGCCCCGCTGACGCCGCCCTTGCTGTTCCTAACGACATCGTCGCTAGCACGATCATCAGTGTCTTCTTCATGATGTCCTCCCTATCAATGAGAGGATAGCGCCCGCCTGGCGGCGGGGCCACGCCGCGCGTGTCAATCTTTCGTGGGGTTTGCGCGACCGTGCGGCGGGCGGAGGGTTCCGCCTACCAGGAGGTCTTAGACGGGCCGGCGCCCCTCATCAGGTGCGCGGCGAAGCCGAACGCGCCGAGCGCGCAGGCGAAAGCGAGGTATCCCCAGTTATCCATGTCCTCAGTTTAGCCTGAACGCGGAGAGCGCGCGTGGGGCTTTTGGGCTTCCGCGCGGTCGCAAAGGACCTATGGCGATAAAGACTTGACAGACGCGCTGGGTCCTGATATACTTTGAAAGTCGAAGCATTCGGAAATCGAAATATGAATCTCGAAGAACGCGCGCGCAAGCTTACGCACCACCTCCAGACGGTCATGGAGGAGGCGGAGAGCGCCGACAAGAAGAACTCCGCGGTGCGCGAGAAGCTCAGCTGGCAGGAGGTTCGCGTGCTGCGCGCGGCCGGCCGTCAGGAGTGCTGCACGATGAGCGGGCTTGCCGACGCGATCTGCCTCTCGCTCTCGAGCGCCACGGGCCTCATCGACCGGCTCGTCGGCAAGAAGCTCATCAAGCGCGACCGCTCGAGCGACGATCGCCGCGTCGTGCAGGTCGAGCTCACCGAGGAGGGGCGCGCCCTCAACGAAGAGGCGATGGCCGGGCCGGTGGAGTTCGCGCGCGGCATGCTCAAAGGGCTCAACGCCGAGGAGCAGGACGCGCTGCTTGGGCTGTTCCGGAAGATCTCGGACCGCATCCAGGCGGAGAAGCGTTCGGCCTGATTTTTTTTGCCGTAAATACTTCGATAGTCGAATTATTCAAAAAGGAGAATGAAAATGGAAAACCAGGAAAAAGACGGTAAGGCGTGCTGCGATAAGTCGAAGTGCTGCGGGAAGGCGCTCGTCGCGTTCGCGCTGCTCGCTTTGGGCGGAACGGGCGGCTACATCGCGGGCAAGTGCTGCTCGGCTAAGACGACGGCTCCGGCCGCCGTCGAAGCGCCCGCGAAGTAGCGGCGAGCGGCGGGCGCCCCCGGCGGATTTGAGAAGTATTTGAATGGACGGCCGCCGGGGGCGGGGGTATACTGAGAGTGCCGGTAAGACTGCACTCGAGAATAAATTCTCGGGCCGCTCGAAAGAGACCGGAAGTCAGCCGGCCCTGGCCGAAACGAAACGAAAGGTCAACTCGAAAGAGAACCTAGAGTCCGGCGCCGAGGGGGCGTAGGACTCAGGAGAACCACACGGAACTCCATCGATCGATCGGCCTCGCTATTTACAGGGAAGCCCTCGTTCGAGCTTATAGCTCGGCGAGGGCTTTCTTGTAGGCGGGCTCTTTTGAACGGAGCTCGTCCGGATCGATGCCGAGCCGGCGGCACGCGTCGATCGTGAACCTCTGGCCCCAGAGGATTTGGGCGAGCCAGTCGGCGTTCGCGACGTCGAGAAACGGCACGCCGATCGTTTCCAAATAGCGGTGCGCGTCGTCCCAGCGCGTCTCGGCCACGCTCGAGAACCCGATCACGAGCGAGCCGGGCCCGACGGAGATATGCGGCCCGTGAAGGAACTCCTCGAGGCCGTAGGCCCGCACGCGCAGGTGCGCCGTCTCGAGCAGCTTGAGCGCGGTCTCGCACGCGACCCACTCGCGCAGGCCGTCGCCGAGAAGGACGAGGTCGGTGCCCGGGGAAACGGCCGGCGAGTCGGGGCCCCAGTTGATGCTCGTCGCCGCGCGCGCGAAGGGCGTCAGGAGGGCGGGCTTGCCGGCCCAGCGCAGCAGCCAGGCCATCGTGGTCGTGAAGGACTTCGTGAATGCTCCGGTGTCCTCGAGGGCGCAAGTCTCGAGGCGGCGCTTGGGGCCCTTCCAGACGGCGCCCGCCCCGCAGACGGCGACGGTCTCGGCGCCCGCGCGGCGCGCGAGCGCCTCGGCCCGGACCGTGTAAGACTTCGTCCCGCCGCGGTGGGAAAGGAAGATCCCGAGGTCTCCTTTCGAGAGCTTATAGGGCCGCGAGACGAAATCGTAGGCGTGGACCGCGCGCGCGTCGAGGCCCGCGCCGCTCCACAGCCACGCGGCCATGCGGGCGGCGTGGTGATTGGTGCCGACGCCCACGAAGAATATTTTGCGGCCCTTGGGCGGCTTCATCCAGGAGGGCGGCGTGGCGCGCAGGGCCTGCGCTATCAGCTCCGGCTGCGCGAACACGTTGGCCTCGAAGCGGCTCATCTGCCGGGCTTGAAGCCGCGCGCCATCATGAACTCGTAGGGGATCTCGATGCCCGAGCGGGACTTGTTCTTCGCGGCGCGGCGCAGCACGGTCTTCTTGACCCAGGCCTGGCCCTTTTCATCGAGGCTGCGCAGCATGGCGCCCGTGCGTCCGGCGCCCTCGGTCATGACGTCCCAGTACTCCTCGGGGGAGGCGAAGCGGAAGACGCCGTTGAGGCGCTTCGTCGAGAGCTCTTGGAGGCCCGCGCGGGCGAAGGCGGCGTCGATCGCGCCGTCGGGGCCGAAGGAATACAAGGTGGGGGCGCCGTGGGGCGCGCGCAGGTCCGGATCGCACTCGGTGATCGCGTGGAGGACCAGCGAGGTGAAGAGCATCTTCTCGCGCCGGCCCTGCACGAGGCAGGCGATCACGCCGCCGGGCTTGGTCACCCGCGTCATCTCGGCGAGGGCCTTGTCGGGCTGCGCGAAGAGCATGAGGCCGAGCTGGGAGATCGCGGCGTCGAAGGAGGCGTCCGCCAGCTTGAGATCGTGAACGTCCATCTCGGCGTACTCGATAGGGGCCGTGCGCTTGGGGGCGGGCGCCGCCTGCGCGCGCGCGAGCATGCCGGGCGCCAAGTCCACGCCGAGGACGGAGCCCTTCTCGTCGATCTTCGCGGCGGCGGCGCGCGTCGCGATGCCCGGCCCGCACGCGACGTCGAGCACGCGCCACTTCTTGCGCAGGCCCGCGAAGTCCACGAAATCTTCGGCAACTTTCGAGAACAACGAGTTTGACAGCTTCTCGTAGCGCTCCGCGGCCTCGTCCCAGACGGCGCGCGATTCTTCGGTGTGAACGGCGGGGTCGAACGAGGTTTCTTTCACCGCGAGATTATACTTAGTCCTGGAAGCCGGCGAGCAGGAGGTACGCCTCGGCCACGAGCTCCTCGTCGCGCAGGGAGCGCTCTTCCTCGCTCCACGTCCGGCTTTCCTTGAGAAGGCCGGTGAAGCTCGCGAGCGTCGTTTCGCCGGCGCCGTCGGAGACGCGGGCCAGGAAGCTCTCGGCGACGCGGGGCCGGCGCAGGCTTTTGGCGGCGTGCCCGGCCAGGATGGGATGGGTGCCCTCCCAGATCTCGTTGACGAGCGCGTCGTCGGCGAGGCGGTTGAGGGGCGAGAAATCGTCCAGGATCCCGTGGCCGCCGATGAGCAGCTGCGCCTCGCGCACGAGCTCGCTGCCGCGCATCGAGATCTCGGTCTTGAGCAGGGGCACCAGGGCCTCGGCGTCGGCTTCCTGCGCCTCGAGCGACGCGAGCCCGTGGTAGAAGGCCGTGACCATGCCCGCGTGCAGGGCCTCCATCGTCGCGAGGCGCGTGGCGACGGAGGGGATCTCGATGAGCGGCTTGCCGTAGGCGAGCCGCCACTCGGCGAACGCGCGCGCCTCGAGGACCGCGCGCCCGGCGAAGCCGAGCGCCGCGGCCGCGACGTGGAGCCGTGAGACTGAAAGAATCTCTCCGACGAGGAGCACGAGGCCCTCGCGCGGCTTGCCGATGAGCTCCGCGCGCGCTCCCGTGTACTCGACCTCGACGGTGGCCTTGCCGCGCGTGCCGCCGATCGGCTTCAGCCGCAGGATCTTGTGGCCGTTGAGGGAGCCGTCGGGGTTCTTGCGCTTGACGAGGAACAGCCCGACCACGCCCTGCGGCGTCTTGGCGGTCGTGACCCATAGCTCGCCGGGATTCGAGCAGAACCACTTGGTCCCGACGAGGGCCCACGTCCCGTCTCCGTTCGGCTCGGCCGTCGTCTCGTTGGCCGCGACGTTCGAGCCGCCCTGCCGCTCGGTGATGAACTGGCCTCCCGTCAGCGCCCATACGGGATCGTCGGATTTGAGCCGGGGGAGGAACTCGCGCATCTGGGCGGCGGTCCCGCGCTTCTCTAATAGCCCGATTAAGCCGTCGGTCATCGCGAGGGGGCACGTGATGCCGCCCTCGCCGCAGTAGTTCGCGAGGACCGCGCGCGTCATGCGCTCGGTCAAGGTCAGCGGGCCGGGCCCGCCGTAGATCGCGCGCGCGAGGTGGCGGCGCGCCGCGATCTGCTCGGGGCAGTACCGCACCTCGCCGTCGACGAGCTTGGGGAGGTTCTCCGTCCGGTGCGCGGTCGCGATCAGGCCGTCGAGCGTGCGTCCCGCGAACGCGCCGAACTCTGAGGAGCGCGTGCGGCCCTGCGGCGTGAGCATCGGGCCCGCGATGTCGCGCAGCGAGGTGTCGGCCTCCCAGAAATTCAGGCCGCGCGTTCCAGGGTACCCGGGGAGCGCCTCGTTGTCCATAAGCGGAGGATAGGAAATTTCCGCCGCTTGCGGTCGGTCGAATGCATTAACTACAATGGCGGCATGAATCTGATCCCCCAAGTCATCGAACGCGCCACGCAGGGCTCCGTCATCGGCTACGACATCTACTCGCGGCTGCTGAAAGATCGCATCATCTTCGTCGGCGGCTACGAGGGAGAGTTCACCACCGACTCGGCGAACACCCTCATCGCCCAGCTCCTTTATCTCGACAGCGACGACAGCACGAAGGACATCAACCTCTACATCAACAGCCCGGGCGGCATGGTCACGGCCGGCCTCGCGGTCTACGACACGATGCAGTTCATCAAGTCGCCGATCACGACGATCTGCATGGGCATGGCGATGAGCTTCGGCGCGGTCATCCTCGCGGCGGGCTCTAAGGGCAAGCGCTACGCGTTGCCCAATTCGCGCATCATGATCCACCAGCCCCTCGTGGGCGGCATCTCCGGCCAGGCGACCGACATCTTGGTCGAGGCGAAGGAGATGTCCCACACGCGCCGCATCCTCGAGGAGATCATGTCCAAGCACACCGGGCAGCCCTTTGCGAAGATCAACCTCGACATGGAGCGCAACAACTACATGTCCGCCGAGGAAGCCCTCAAGTACGGCATCATCGACGAAGTGATCATGGGCGCCAAGGCGATCGCCTTGGGCGCCATCCCCAACAAGTAGAACCGCTCATAAAGGAAGGCGGCCCGGCGCGATTCGCGCCGGGCCGCCTTTTTTCTAAATGAGCAGTCGAAGGCGGGGATTGACAACTTTGACTGAGTTCGCTATAATACTGGCAGTCGATTCGATGGACTGCCAATATTAGTCATGAGACAGCTTAAGCCCGAAGTCGTGCAGGAACGCAAACGCCACCTTCTCCAGTGGATCGTGCACTATTTCATCAAGACCTCGAAGCCGGTCTCCTCTCAGCTGATCGCCGAGGAGGCGGGCCTCGACCTCTCGAGCGCGACCATTCGCAGCATCCTGCAGGAGCTCGAGAACGACGGCTTCCTGCATCAGGCGCACACGTCCGCGGGCCGCGAGCCCACCGACAAGGGCTACCGCTTTTTCGTCGACTATCTCTCCGGGGTCCAGCGCCTGGCGGCCGCCGAGAAGACGAGCATCGAGGAGCAGTACAACAGCCGCATCGAAGAGCTCGACACTTTGCTGTCCGAGACCTCCCGCCTGCTCTCCCGCGTCTCGCACGGCGCGGGCATCGTGCTGTCGCCCCACATGGGCCGCCAGTCGATCAAGCGTCTTGAATTATTGCCCCTCGGCGGACGCAACGTTCTCGGTGTGCTCATCACCGACTCGGGCATGGTCCGGCATTGGCCGATCCAGCTCGGGTTCGCGCCGAGCGCGCGCCAGGTGAACATGCTCAACCGCTTTCTCAACGAGAACATCCGCGGCGTCGGCGTGGACAAGGCGCAGACGATGGTCATGTCCAAGCTGTCGCGGATGGAGCGGGAGTTTTCCGAGCTCGCGAGCCTCGCGGGCGAGCTCCTGACCGAGGTGGGCCGCGTCGCCACGCCCGAATCGATCTACGTCGAGGGCGCCGACAACATCCTGACCCGCGCCGACCAGTTCGGCGACCTGCAGACCGTGCAGTCGCTCATGCGCGTCATCGGCGAGAAAGACCGGCTCGCGGTCATGCTCGAGAAGGAGCTGGCGGAGGACGACGCCGCCGTGCCCGCGCGGGTGCGCGTGCGCATCGGGGCCGAAAGCGGCCTGCCCGAGCTCCGGAACGCGAGCGTCATCACGCACGTCTACCGCCACGGCGACCGCGTGCTCGGCGTGCTGGGCGTCATCGGCTCCAAGCGCATGGAGTACTCGCGCATGATCGGCCTCGTGGATTTCGTCGGCCGCCTCGTCGAGGCTCGCCTCAACGAGTGGGACAACCAGACCCAGCTCGAGGGGGGCAAATGAGCGAGGAAACAGATCAGCAGCAAGTCCCGGAACAGCCGGCGCCCGCGCCGGAACCGGATTACTACGCCCAGCTCATCCGCCTGAAGGCGGAGTTCGAGAACTACCGCAAGCGCGTGGACCGCGAGAAGCCCGACTGGTACAAGCTGGGCGCGGCCGGCGTGCTCGGGAAGCTGCTGCCGCTGTTCGACCTGCTGCGCCACGCGCACCAGGACGTGAAGGCCGGCCACGCCGACACGCCGTTGGCGACGGGCATGGACGCGATTTTTCGCGAGTACGAGAAGCTTTTCAAGGAAGAGGGCGTGTCTCAGATGGACCCGCTGGGCAAGCCGTTCGACCCGCACTACCACGAGGCCTTCGGCTTCGTGAACAAGCCGGGTTTCGAGGAAGGGGCCGTAGCCGACGTGCTTCAGGCCGGCTTCCTGTTGGGAGACAAGGTGCTTCGCACCGCCAAGGTTCGCCTGCAGAAGGGCGAACCCAAGAAGGACGATAACTCTACGGAGGCATAATCATATGAGCAAAATCATCGGAATCGACCTGGGCACCTCGAACACCGCCGCGTCGGCGCTCGAAGGCGGCAAGGCCACTATCATCCCGTCGGCCGAAGGCACCAGCCTCGGCGGCAAGGCGTTCCCGTCCTACGTCGCGTTCGCCAAGGACGGCCAGCTGCTCGTCGGCGAGCCGGCGCGCCGCCAGGCCGTCGCGAACCCCGAGGGCACCTTCATGGCCTTCAAGCGCAAGATGGGCACCGATCACAAGTATAAGGCTCCCGACGGCAAGGAGTACACGCCCCAGCAGCTCTCCGCCTTCCTGCTTCAGAAGGTGAAGCGCGACGCGGAAGCCTTCCTCGGCACGACCGTCGACAAGGCCGTTATCACGGTCCCCGCCTTCTTCAACGACAACCAGCGCCAGGCGACGAAGGACGCGGGCACCATCGCGGGCCTCGAGGTCGTGCGCATCGTCAACGAGCCCACGGCCGCC
>Ga0163144_10013069_pt1 | contig 17360 bp, 13 predicted proteins | sample OliLak19BULKMAT1_FD_123175 | JGI IMG/M metagenome (GOLD analysis project Ga0163144, IMG submission 123175) | Freshwater microbial mat bacterial communities from Lake Vanda, McMurdo Dry Valleys, Antarctica - Oligotrophic Lake LV.19.BULKMAT1 | ecosystem: Environmental > Aquatic > Freshwater >...
CTATCTTTGATATCACCTTTTGTAATTTACCGACCCATCACCCTACACTGAGACTCCATGAATTTACCCGAACTCGACCGTATTACCTGATAATCCATTTGCCCGCCATAGCTTTTTCTGCGAAGGCGGGACACGCAGCAATTACCCGACCGTTCCCCACTCGACTAGGTTCGACACGCGCTTTTTTCTGATAATCCCACACCGCTCCGACACTTTTATAGACGACATTACCACTAGTACGCAAAAGGTTCCAATGCCTTGAATACGCAAGGCATCTATTTTCTACTTATTTCCTTCCAGTGTGTATGCTTCCTGCCAATGGGCGCGGGGCTATCCTTTAGGCTTTTGATTTGGTTCAAAGTATATTATCTCATGCTATGGTTTTCACGCTTAATGTTTCACTTCTCAAAACAAATTTAACATGTTACACAAAACTTTATTTTGCAAAAAATGGGGGGGGGGCTTTTTTGCTTCTGCTCCTAACCATGTCCATTTATTGCCAAACCACCTTTAACCCAATTCAACTAGGCTGCGGAAGGCTCACCCTTGAAATTGTACCCAAGCCTTATACCGGAGATACAGTCATCGTTAATTGTCAAGAATGTTGTTCCGGAACTATTTCATGCGAGCGGATAGAGTACCAAGTTTTTTTGAGGGCCACTCCAGGTGCGCCCATTCAATTGAATGGCAATTTTTCCCTTGATTTCAATGATTTGTTTATAAGTCTAAAGTTGAATCGTGTAAATGCCGTTATCTCCGGGATCAATCAATTGCAAACTGAATCATGCCATGCAAGCTATTTGGATGATTTTACCGATAACTATAAAGTCAGCGCCCAAGAAGATGAAGTTACCTTGAACCTTTCCACCCTGCTATTGGAACAAGGGCAAATGTTGCCAGATATTCCTTTTAACGGTTACTTGACGAGTGAGCCCGTGTTCAGCGTGATTGTAGATGGGTTTCCCAACGAAACCTTTGGGATGCGTTGCACGGAGTTTACGTATTCTAGCCTAAATGACGGCTGCCCGGGAGGCATAATAGATGCGGCACCTGCCCTCTTTCCGATGCCTAATACCACTAATTCGGCTTTCACACTTACTTTTGGTGACATAAACTGTAGTCTGGAAGATTCTATCACTATACCGATCATTGTCTCTTCTTCGGTCATTGGGACGATAAACCTGTTAGATTTTGCGATACACGTAGAAACTACTGCGCCAGATGGATTCTATGCCGAGCCAGAATTTTTCAACCCTTTGCCTGGCACCAGCCCGGATACCATGTTTATGGATGACCCTAGCGGCGATGGAAGGGTAGTCAATATCCGATACGTGGCACAGGACGCTACCCCCTTTTTTGGAACAGATGTGGTGATCGGAATATTAAGGGTTTACCGGCCGCCCAACCTCTGCCAAGGCTATACAACTAGCCTGACACTCGTTCCGGGGCGCATCAGAACCAATGGATTGAGCCCCGGCAGCAGCGGGTGCAAAGCCATAAATGTAGAAAAAACAACAGCAGAGTGCGTTGTAGCGCCGGTCGATGTTTGCCCTGCATTTAAGTTTACCATTAGCAGCGAACCAAATATGCCGGAATGCGCGGAAGATTTAAAAGCCTACGCTACAATAGAGTGGGATCCAGCAGACTTTAACGGCGACACTATTTTGGATTTTGAGCTGCTAAGAGCCAGGCTTGATTTTGCACTGGAATCAGGAGTCACCATTTCATCGGTTTCGGTAGAAGGATTTACCTGCCCTTCCACTGGTAACACCTGCCAAGGGGATTGCCTGAGTTTTTCGGGAAACTCGGTGGATTTATGCATAATGACCTCGTCATTACCGATTGCAAATGGCGCGCGCATTGTCGTAAATTTCAATACACCTGTCAATTGTGTTAAAAGTGCCTTGGTTCGAAAAATACTCCTTAAAGAAAACGGGGCATCCACAGCCTGCGTGCCTGAAATCATGTCGTCTGTGGGCTTTCCTATCTGCCGGACATTGGCTTTTGTACAAGGGAATGTTGCAACAGAAGATAGTTGCTGGGTGGAAAATGTGCAGATAACAATCGCTCCTTCTTCAATAGACACTGCTTGTACCGAAGTTTTTTTGACGGGAGACGGCAGCCATCCGGCTTGTCAACAGTTTACAAGCGGCTGCTTGTGTACGAACTACACAAAATATACGGTAACGCCAAAGCGCAACGATAACCCGCTGAATGGGATTACCACTTACGATCTCGTGCTTATCTCAAAGCATATCCTTGGTATTGAGCCACTTTGGGACCCCACGATGGATATTGGCTCGCCATATAAAATGATTGCTGCTGATGCAAATAAATCGAACAGCATTACAACTTTTGATATTGTAGAGATTCGGAAGTTGATCCTTGGAATTTATGACACATTTCCGAGTAATACTTCTTGGAGATTTCTTCCGCGTTCTTATTCATTCACTTACCCAATAGTTTTTCCATCGCCTACGTTCCCATTTCCGGATAATATAGGAATAAGTGCTTTGCCATTCGATGAAGCTGATTTTGTTGCCATAAAAATTGGGGACGTAAACAACACCGTTGTGGTTGATTGTGATGATTGCACTGCATTTGAGCGCCCCGCTGGCGCGGTTCTGCTAAAAGAACCGAGGCGCAGCGCGTTGGACGCTGGTGCATACTATACCCTGCCCGTTATTTATGCTGGTGACAAGCCAATTGTTGCCTGGCAAACAAGTATACACTTCGATCCAGAGCAGCTAGAATTGATCGGGCCTTCTATGGGCGATGCTAAAGGGTTTACTGCGGACAATATCAACCTTGGGCAGACAAGTAAAGGGCTCATCAATGCCCTTTGGTTTGCAGATGTGGATGCCCAAGAGGAAGCATCGTTGATGCCAGGCCAGGTATTGTTCAACCTCAGCTTCAGGGCAAAACAATTTATCCCAGAATCAAGCTCATTGTTAACCATCGCGGAAAACCAAATGCCTTGCCTAGCCTGGGAAAAAGAGGGCGGGTCTTATCGGATGCGCATGAATCCATCGGGCAGCGTTGATGCGCGCGATGATTTCCATGCTTTGCCCCTTTCCGAAGTTAAAGTAGTTTGTCGCCCAAATCCATGCCTTGGTGAAATTACTTTTGATCTTGGATATTATCCCATGCCCAAACGCGCACAACTCACCGTGTTGGATGCCTTTGGTCGTCGGGTCTGGCAGCGCGACTTGAGCCGGATGGCAGGCCCAATTCAGGTCTCCGTGCCGGAAGCTGCAAACTGGCCCGTTGGCGTCTATCACTGGGAATTAAGGCGTGATAAAGCGCGGGAGCAAGGAACCTTTATCCGGCAATAAAGCTCGGCAATTCGGACAAAAAAGCTGCAGTTGCTGATGAAAAATGGGCAACTGCAGCAATTTTTTCACCTTTGATATTGCAACAATGAAATTCATATATACTTTTTTATTGCTGGCCTGTTCAATACAGGCGCATACCCAGACCAAAATTTATGTCAACCATGCTGCAACAGGAATCAACAACGGGCAATCCTGGATGGATGCATATATTAACTTGGGGCGGGCACTAGAACATGCAGCAGCTGGAGATAGCATCTGGGTTGCCACAGGGACTTATTATCCAACAACCGGGACAGACCGGGACAGTTCCTTTCTCCAAAAAAGTGGGGTTCGTTTGTATGGTGGCTTTTCCGGTGCTGAAACATCCCTCCAACAACGCAATTGGTTGACAAACAAGACGATACTGTCAGGTGATATTGGTATCCCAGGAGACAGTACTGACAACAGCTATACCATTCTTTATATGGACAATCCAGACAGTTTGACAGTGCTGGATGGCTTTGTTTTTCGCTACGGAAATGCCAGCTATCCATTCGGTGACTTTCCCTCCAGTACACCCAAAAGAAATGGTGGTGCCTTATATATTTTAGCAGATTGGGAAGCATATTCCTTGGTCGAAAACTGCATTTTTGAGAACAATGGCGCTCAAGCTAGTGGTGGAGCGGTATATGTAAATGGTGCTGGCAGTTATGCAGCAGCACCCACATTTCGGAATTGTACTTTTGAGCACAACAGGGCCAATGCAGATGGCGGAGGGATTGCAAGAGTGGGCAATAGCGATCTGGAAAGACTGGATTTTGAGAACTGTACGTTTATCGCCAATCATTCGGGGCGATTTGGCGGTGGGCTATATTATTTGGATGCGGAACCAGAAAATTGGATAGACATAATCGGATGCATATTCGAAGGGAATAGCGCAAAAAATACAGGGGCTGCTGCTGCACTAAGAGTTGGTAGTTTTCTAGGAACAAAAATCAGGATAAAAGGATGTTGTTTTAAACCTCAGAAACCTTCAGTTTTCTCCATTAGATTGGCACTATTGAACAAAAATTTTTTGGAATTTAAAGCTTTTGAAATGGAAGATTGCCAATTTTATGGAGGAGAAGCGCTGTCAAATATTAATTTAGATGTTTTGGGCCTGCCTGATAGTAGTTACTGCCATTTTACCAAGTGTAAGTTTACAGGCCCAATTCCAAACGGTTCTTATTATTTGATTGGTTCTTTTCTACAAAACGCTGTATTCGATCAAGATACCGTTCAAAATATACCTGGTTCAACCTATAGTAATATTTCTACAGATAATACAGTAATTCAAAACATGGTTTTCGAAAACGTTTCTGGTTTAGGTTTTTTCTATGGAGAATCTCTAGTAATAAAAAATAACGTTTTAATCAATTCTGCCCCTAACGGTGCCATTTTCTACACAAGCACAAGCACTTCACCTTCTATGACTAATTGTAGCATTGTAGATTGCAGTTTAAACCAACTTTTTAATTCCTCAGGTTCGCAAAAGAAACTATTGGTCAATAATTGTGTATTCTATAATACTACTCTTAATTTTTTTGAAGCGAGCTTTGGAAATTCACTAGAAACCTTATTTAATAATTGCGCATTTGAAAACGACTCTATTTGCAGTGCAATTGATGATGAAGGCCATTTTATTATCACCTGCGGCCCCAACAACCTCTTCGGCCTCAACCCCATGTTCCGCGACACCGCCAACGGCGACTACTCCCTCCTTCCTTGCTCGCCCCTCATCAACGCAGGCAGCAACACCGCCGCCGCTGGCATCCTCACCGACATCACAGGCGCACCCCGCATCCAGGAATCCACCGTCGACATCGGTGCCTACGAATCCCCAGCATTCGCCCTCGCCACCACCCCAGCCATCCTCCCCGCCTGCACCGGCACCCCAGGCGGCGCCATCACCATCAGCCCCACCAACGGCTGCGAACCCTACACTTACCAGTGGCTACCCTCCGCCGGCAACGGCCCGGAAATCACCGACCTGCCACCAGGAGACTACAGCTACACCGTCACCGATGCAAAGGGCAGGCAACTGTCCGATACGCTCAACATCGCCACAGCCCCAAGCCCCCAACTATCCCCCCTCACCCAAAACATCCAATGCGGCTCCCCGATCGGTGGCAGCGCCACCGTATCGGTCAGCAACGGAACCGCGCCCTATTCCTTTTTATGGGAAAATGCCGCCACCGACAGCCTGCGCACCATGCTGCCCGCCGGAGACTACCAAGTCACCGTCACCGACCACAACGGCTGCCGCGACTCCACCCAAATGACCATCACCAAACAAGGAAACATCACCCTCATGGTCGATGGCGAAGCCATTTCCTGCTTCGGCGCCGCTGATGCCATGATCAGCGCCGCGCCCGTGAACGGCAAAGCGCCCTTCCAGTACCTCTGGTCGCCCACAGGCAGCAACGATTCCCTGCTCACGGATCTCGGGCCGGGTATGTACACCGTCACTGCCACGGATTTTTATGGCTGCACGGCCACGTTCACCTTCACCCTCAGCGATCCGGGGCTGCTGCAAGCCAGCATCCTGACCATGCCGGCTAGTTCCATACAAAGCCCCAACGGTATTGCCACGGCCAATGTCAGCGGCGGCACAGCCCCGCACACCTATGCGTGGAGCAACAGCGGCAGCACGATGACCATCGGCGGGCTGCCGCCAGCCATCTACACGGTCACTGTGACCGATGCGAACAACTGTAGCACTACCGCCACCGCACAAGTGAAGCTTGTGAGCAGCAGTACAGAAATAGCCGATCTTACAGTGCAGGTATGGCCCAATCCGATGCGGGAGCGGCTGGAGCTGCAAGCACCGGGCTTGCCCGCTGGGGCGTATCGTTTTGTGCTGCGGGATGCGCTGGGGCGAGCGTTAGCCGGGGGCGGGGTAGATGTGCTGGGCGAACGGGCGGTGTTGGATGTGCGGGATTTGGTGCCGGGAGCGTATTCGTGGAGTTTGGAGGGGAGGTATGGGGTACTGGCGCGGGGGAAGGTGGTTAAGTGAGTCGTATTCCCAATCACCATTCAACTAGTGCCGCGCTTCAACCGAGCTATAGTTGATTTCCTATGCAAAAAACTATGTAAACTCGCTTGTATTAAAAGCAGCAATAAAACTAAAAAAATCAAAACATGATCAAAACATCTATTACACTATTGTACCTAATTGTTGGAAATCAGCCAAATTCTAGCTCAACCTGTGGCATTATTTCCCAAAGGCAGCCAACTTAATGCGTCAATTGCCGTAAGGGCTGGATGGGCAGAACGGAATGAATTTACTTTTGAAGATGCCTTCCCTTTTATTATTTACCTAAAGGGCGGCAAGAGCACAAGCATATCTATGTCCATGGGAAGCAATTATTTGGGCTTTAACTTGCAGTACCTAAACGATCGCTTCGATATTGATATTGACAAAACCATTGCCAATCAAGCAAGTATTATGAGCATAGAGTTGGCTTTTAGTGGACAAAAACGGCTCCAATCGACTGGCTTTCTTATCGGGCCATATATTGGCAGCAACTTTGGCAAGAAAAAAAGGTTTCGGGCGGAAATAATACCTGCCATTGGCATGATATCGACAACAAGCCCTCATGTTAAAATTTCTTATTCCAGCGGTGGATCTTCATTCCCTGGCCCTGAAATTCATACACGTTTTATCTATTCCATTGGCCTGGGAGCCGAGTATGCATTTGCCAAAGGCTTTGCGATTGGAGCAATGTGGCGGGATACATTCAACAATACGACGCATTTTTATAATGAGAGCTTAAACAATGTTTTAATTTCGCTTTCATATAGATTGCTGCTATAACAGCATGAGCCACCCCAATACAAGATTGAAGTGGCTCAAGCACTTTTTCGAAGCAGAATACCCAGTGCCTCATCCGGCGAGTATGGTATGAATTCGTGGCCACATTTGCCCTTCATTTTCGTTGTTCGTCGGTTAAAATGTCCCGCATTTCGCCCTCCTCTCGCCTAAATGAATGAAAAATCTGCCGCACCAATTCATACCACACTCGCCGGATGAGGCACTAGTATTCGTCCTCGTTAAAAAAGAAGTCGTCGTGGCGCGGATAGTCCGGCCAGATGTCTTCAATGCCTTCGTACAGCTCTCCGTCGTCTTCAAGCTCTTCGAGGTTCTCGATTACTTCTGGTGGCGAACCTGAACGAATGGCATAGTCAATCAGCTCGTCTTTGGCGGCGGGCCAGGGGGCTTCTTCCAAGAAGGAAACTAATTCGAGCGTCCAATACATATATTGTCTCTTTTGAAAGGTTTATGTGTGTAAAATGAATAGGTTGTTTGCGGGTAGGTTGCTTCGATAAACGATTGAATGTGGAATTTGGTTTACAAAATCAACATCGCATCGCCATAACTGAAGAAGCGGTATTTTTCTTTGACAGCCTGGTGGTAGGCTTCCATGACCAAATCGATGCCGCCAAAAGCTGCAACCATGATAAGCAGGCTGGATTTTGGCAGGTGAAAATTGGTAATCATGGAATTGGCAATGCTGAATTCGTAAGGAGGGTAGATGAATTTATTCGTCCAGCCTTCTACGGGTTTCAGCATGTTTTCTGCAGACACTGCTGTTTCGATGGAGCGCATGGAAGTCGTTCCCACGGCGCAAACCTTCTTATGAGCCATCATGCTTTTGTTCACGGTTTCGGCTGCTTCCTGATTGATCCGGAAGTACTCTGCCTCCATTTTATGCTTGGATAGGTCTTCCACATCAATGGTGCGGAACGTGCCAAGGCCAATGTGCAAGGTCAATTCAGCAAAAGTGACACCTTTCAGCTCTAGGCGCTTCATCAGCTCGCGGCTGAAGTGAAGTCCTGCTGTTGGTGCTGCTACAGCGCCCAATTCTTTGGCGTAGATGGTCTGGTAGCGCTCCCGGTCGATCGGTTCTGGCTCTCTTTCTATGTACTTTGGAATGGGGGTGTTGCCCAAGCGCAAAAGTTCGTTTTGAAACTCGTCTTCTGTGCCATCGAACAAGAAACGAATGGTGCGGCCGCGGGAAGTGGTATTGTCTACTACCTCAGCGACGAGCGCATCATGCCCGTCTTCATCTTCGAAGTACAGTTTGTTGCCCACGCGGATTTTCCGGGCTGGATCAACCAAGACGTCCCACAAACGGGCACTGTGGTTGAGTTCGCGCAGCAAAAACACCTCGATTTTCGCACCGGTTTTTTCTTTTTGACCAAAAAGCCTTGCGGGAAAAACTTTGGTGTTGTTAAAAATCAACACATCTCCGTCATTGAAATAACCGAGAACTTCTTTAAAAATCTTATGCTCGATTTTGCCTGTGCTGCGGTGCAAGACCATCAAACGGCTTTCGTCACGTTCCTTACTCGGGTATTGTGCGACAAGCTCCTTGGGGAGGTCAAAATTAAATTGTGAGAGTTTGGTGCGCATATTATTTCAGCAGTTGGGCGACGATGACAAGTTTGGGGGTTGGGGGTGAAGCGGCAAACGCCTAAAATCTAGGTCCAGAGCATGGATCCCGCTATCAAAATGGCTGCAAAAGTAAAATTCTTTAGCAAACCAAAAGAATTGTTTTGAAAAAACGCAGAAATTGAGCTGTATTGAACTGGTTTCAAGTGTTTTTTGTACCAATTCAATACAGTTCAAACCATAACTAGGCAGAAAACACCTCTTTGCCAGCTTTCTTCCGCTCGAAGTCTTTCAGGTAAACTTTGCGGAGGCGGATGTTTTTCGGTGTAACCTCTACGTATTCGTCTTCTTGAATGTATTCAAGCGCCTCTTCGAGGGTGAATCGCTGTGGTGGTGTCAAGGATGTTTTGTCGTCGGAACCGGAGGCACGGTGGTTGGTCAATTTTTTCATTCGGGTGACGTTGATGACCAGGTCGCCAGGGCGGTTGTTCTCGCCAATAACTTGTCCTTCGTACACTTCCTCACCAGCATTCACAAAGAATGTGCCGCGGTCTTGGAGGTTGTCGAGGGAGTAAGCGATGGCGGTGCCCGTTTCTAATACGATCAAGGAACCATTCTGGCGGCCGGGAATATCACCGCGCCAAGGCTCGTAGCCTGTAAAGCGGTGGGTCATGATGGCCTCCCCTTGGGTGGCAGTCAACATATTCGAACGCAACCCGATGATGCCACGGGAAGGCATTTCAAATTGAAGTATAAAGCGGTCGCCTTTTGGCTCCATACTTTTCATTACACCTTTGCGGCGGGTTATCATTTCGATACACTTACCGCTGGTGCTTTCTGGCACGTCAATCGTCATTTCCTCAACAGGCTCACATTTTTTGCCGTCGATGGTTTTAACAATTACACGAGGTTGGCCAATTTGCAGCTCATAACCTTCGCGGCGCATGGTTTCGATCAAAATGGAAAGGTGCAATACACCGCGTCCAAATACCATGAACGAATCAGCGCTGTTTGTCTCTTCAAGACGCATGGCGAGGTTTTTCTCCAATTCCTTCTCCAAACGCTCCCGTACGTGACGGCTGGTGACGAATTTGCCCTCCTGACCAAAAAACGGTGAGTCGTTAATGGTAAACAACATACCCATCGTCGGTTCGTCGATGGAAATGCGCTCCAGTGCTTCCGGGTTTTCGTAATCGGCAATGGTGTCGCCGATTTCAAAGCCCTCCACACCAACGACAGCACAGATGTCGCCAGCACCAACTTCCTGGGCTTCTTTTTTAGCCAGGCCATCGAAAACATACAAGCCTTTGATGCGCTGTTTTTGAATGTTGCCGTCGCGTTTTACGAGAGAGCACATCTGACCGCTTTTCAGGTTGCCACGCAACAGTCGACCAATGGCAATACGACCAATAAAGGTAGAGTAGTCAAGGGAGGTGATCAGCAACTGCGTCGTGCCTTCCGTAATTATTGGCTCCGGGATATACGTGATAATATCGTCCAGCAGGACGTTGATGTCTTCTGTAGGCTTTTTCCAGTCGTGGCTCATCCAGCCTTGTTTGGCAGAACCAAAAACAACCGGGAAGTCCAATTGGTCTTCGGTAGCATCCAGGGCAAACATCAGGTCGAATACCTGCTCATGCGCCCAATCAGGGTTGCAGTTGAGTTTGTCTACCTTATTAATAACAACAATCGGCTTTTTACGCATTTGCAGCGCCTTTTGCAACACAAAACGAGTTTGTGGCATGGGGCCTTCAAAAGCATCGACGAGCAGCAACACGCCATCGGCCATGTTGAGTACGCGCTCTACTTCGCCACCGAAGTCGGCGTGACCAGGGGTGTCGATGATGTTGATCTTGCAATCTTTCCATTTGATCGCCACGTTCTTGGCCAGGATCGTGATGCCACGTTCCCGCTCCAGGTCATTGCTGTCCATGATGAGATCACCTGTCAGCTCGTGTTCCTTAAAAACCTTGGCTGCATGGATCATCTTATCGACAAGAGTTGTCTTGCCGTGGTCAACGTGGGCGATAATGGCGATGTTGCGTATATTTCTCATGTATTTGCCGCTTGGGCGTAAGCTTTTGTAAAAAGAGGCGCAAAGGTACGCTTTCTACTTCGGTAAAAAAGGCTTCTGTGAATTAGAATTTGTTAATGATGGATGAAATTTGAAGAAATATTTGGTGGGAGGCGTAAAAACAGGGGTTGTACGAAATTAAATTTTAAGAAAAAGCGGAAAAAGTTATGAGCTCAAGACGTGATTTGGCCATTCAGCTGACATTTTCCAGTGTTGTTACTACCGGACAAGGCATTTTTTTCAGTCAATCGGAACCCTTACCCTGAATTGCCTCATTTTGCAACCACGATACTAAACACCCTCACGCCCGAACTTGTTCCAACCCTTAAAACGTATATGCCGTTCGATATTGTTGTGGTATTAAAGAAAAAGGAATCGCTGCGGCCTTTTTGCTGCGCCACGACCCGACCTGCAATATCGCAAAGCTCCAGGGCGACTTCAATGCCAGCCTGGTTTTCAACCTGCACCGTCATCAAATTTTGAACTGGATTTGGATGAATGCTGATCACGGGTTCTTTACCTGCCTCTTGCGTTCCAACCGTAATTAATGGTATGGTCAACACGCTGGTACAGCCATTGCCATCCGTAACAGTCACCGTGTAAATGCCGCTGACAAGTCCAATAACGTCTTCTGTGACAGCGCCATTGCTCCACTGAAAAGAAATTGGCGCTTGTCCGCCCGAAACCAGCAGGTCAATTTTACCATCCGCAGTGCTGGAAGATGTGGGTTTTGTGGTTAATGCAAGGACATTTAAACCGGGAGCAATGGTCATAGACTGCTGTGCGCTGCAGCCATTGTTGTCCGTGATCGTTACGGTTACAGTGCCGGAAAAGCCAGCGGGCATGGTGGTGCTGCTTCCCGATCCGGCTGTTGTCCAATTGTAGGTGTATGGTTCTGTACCACCGCTCACATTGGCTTCCAGTATTTTTTCAGCATTGCTGCAAGGGTCGCCCAACAAAGAGATTTGTAGGGTTAAGACTGTGCCAGTAGCTGTTACGGTTGCGCAACTGCTTGAAGTGCAGCCATTTGGTATAGTTGCCACGCAGCAATATATGCCAGCGGTGCTTACCTGGATCATGGGCTGCGTAGATGATTGCCCGTTGCCCGACCATAAGTAAGTGACACCCTGACTGTTTGAAACGGCGGTCAATTGCACCGAGGCATGGTTGCAATCCAGCACCAGTCCGTTGTTGTTTAGCTGAATATCCGGTGCTGTGACATCTTGCAGCACCTGAATGGTATAGGTTTGCGAACAGCCGTTGTTTGGGTTCATGGCGGTCAGTTGTGCAGTTTGCGTCAGCATCACGGTTTGGCCAGGGCTAACAGGCGTTCCATTGAAGGTGAGCAGCAAACCTGGAACATTGGGAACCACAAAGGTTGCAGTCGGGTTGTAGCAATTGAGGGTGACAACACTCGGAATATCTAGCAATGGCAACATATTATCTGCATTTACGGTAGCATACGCAGCCACCGTGCAGCCATTCGGTGCCGTCACCACAACGGTATAAACACCGGGCGCAGTGGCTGTAGTGCCAGTGAAAGCCTGCCCTTGCGGGTTGTACCACTGGTAGGTGCTGGTTGGTGGGTTAAAATTGGTGCCTAGGGTCAGACTCGGTTGCGAGCAGGTAAGTGTGCCGCCCAATCCAATGGCATTTGGCCCAGTCCCAGGCACAAAAATGACCGATTGAATTGGGCTGCTGCTGCTGTTGTAAAAGGCACCACCGCCGGGCGTTACTTCCAGTTTCATGGCCCGAACGGCATAAAATAAGGTATCGGCCACCGGATTGGTGTCGTCCCAGGCGTTTTGGGTGATAAAATCCGGGGTCACGCGCACGTACGGGCCGTCCTGGCTAAAGGCACGGTACACGATATAGCCCAAAATGCCGGAATCGGGCGCGGCTGTCCAGTGCAGGTTGACTTTGTTGCAATTGGAAGCGGCCGTGAAATTGCTGATTGGTGAAACGATTTGCGCGCGCAGGGTCGGGTCGCCCAGCAGGGCGATATGGGTGCCGCTCTCGCTGTTTGAATGTCCATAGGCATCGTTGTATTGCGCATTTTGGGTCTCTTTGAGGCAATAGCCGATGGTTTCGCCCGTCGCCAGCGCGTGCTGGAACCAATGCGGCCGCCCGGACCATTCGCAGGCCAGCACCCCGCCGTTTGCCGCCAAAAAAGCAGGCATCAGCGGGTTTGTTTCAAAATCCCAGTCGCCAAAATAATCGCCGTAAAAACTGGCGAATACCACATTGACAGCGCTGGATGCCACATTGGTTGCCGTGCCGATACCCGTTGCGCTGGAATAAGTGCCGGCGCTTCCGGCTGCATAACCCAACAAATATCGATCTGGGTTGGTTTGACCTAAAATATCGCCGGAGACGACATTATTTGGCCCTGTCAGCGGGTAGGCATTCCGGAAACCATCAGCGGCGAAAGCTTCCCCGTTCGACCAGCCAAGATGATCATCCACCAGGGCGCGGTTGGGTACTTTGTATTGTCCCGTGCGGTACAAGTGGTTTTTCAGCAAATACCTGCGCAACAATTCCACTGGAGACAGTCCAAACGCAGCCGGCGATAACCTGCGGAAATCGAGCCTACCCACCATCAATTCTACCGCAGAAGGCAACTGATTTTGATCAAATTTGCCATCGCCCGGCACATTTCGGTTTGCCAAGCGGCCAGTATTGGTGATGTTGACGGAGTTGTCGGTCCAGTTGCCATTGACGTCGCCGTAATAGGCATCGCAGGGCCAGGCACCGATATGATCGGATTTGCCATCCCAGGCGGTGCTGCCGGAGTAGGGGATAGGGGTACTTCCCATCATCAATACCGCCTTTACGTTGCTTGGATCGGCGTTGTAAGCGCTCACGATTTTGTTTTTCACCCAGGCCACCGTAGTGGATGGCCCCGTTTTGAACGGCACTGGTTGCCAGCCTTCACCGCGCAGGTCGTTTTTAAAGGTAATGAGGTCGGCACCCAGTTGATCGGCTGTGGTGGAATCAATGAACACGAGGATTTTGCCGCGATTGTCCACGATTGGCGTGAAGAAGTTGGCATAAGCGTAGCCGTAAGCTGTGATGCCGCCTGTTTTGCGCTCCACTTGGTATTCATACGTTTCATCGCCTGACAATCCGAGGTCGAAGTGGCCGTCCAGCAAAGTCTCTTGAGCGTTCACCAGGTCGATCCAGGAATTGCCGGGTTGGCCTTTTATACGTCGCCGTAATTTTATGTCCGAGGGGGAAGGATTCGCCCACGTAATGAGCACGGCGGGTGGGTTGATGCCCGTGGAGACATGAACGGGGATGGCGATGTCTTGAGGGACTTGGGCGCATATTGGGCTCCAATAGAGCAGCAGGGCGAGTGCAGGGAGAAATCGGGACATGGGAAATGTGGATGAGTAGGTGAAGAGGGGGCAAAAATACGGGAATTTGACATGGTTTTGTTCCCATCCCGGAAATCCGTGACACCTTTTTGCCGGTGCCGGAAACGGGTGATTTTTGAAATCTCACGGGTGTTTTGCTTAGATTGCACCTGGTTTACTATGATTTTTGTCCTAAAGTTCAACGAAAATACCTACAAATATGAAAAATCAAGTTGTCATTATTTTCTGGCTGTTTGCAATCAGCGTCGCCAATGGACAAAATAAAAATGCATTTCTATACGGTAGCATTTCTGCCGGGGGAGGGACACATGATATATTTCATTTGTCCCTGGAAACCATGGTTGAGAAGAAACATCACTTGGCCATTACCCACTTTGCTACTAAAAGAAATGCTTCAAATGTCCCCGAAGACTATAAACCTGGACTAGTACTTAACTTTTGGGGGAGCGACTATATTCCCGATATTAAGAGTTGTTCCTATTCCTTCGTGTATGGCCGGGTGATACCTACAAAATCAAAAATGATCCGGTTTGTCTTGGATGCAGGCCTGGGTTTTGCCATTACGCAAAGGCCTGTTGGCTTCAAAAGGATTGAAAAGCCGGAATTTTTAGGCCCTAACTATACATATTCCAAAGAGAACTCGACCAGTTTAAACCTGGTAATTGCGCCAAAGATCGAAATTCCACTTTTGCGTTTTGTCGGCTTGTCGACGGGCCCAGTTGCGAACATCAACAGCAAGGACAGCGCATTCGGGTGGATACTTTCCCTGAACATTGGGTTGCTGCGCGGTAAAAAATATTAAAAAGCATTAGAAACGATCATGAACCATAAAGCTCGGCCCTTGAAAAAGCTGCCGGGCTTTTTTTTAAAAAAACGAAGCCAAAGCAGCAAAACCCTTAGGATGCGCATCTCAAAATATTGGGCTGCCAACGGCCGTTTTCCCGAACTTAGTTACCTTAGCCGCTTGAGAACATGTTCTAATAGCACTTAAATTTTACATTTCAACGAACAAACATGAGAAAATCTATTCCATTTACCCTACTTTTTGCAGCATTTTTCGCGGCATTTGCAGCACCTTTGGCCGCTCAAAACATCGAACAGGAAATATCCGACCTTGCCCAACAATGGCAAGCTGCTTTTAACAGGGCAGACGCCACGGTCCTTGGTTCCATGTACACCGACAAGGTAATCATCCACAATGATGACGGCACCACCACCACCACCATTTCCAAAGCAGATATTGAAGCAAGCTTTGCCAATGATTTCAAGGAGAATACCTTGCGCACAGAGGTTACTGTAATGCGTATGATGGCACAAGCGGGCGGCAAAGTGACGATTTCAGGCAATTTCTCGAACACAGGTTCTAACAAAAAGACCGGCGAAGCCATCAGCCAATCTGGCAAGTACGAACACGTAGTAGTGCAGGAAGCTGGTGTTTGGAAGCTGTGTGAATTGAAGGTGATGCCAGGCAAGTAAGTTGACGCGCGCTATTATTCGAAGGGTTCAAACAAACAATTCATATCCAGTGCTGTGTCTACGGTGCCCAAACTGTGTTCGTTGGGTATCAGTGGAAAGGTATCCCTGTTTTTTATCGAGATACCGCCCAGGTAAACGGTTTTCGCCCCCTTTAATTCCCTCCAATTTGAACCGCATCGAATCGGCAGCTGCTTCTTTTTGCCAAAAGAATCAGCCTGCGATCAGCGTTTGATCTCCTAATGTAAATGGTGGAGCCGTATTTCAAAATGCTTTGGGGCAGTAAAATTCCAAAGCTACTGCACCGCGATTCCAAAGGGCAAAGCACGGAAGTAGAAGTCATTGCTGGAAAGCTGATGCAACACGTCGCGCCCCCGCCCGATTCCTGGGCCGCCGACCCTGCCAATGAAGTGGCTATTTTCAACATGAAATTGGATGTAAACGCTGTCTTTACCTTGACCGAAACCAGCGAAGGCATCAATCGGGTGCTGTATTTTTACACTGGTACACAAATCTCGCTTGCTGGAAAACCGATTGAAAAGTACCATTCCATTGTCGTGAATGCTGCGGTAGATTTGGAGATTATCAATGGCGCCGAAGAAGCGAAAATCCTGGTGCTGCAAGGTAGGCCTATCAAAGAAATAGTAATTCAATACGGCTCATTTGTCATGAACACCAAAGAAGAAATCCACCAGGCTTTTGAGGTTTCTCAACGTAGCGTATGTACACAAGTCAAACCCTAATAAAAATAAATAGGCAAAGCAGTTGTGCCAATAATAATCCATACTGAATACCAAGAAGCGGTGTCATTCCGAGCGAAGCGAGGAACCTGACTATATATCCCGACCCAGGTTCCTCGCTTCGCTCGGAATGACACAGCTTCTTGGTATTCAGTGTAATGTAATGTTTGTGCCAGCCAATGATAAGTTGTGCAGATACGCTAGATGGTTTTAGACCTACGAGGTTTCTCAACGAAACCGCGGATTGATAAACTCCCAGTCTTTCACATGAGCGCTTTGGTGTTCATGTTTCACAATACGCTCCAAAGTCAGCACCCAATTGGGGTCTGTCGCAGCCAGGTCTGTCGTTTCAAAAGGGTCTTTCTTGAGGTTGAAAATCTGCCAGGGTGCATTCGGGTTTTTCCGAACATCTGTGCGAATCCCCTTCCAATTGCCAACGCGCACGGCAATTTGCCCGCCTTCCAGGCTGTCGGGGAAGCCGCCCAACTCGTAGTTCCCGCGTATGTAGGAGTGCCCGGAGCTCTTGCCCGTCATCAACATGCAGCGCGCAGGTGCGCACACAGGAGCGCCCGTGTAATGCTGTGTGAATTTCATGCCTTCTGCAGCCATGCGGTCGAGGTTGGGGGGCTTGATTTTTTCTTGTCCGTAACACCCCAATTCTCCATAGCCGAGGTCGTCGGCATAGATGTAAATGATGTTGGGGCGGTTTGTGGGTTTTGAAAAAGCCTCCAGAATGCTTGTGGGTTTTTGGGAGGATATTGGCGAAGAAAAGCCAAACAGGATGGCAAGTGCCAGGAGCTGAAAGGTTGGAAATGTATGTTTCATGGGGGCAAAATAAAAAAGTTGTTTGATAACAATCGCTTAGATTTGCTCCTGTCAAAGGCAATTATTCTACACAAATAAACTAAGTGAAAAACAATGTTACAAAAATCAATTTCAAAAGCTGCC
>Ga0163144_10013070_pt1 | contig 17360 bp, 12 predicted proteins | sample OliLak19BULKMAT1_FD_123175 | JGI IMG/M metagenome (GOLD analysis project Ga0163144, IMG submission 123175) | Freshwater microbial mat bacterial communities from Lake Vanda, McMurdo Dry Valleys, Antarctica - Oligotrophic Lake LV.19.BULKMAT1 | ecosystem: Environmental > Aquatic > Freshwater >...
ACCAGCCTCCTGGGCGCCGTATTGGCCTTCACGGCGGAGTTCCGCATGACGCTCGTCTACGGACTGCCGATGCTGGGTCTTGCTGACGCTGGTTTGGCGCATTCGGCATGCCGGAGAGGGCGTGAATGCCCCGGGGTCAGTTCGCCAACGTGCCGCGGAGTAGCTGCTGCTGAATGCGCTCGAAGACCGGCAGGCAATCGGGCACGGTGTTCACCACGAAGTGCGCCCCCGCGGCCTTCAATCGAGTGCGGGCGTTGGCGATGCGGAGCTTGCGTTCGGACTCGGGCAGGGTAGAGAGCTCGGTTAAGTCCAACCCCACTTCGTTGCCGGTTTCGGCAATGCCGATGGTCCACATGCCGGCGCTGCGGCCCTCTTCGATGTCGGCCACCGTGTCACCCACCTTCACGCAGGCGCCGAGCGGGTGCAGCCGGAGCTGGGTGGCGATCAGGTAGCACATGTAGGGCGCGGGGCGGCCGACTCCGGTGTCGTCGGGGCAGGCGTTGGCGGCGGGTGCAAAGCCTTGGCGGCGGGCCGTCAAGAGCATCTGCTCAAGCACGGGCCGGGGTTGGCTGGTGCTGGTGGCGATGCGGATGCCCAGTTGCCGCAGAAACTCGTGGAGCGGCATCACTCCGGGAAGCAAGTCTCCCGATGCCGCGGCCAGGATGATTTCGGTGTAGCGGGCATGGAGCCTCACCAGGTCCTGCTCTTCGGCCGCTTCGCCGTGGCGCGCCACCCAGGCTTCGCGGACCCGCTCGCTCTCGAAGAGGCCGCGAAGCTGTTCCAGCTTGGCGAGCCCGAGCTTGCGCCGCAGGTCGCCATCGGTGGTGTCGACCCCGGCTTCGCGCATCGTTTCGCGCATGGCGGCGACGGCGGCGTGGCAGCCGTGGTCAATGACGGTGCCGCCCCAGTCAAGGATGACGGCTTGGATGGGTCCGCGATAGATTCGTGCGCTCAACCCTTGCTTTATCGGTCAAACGGCTCAGGCGGGAGATGGGGATATCTACTTAGCTACGTAGCCAGGACCCCGGAGGGCCTTACCCGGTTTCGCCCCCGTGTGCTTACCGCCGGCCCAGACCTCGACGCCATTCACAAAGACATGCTCGATTCCGGCGGAGACCTGATGGGGATTGTCGTAGGTGGCGCGCTCGGCGACCGTGGTTTCGTTGAAGAGCACCAGGTCGGCGGCCATGCCTTCGCGGAGGACGCCACGGTCGTGGAGCGAGAGGCGCGTGGCGACGGCGGAGGTCACCTTGCGGATGGCGTCTTCCAGCGGCAGCACCTTCTCGTCGCGCACGTATTTGCCGAGGATGCGCGTATAAGTGCCGTAGGAGCGCGGGTGGACCCGGCTGGTGGCGCCGTCAGGGTTGGGTCCGCCGGCGTCGGTGCCGATCTTGATCCAGGGCAGGCGCAACTGCCGCTGGACGTTCTCCTCGCTCATCATGAAGTAGACGGTGCCGATGCGTTGGCGCTCGCTTAGGACGAGGTCCATGGCGGCGTCCACCCAGTGCTTGTTCGTCGCGGCGGCGATCTCGGTCAGACGCTGGCCCACGTATTTCTGGTTCTCCGGCTTGTTGAGCCCGAGGATCAGTACATTCTCCGGGCCGGATTGCAGGCAGAGGTTCTCGTAGTTCACTTTGCCCGTCAAAATCTCGGCCTTGATCTTCTGCCGGATCGCGAGATTGTCCAGGTTGGCGAAGAGCTTGCCGTTGGCGGCGATATCGTCGGGAAAGCAGGAAGTGAGGCCCGTGGAGCCGGCCGTATAGGGGTACATGTTGGCTTGGATGTCCAGGCCTTGGGCGCGCGCTTGCTCGATCTTGGCGATGGCCGCGTCGAGCTTGCCGTAGTTCTCCTTGCCGGCCGCTTTCAGGTGATAAATCTCGACGGCGACGCCACCGCGCCGGCCGATGGCGATGGCTTCGTCGATAGCTTCCAGAAGGTGGTCCGCCTCGGAGCGCAGATGGGTGATGTAGACGCCGCCGTAGGGCGCCATCGCCTTCGCCATTTCGACGAGTTCGTCGGTATTCGAATAGCTATCGGGCGGATAGATGAGGGCGGAGGCGATGCCAAAGGCGCCGTCTTCCATGCCCAGCCGGATGACGCGCTGGAGTTCTTTGGTTTCGGTTTCGGTCAGGCGGCCGGGGGCCATGGCCTTTATGTATTGGCGCAGCGTGCCGGCGCCCAGAAAGGAGCCCATGTTGACGCTGCCGCCGTGCGCTTCCATGGCGCGCAGCCATTCGTCGAAGCCATGGTCGCCGACGAATCGCACGGTGCCGGATTTGGCCATGGCGCTGCCGGGCATTTGGGTAGAGGTGCGGGCATTGGCGGGAGCATTGCTGCTACCTTCGCCCATGATTTCCGTGGTAACGCCTTGCGAGACCTTACCGATCACGCGGCCGTCGCCGTTCAGCAGGTACTCGCGCGAGTGGCCCTGGATGTCGATGAAGCCGGGCGAGAGGACGAGCCCGCGCGCCTCAATCCGCCGCTTGGAAGTGGCATCTTTCAGGAGGCCGGCGGGGGTGATCTTGGCGATCCGGTCGCCTTTCACCGCCAGGTCGCCACGGAACCAGGCCGAGCCGGTGCCGTCGACAATTTTGGCGCCGGAAATCACCAGGTCGTAACCTTGGCCCCACAAACAATAAGTTGACATCAATCCGAGGAAAGTCACAAGCCGCATACGTTGCAAGGTAGCATAATGAAGCTATGTCGACCGCCACCTCTGACGTTGCCCCCGCACCGTTAACGCAGCTTACTGAAGAAGAGCAGATGTTCCGCGCCAGCGTCCGGAAGTTTGCCCGGGAACGCATTCGCCCCCTGGTAAGAGAAATGGACGACCAAGGACGTCTGGCGCCGGGCCTGCTGCGCGACCTGTTTGGCCTGGGCCTGATGGCGATCGACATTCCCGAAGCGTACGGCGGACAAGGCGGAAGCTTCTTTCAGGCGGTGCTGGCCGTCGAAGAACTCGCCGCGGTTGACCCTTCCGTAGCGGTGGTCGTCGACGTGCAGAACACGCTGGTGAATAACGCCATTGTGCGTTGGGCCAATGACGCGCAAAAGAAGCAATACCTGCCCCAACTCGCTACCCGCACGGTGGCGGCGTATGCCTTGTCGGAGGCCTCATCCGGCTCCGACGCTTTCGCTTTGGCGACGCGTGCGGAAGAGAAGCATGACCACTGGGTGTTGAATGGCCGCAAGCTATGGATCACCAATGCGCACGAAGCCGAACTCTTCCTGATCTTTGCCAATGCGAATCCCGCCGCGGGTTACAAGGGCATCACGGCTTTTCTGGTGGAGCGTGGCTTCCGCGGCTTTGCGGTGGGCAAGAAGGAGGACAAGCTCGGCATTCGGGCTTCGTCCACCTGCGAACTGCTGCTCGACGGCTGCCGGGTGCCCAAAGAGAATGTGATGGGCGGTGTGGGCGTTGGCTACAAGATCGCGATTGAGACCCTGAACGAAGGGCGGATCGCCATCGGCGGGCAGATGCTGGGCCTGGCTTCGGGAGCGCTCGATCACGCGGTGGCTTACGCCAAGGAGCGGCAGCAATTCGGGAAGTCAATCGGCGAGTTTCAGGGAGTGCAGTTCAACTTAGCCGAGATGGCGGTGAAGGTGGAAGCGGCGCGGTTACTGGTCTACAATGCGGCCCGTTTGCGCGATGCCGGTAAGCCTTTTCAAACCGAAGCGGCGATGGCCAAATACTACGCGAGTACCATCGCGGAAGAAGTGGCGTCGGCGGCGGTGGAGGTTTTTGGCGGGGCCGGATTTACGAAGGATTATCCAGTGGAGAAGCTTTACCGCGATGCCAAAATTGGCCGCATTTACGAAGGCACGAGTAACATGCAGCGCGTGGTGATTGCCAAGGCTTTATTGGGCAAGTAACTTGACTTACTCCGAAGTAATTCGCACGGCCCTTAACCCTGCCGGGCGTCGAAGAGGGCACTTCTTACGGGACGCCAGCACTCAAAGCTTGGCAGATCTAGCTACCCGCAGGGAGCTTGGCGGGACGTCGACTGGTTCGTGGCCAACCATATCAGGATGCGCCGGGCATACGTACATCCAGAGCTTCGGCCTCCTGCAGCTTCCAACTAGGCGGAAAGCCGCCTGTGCGTCCAGTTCGAAAAGGGGAGGGGCACCTTCGGGTCCCCTCCAACTCTACCGGCCAAACAAGGAACTACTTCACCGTCACGGGGACCGTGGCCATGGTCTCTTCCCACTCGAGCTGCAACAGGCCCTTCTTGCCGGAGCCAGAGAGGGTCATCTTGTACAATTCGACGGGCGCCGGAGCCTTGGCCACCTTCATCTTCACGCGGCCCAGGTCCTTGCCTTCGCTATATTCGGTGCCCCATTGGCCGGTCTGTTTGTTGATGATCAACTGCATCGAGTCGGCCATCGGCCAGACGTAGATGGTGTAGTCGCCCTTGGGGACGGCCAGGTCGCCAATCATCAGGTCGGCGTCGGTGTGCAAGGCCGTAGCCGAGTTCGCACCCGCGCGCCACACTTGGCCGTAAGGCACCAAGCCGCCAAAGATCTTGCGGCCCTTCACCGATGGCGCTGCGTACTTGATGCTTACGGCGCTGCCGTCCAGGGTCACGCTGGTTTCCATCGGCGGGCTGGCTGGTGCTTTCTTGGGCTGCGCTACGGCCAACATCGCCAGAGCGCTGAGTAATAGTACTTTTTTCATAAGGGACTCCTCTACGCCCCTAGTCTCGCAAGTTCAGGCGGAAAAAGAAACTAACCCTTCAGTTCCAGGCCGCGCATCGTCCCCGTGGAAGTGGCAAACTTGCTGGACTCAATGCCCATGCGCTGCAACATGCTCACGAACAGGTTCGGTAAGGGATAGTTGCGCTTCGTGTCGAACGCCAGGTGCTGCCCATGCCGGAAGCCGCCGCCGGCCAGCAGGATGGGCATGTTGGTGTTAGTGTGCTTGTTGGCGTCGCCGAAGTTGCTTCCGTAGAGCACCATGCTGCGGTCCAGCAGAGTGTCGCCGCCCTCCTTCGTCGTCTTCATCTTGCCCAGCATCTCGCTCAACAGCTTCATGTGCCACTTGTCGATGGCTTCCAGTTGCGCCAGCTTGCTCTCGTTTTTGCCGTGGTGCGAAAGGTTGTGATAGCCGTCGGTGATCTTCACCTCGCCGAGCTCAATGGCCGGAGAGTTGGTGCTATCGAGGAAGAGCGTAATTAGCCGCGTGGAGTCGCTTTCCAAGGCCAGCCGCGCCATCTCATACATCAACCGCGTCTTCTCCATATACTCGCGGCTGCTATCGGGGTCCTTCGGTTCCCGGGCTTTGGTGGTGGGCTTGGGTCTGCGTTCCCAATCCTTGGCCAGCACCAGGCGCTTCTCGAGTTCGCGCACGCCGGTGACATACTGGTCGAGCCGTTCCCGATCTTTCGCGCCAAGATTTCGTTCGAGGCCGGTGGCATGGGTAGCGACCGAGTCCATGATGCTCTGGCCTAACTTCAGGCGGGCGATCTGCCGTTCGATTTCGGCCTCACTGCCTTGCAGAAACAACCTGCGGTAGACGCTGCTGGCGCTGTCCTCGCAGGGGATCATGACGCCCGAGCCAGTGAAGGTCAAACTCCGCTGGCCCTTGACGACATTAACCCCGAGCGTAAGGGAAGGGAAGCGCGTCTTGACGCCGATGTATTCGGACATGTGCTGGTCAAGCGAGATAGAGTTGCGGAAGCCGCCATTGCCCGGGTGCGGTGCGGCGGTGAGGAAGCAGACCTCGGTCGCGTGGCTGCCATCGACGTCCGGATGGGAGACTCCGCTAAAGACGGTGAAGTCCTGCCGATGCTCCTTCAGGATCGACAGGTAGGGGGAAAGCGCATAGTCCTTGCCTGCCGCGGCCGGAAAAAATCCGGTTTCGAGAAAGCCCAGGTTATTGCAAACCGCCAGCATCCGCCGCGGCGTGTCGGCCGGCTTCTCGTCGGCCAACACCGGGCGCATGGCATCCAACATCGGTAACGCCAGGGCGACGCCGGTACCGCGCAAAAACTGCCGACGCGGGAGCGGCTTCCGAAGGGCGACAAAAGGGGCTGGGGTCATGGCTTCCTACTTCTGAGTAAACAAGGGGCTTTCTATGATCTTTTCCATCAGCGTGCGCACCGCGTAACGATCCTTTTCCGTCGTCGTCAGGATGCGTTCCACTTCGGCGCGGTCGGCAAAACCGGCCGGGCTGCCGGTGGCATAGGCGATCAGTTGTCGTACCAGATTGCGGGCGATCTGCCGCTCGTCTTTCAACAGAGCACGCTTTAACTCGGTCACATCGCGGAATGCCTGGCCCGTCGCCAACTTGCCGCTCGCATCTACTGGCGGACCCTGGCGGAAGGCAAAAGCAAAGCCGTTCTTCCCAAAACCCTGTACCGCCTCGCCCTCTTCCGTGGAGCGGTAGCGTTCCCGCCAGGCGCCCACCACGTCAAAGTTTTCGAGCGCAAAGCCCGGCGGGTCAATCCTGGCGTGGCAACCCGCACAGGAGGGGTTGGAGCGGTGCTGGTCCAGTTGCTGCCGGATCGTGGTCGCGCCACGCGTATCGGGTTCCACCGCGGGCACGCCGGGCGGCGGTGGCGGTGGCGGGTCGCCGAGAATGCGTTCCAGTATCCACACTCCGCGCAGCACCGGCGAGGTGGTGGTGCCGTTGGCGGTGATCTTGAGGATGCTGGCTTGCGTCAGCAGGCCGCCGCGCGCACTTCCCGGTGGCAGGTCCACCGGGCGCAACGCGACACCGTCCACCGGCGGCAATCCGTAATGGCGGGCCAGATGGGAGTTGAGCATTGTGAACTTTGCGTCCACCAGATTGGCGGCCGGCAGGTTCCGGTTCACCAGATCGCGAAAGAAGAGCTGGGTCTCCTGCAAGGAGCTTTCCACCAGCAGGTCATCGAGATAAGCCTCGGGATAGAGTACCTGATCGGGCGTCGTGTCGCCGAGCTTCCGCAGGTCGAGCCAATAGTCGAGGAAAGCGTTGGTGAAGTCCCGGGAGCGCGCATCGGCCAACAATCTTCGGGCCTGCGCCCGCAACACTTCCGGCTGGCGCAACTTGGTCCCCAGGCCGCGCAGGTCCGCATCGGGCGCCGTATTCCAAAGGAAGTAGGAGAGGCGACTGGCGAGCGCCTCGGACGACAGCACGCCGGGCTGTTCTTCAAGGTAGAGAAACGCCGGGGAACAGAGCACGGCGGTGTAGCCGGCGATCATGCCTTCAAGGATGCCACTCGCCGGCTGCATCTGGGCGCGCGCGATGCCCAGGTAGCGCTGGATCTCCGCCTCTTGCGGCGGTCGCCGATAGGCGCGGCGCACGAACTCCCGCATCAGGCCTTCGGCATCGGCCTCCTTTCCGGCTACTGCTGTGAGCCGGCCTTTCTCATCGCGCTTCGCCGTCAGGTTTCCGAATAACTGCCGGTAGCCATCGCGGGCGGCCGGCGTCAGCAGCGGACCCTCCACCTCCATCCAGCGGTAAGCGACCCCCGGCGTTCCCGCCTCGGTCGCATCCGGGTTCCCCGTCCAACCGGGCCGCGACCGGAACAGGCGTGAGGCATCCGGCATGATCTGCTCGCCGGGCAGCAGGTAGGCTTCGATCTCCTGAACGGCAGGTTCGGGCGTCACGTCGAAAGAGCCCAGCAGGCGCTTTTCCTTGGCCTTGCTCAGCGCGTACAGGGTCACCGGTTCCTTCCCGCGCCCCACCGAGGTTTTCTTCCGTGTGGGCCGCCATGCCTTCAACTTTTTGTCGCCGGCCGCCGGCAGATATTCGGTGTGGGCCCAGATCGAAAAGCTATTCACGCGGATCCGATAGCGTCCGCCTACCGGAGCGGTGAAGCCATCGAAATGCATTTCGTTGCCCGTATAGGTGCTGGCCGTGGTGGCAAATGCTTCGAGTTCCCGCGTTTTCGGATCCTTGGGCCCCACTGACATCGGCGCCGTCTCGGCAATCACTTCGGGCTGCGCGTCAAAACCAAGCAGCGGAATCGTGGCCCGCTCCGGGTGATTGTTGAAGGGGCCAAACTTCATGCGTCGGATCATCGGACCCTGGTCCCGCGCGTAATAGCGCCCGCTCTGTGGCTTCGCTCCTGTGGCGTCCAGCACCAGCCGAATCGCCTGCTCGGCGGCCTCCAGATACCTTGCCATCTGCACGTGCGATACCTCAAGCCCCTGCCCGGACTTGTTGAAGCGGGCCACAATCCCGTCCTCCGGCAATTGATCGCGCAGTGGCAACCAGGGGGCGCCGAGAAGATCGCGAACCGTATTTTCGTATTCGTACCGGTTCAAACGGCGCAAGACGGCGCGCCCGCGCTCCTTGGCGCGTTGCCGTTCGTGGGCGATCAGCGGCTCGCCGAGGGACTTCAGAAATGCGTCTCTCTCTGCCGCGGTCAACTTCGCGCCCAGGGGCATCATCCCCTTTTCGACGGCGTCATGCGCTCGCACCCAGAGTCCATTAATGTGCGTATCGTCCAGTTGAAAGGCGAGCGACTGTAGGTCAATCCCGGCGGCCGGCGTCTTGCCCTGATGGCAGCCCGTGCACTTCTGATTCAGCAACCTGGTGAGCTCAACCGGTTTCGGAGAGGCTAACCCGGTTATGGCGGCGGCCACCGTAAGGATAAATGGAGCAAAAGTCCGCACCTGCCCAATCTATCGGCGTTTCAAACCGCTGTCAACCGCGATAGAATTGGCCATCGGTATGGTTCACGTTCGGTATCTGTTGCTGCTCAGCCTGCCTGCGCTACTCACGGCTCAAAGCGTGAAGCCGGTGATCGCCCAAACTTGCCTAGGCTGCCACACTGGCCCGAAAGCCAGCGGCGGCCTCGACTTGACCACCCTGCCGCTCGACTTCGTCCAGCAGCGCGACCGCTGGATTCGCATTCATGATCGCGTGGAGAAAGGCGAAATGCCGCCTGTCGCCGCCGCGCTTCCGGCGCCTCGTCGCAAGGCATTCCTTCGTGAACTTGGCGCGGGCATTCTCACGGCGGAGCGCGCCGAAATCGCCACCCAAGGCCGCGGCACGATGCGCCGCTTAAACCGCGACGAATACGAGCAGAACCTGCGCGACGTGCTCCAACTGCCGCACCTCGACATCCGCGACATGCTGCCGGAGGACCGCGAGGGCCATCACTTCAACAAGACCGCCGAGACGCTCGACATGTCGCGCGTGCAACTCACCGCGTACCTGGATGCGGCCGAGGTTGCGTTGCGGCAAGCCATGGTCACCGCCGCGCAGCCGCCCGCCGTCACCAAGTTCCTCGCCACGGGCACGCAGCTCTTTCCGGGCGGTCGCAGCACCGGCGGGCGCGAGTCGATGTTCTACCTTCTGCGCAATCAGGGCGTAGGCGTCGAGAGCGAATACTCCGGTCGTCTAAAGCCGGAAGTGGAGCAGGATCCGGCGCTCGAGATGGGTTTGTTTCGCTCGCCGGGCTGGCCCTATGGCGCCTTCCCGAAGGGCTTCGCCGCCAAGCATCCCGGCCAATATCGCCTGCGATTCTCCGCGCGCGCCGTCCTGCAGCAGAAGGGCTACCTGGTCACCGATGCGAAGCAGACCGTGCCGCTCACGTTTCGATCCCGCCGCCCCACCAACCACGACATCGCCGAAGACACCAGGTCGACGGGCGGGATCCTCGACATCCAGCCCGGCTCACGCGTCTACGAGACCACCGTGTTACTCAACGCTGGCCAGACGGTAGAGTATGGGCTGCTTGGCTTGCCTGCCCCTCAGGTGGACGCTATTACGCCTGGCTCCGGTAGATATCGCTTCCCGCCCTTCCCGCCCGGTGGACAGCCCGGCGTGGCCTTCCTGTGGCTGGAAATCGAAGGGCCGATTGCGCCCGCCACTTGGCCTCCGGCTTCGCATCGCGTGTTGTTTGACGATTTGGGGCCCGGCGCGCCCTCCGCGCATCCGCGTGAGGACTCGCTCCGTCTCCTGCGCCGCTTCGCCCATCTCGCCGCCCGCGCGCCTGTGCCTGACGAAGCGCTCCACAAGTTCCGTCAGCTGATCCTCGCCCGCCTCGACAAGCAGGAGCCCTTCGCCGAAGCCATGCTCGCCGGCTACAAGGCTTTCCTCTCCTCTGGCTTGTTCCTCTACCTGCCTGAGCCTCTTGAGCGCACTGACCACTTCTCCATCGCCTCCCGACTCTCGCACTTCCTCACCGGCTCCCGGCCCGATGCGAGGCTCATGGAATTGGCCCGCAGCCAGCAACTGCGCCAGCCCAAAGTCCTGCGCGCCCAAGCCGATCGGCTGATCGCGGGCGAAGGCTTCGAGCGCTTCATCCAGACCTTCCCCGACTATTGGCTCAACCTCCGCCACCTGCGCCGCGACGACCCCGACATCCGCCTGTATCCCGAATACCGCCTCGACGAATACCTGATCGATTCGATGGATCGCGAGACGCGCACGTTCCTTACCGCCCTGGTGCGCGAGAACCTGCCGGTTACCGCGCTGGTGAAATCTGACTTCGTCTACGCCAACGAGCGTTTGGCCCGCCACTATGGACTGCCTGCGATTCAGGGCTCCGCGCTTCGCAAGGTGACGCTGCCCAACAAGGACAGTCCGCTGGGCGGCCTGCTCACCCAGGCCTCCATCATGAAGGTGACGGCTAATGGCACCAGCACTTCGCCCGTCCTGCGGGGCGCTTGGATTATGGATCGCCTGCTGGGCCAGCCTCCGCCGCCTCCTCCTCCGGGCGTGCCGGCCGTCGAGCCCGATATCCGCAGCGCGAAGACCATTCGCGACTTGCTTGCCCTGCACACCAAGTCCGCCAGTTGCGCCGCGTGTCACGCCAAGTTCGACCCCGTCGGCCTCGCGCTTGAGAACTTCGACGTCGCCGGTGCCTGGCGTACCCGCTACCGGGGCCTCTCCGAAGGTGAACGCGTCGCCGGCATCGATCCCGCCGGGCACGACTTTGCCTACACGTTCGCCGCTCCCGTCGACGCCAGTGGCCGACTACTTGATGGCACGCGTTTCCAGAACGTCCGTGACCTCAAAGCGATCCTGGCCGCAAATCCTCGCCAACTCGCTCGCAATCTGCTGCACCAGTTCACCGTCTACGCCACCGGCACCCCCGTCCGCTTCGCCGACCGGCCGGAGATCGAAACCATCCTGGACCGCTGCGCCCCGCAAGGCTACCGCGTGCGCGACCTGCTCGAAGCCTTTGTAGAAAGCCGAATCTTCCTATGACCCAACCCCTTCCACGGCGTCGTTTCCTGCGCGGCCTCGGCGTCACCCTGGGGCTGCCGTTCCTCGAGTGCGCCGCCACCACGCCGCCGCCGCAGCGCATGCTCGTCATCGCCAATAACATCGGCGTGCTGCCCAAGTTGTTCTTCCCCACCGCCGTCGGCCGCGACTATGAGCTCTCGCCCTACCTCTCCGCCCTGGCCAATTTCCGCTCGGACTTCACCGTCTTCAGCGGCCTGTCCCATCCCGGCGTTACCGGCGGCCACAGCACCGACAACTGCTTCCTCACCGCCGCCCGCGGCGCCTTCAAGGCCGGTTTCCGCAACACCATTTCGCTGGATCAATTCGCCGCCGAGAAGCTCGGGCCCGTCACCCGCTTCCCCACGCTCAACCTGGGCGTCAACGTCGAAACCGCCAACCGCAGCCTCTCCTGGACGCGCGACGGCGTCCTGCTGCCCGCCGAAGAGAGCGCCCCGTTGCTCTTCCAAAAGATGTTTGTCCAAGGCGACCCCGCCGCCGTCGCCCAGCAACTCCATCGCCTCGAAGAGCGCGGCAGTATCCTCGATACTTTGCTCGATGAATCGAAGCGTTTTGGCGGCCACCTAGGCGGCCAGGATAAAGCCCGGCTCGACCAGTACTTCACTGCCATCCGCGAAGTGGAAGAGCGCCTGGTCGCCACCCGCCAATGGGAGCAGCGCCCCAAACCTTCCGCTTCCCAACCCGCCCCCGCCGACATCGCCGACAAGCGTCTCTTCTTCGAGAAATTCGACCTCATGCTGGCCATGGCCCAGTTAGCGTTCGAGTCGGATTCCACGCGCATCGTCACCCTAATGGTGGATGCCTTCCGCACCCCGGTGTTTAAGCTCGACGACCAACACCACACCAGCGAGGGCTATCACAACCTTTCGCACCACGGCCAGGCCGAGGAGAAAGTGAAACAACTTGAAGCCGCTGACCGTTTACAAATGTCCCTGTTACGCAAGTTACTCGGTAATTTAGCGAGTAAGTCCGAATCCGGCCGTCGCTTACTCGATAGCACCATGGTTCTCTACGGCAGTAACCTGGGCGACGCCAATATCCACGACAATACCAACTTACCCATTCTGCTTGCCGGCGGCGCCTTCCGCCACGGCCAGCACTTGGCATTTAAGCGCGATAACAACGCCCCGCTGTGCAATCTCTACGTCACCATGCTGCAGCGCATGGGCATCGAAGCCGAATCCTTCGGCTCCAGCACCGGCACCGCCACCGGAATTTAGCGATGCATCAGTGCGCGCCGCGTGGCGAGAAGGGTCTTTTCCAGCGACTCCCGCGGCAACTGTCGCAGGATGGGCGCCATCAGGCTCGACAGCAGCGCGGGGACGCCCCGCGATAGTGAGATCGCTTCGCATTCGAGGTAGACGCCGCCGTCGCGCTCTTCGAAACGCCAGTAAGAGTTCAGACGCCACATGAAGCCGTGGTCCAGGCCTGGTGGCAGTTCCCGCTCGTCCTTGGTTTCGGCGGCTTCCACTTCGGTGACGCGGGTGCTGATGCTCCGGAGGCGGCCATGGGACCGGTCAATCCGTTCGACTACCGTGTCGTATTGGGTATTCAAAATGACGGTGATGACTTTCTTCTTGCGCAGCCGCAGGTAAACCTCACTGCGATCGCCTTGGCGCGAAAGCAACCTGGAATCCACCACCTCGGGGCCATAGATGGCTTTGTACTGATTATAGTCGCCGAGGACGGCGATGACGTCATCCACCTTCTTGCCGGACACGAAGATGGCACCCTGCCAATCGTGGATCAGGCCACCGGGTATCTCCTGTACGCCTTTGGCGTTGCGCGAATCCACCAGCAGGTCGTTCTGTTTCAAGTTCGTCAGGCAGCTCTGCTTGCCGTCGCACCACAGGAAGCTGGTTCGGGAATTCATCTCCGCTTCGCGTCCCTTCAAGTATTGGTCAAAGGCCTGAGTGGTGTGTGGCTCGAGCTTCGTGGAGGCGATGTCGAAGGCCAATAGTGGTAGGGCGAAGAGAATTCCGACGATAGTCAACGTGATTTCAGCGTACCAAATCGCCCCTTTCACTGGAGGCAACTCCGGCTGTTAGAATATCCCATATGTTTCAACTCGGCGCCGTTACCTATAACGTCTTGAAGGACTGGGACCTCGAAACCGTCATCACCAAGCTGGAGCAAGCGGGTTTTGCGGCGGTGGAATTGCGTACAGAGCACAAGCATAGCGTCGAACCCTCCCTCACTAAGGAACAACGCGACACGGTGAAGGCGCGTTTCACCAAAAGCAAAGTGCGTCTGCTGAGTTACGGGTCCACTTGTGAATTTCATGCTGCCGATGCCGCGGTGCGCGCCAGGAATGTGAAGATCGCCAAGACCTGGATCGACTTGGCGCACGACACCGGCGCTTGGGGCGTGAAAGTCCGCCCCAATGGCTTCCCGCCCGGTGTGACGCGCGAGCAGACCATCCAGAACATCGCCGCTGCTTTGCGCGAATGCGGTGACCACGCCGGCAAGATGGGGGTCGAGGTGTGGGTGGAGGTGCACGGCAAGGACACGCAGGAGCCCTCGGTCTGTGCGGCCATCATGAAGGCTACCAAGCACGAGCAAGTAGGCCTCTGCTGGAACTCGAATCCAACGGACGTAATCAATGGCAGCGTTAAGCAGAACTTTGACTTACTTAAAGGCTGGATCCGTAACTGCCACATCAATGAATTGGCGAGCACTTACCCCTACCGCGAGTTGTTCACTCTGTTACAGCAACATCGTTATGATCGCTATACCCTTTGCGAAGCGCAAGAGAGCAAAGAGCCGGAACGCTTCCTCAATTGGTATCGCGCCCTGTGGACGGAGATGAATCGCGGATGCGTCTAGTAACTTCATTCCTATTCACCTTTACCTTGTGGGCGGCCGTGCCGACTCCCGAAAGCCACTTCGGCCAGCCGTTGACCACCGATAGCAAGCCGCTCGAATGGGCCAAAGTCGTTACTTACTACGAGAAACTGGCCGCGTCCAGCGACCGGTTGAAGCTCGAGAAACTCGGCCCCACTACCGAAGGCCGGCCCTTTCTGATGGCCATCATTTCCTCGCCCGAGAACTTGAAGAAGCTAAATCGCTACCGCGAAATCCAGGGTCTGCTGGCCGATCCGCGCAAGACTACGCCCGCCGCCGCGGCGAAGTTAGTCGCCGAAGGCAAGACGGTAGTGGCGATTACTAATTCCATTCATGCCAGTGAAATTGCCTCCACTTACACTTCGATGCAGTTTGCCTATAACCTCCTTACGCAGGACAAGCCGCGCTTTCAGACCATTCTCGACAACACCATCTTCATCCTGGTGCCGTCGCTGAATCCGGATGGGGTCGATATTGTCGGTAACTGGGCCCGCAAAACGATGGGCACGCCGCATGAAGGCACCGTGCCGCCAGAGCTTTACCAGAAGTACGTCGGCCACGACAATAACCGCGACTGGTATATCTTCTCCCAAGCCGAAACCCGGTTGGCGGTGGAGAAGATGCACAACGCCTGGCATCCGCAAATTGTCTACGACGTGCACCAAATGGGCGCCACCGCCGGCCGCATGTTCGTGCCGCCGTGGATGGACCCTATTGACCCGAATATCGACCCCGCCATCGCCCAGGCCTGCAATAGCTTCGGCATGGGCATCGCCTATGACCTCACGTCCGCCGGCCGCAAGGGCGTGGTGGTGAATGCCATGTACGACTTCTGGACTCCCGCCCGCCACTATCAGGCCTACCACGGTGGCTTGCGCTTGCTTACCGAATCTGCCAGCGCTCGGCTATTCTCGCCCATCACCGTAAAGCCGGAGCAATTGCGCGGCCAGGCCCTCGGCTACAGCGTCGGTGAGCGCGCCTGGAATCACCTGGAACCCTGGACCGGCGGCGAGTGGAACTTGAAAGAGATCATGACCGACCAGTTGATCGCCTACGAAAGCGTCCTCTGGCAAGCCGCGGTGCGCCGCGAAGATCTACTCACCAATTTCTATAAGATCCACCAGCGCGCCGTGGAGCGTGCTGCCGGCCCCTATGCCTTTGTCCTGCCCGGCGATCAGGCCGACCCGAGCTCGACGCGCAAACTGCTCGAGACCATGACCTTCGCGCAAGTCGAAGTGGAGCAGGCGACCGCCAAGTTCACCGCCGACGGCCGCGAGTATCCCGCCGGCTCCTACGTCATTCGCTTGCAGCAGCCGTATTCGGCTTTCGCTAAGACGATGCTCGAAAGGCAACAATACCCTGACTTGCGGCTGTATCCCGGCGGCCCGCCCAAGCGCCCTTACGACGTCACCGCGCAGACTTTGCCGCTGCTGATGGGCGTGACTACCGACACGATTAAGGACCGGTTCTCGGCGTCGCTCGTGCCCGCCACCAACCTCACGCCGCGCCTCAAGGGCACCCTCCGCCCCGGCGCGATGGCCGCGTCCGATGGCGATAGCTGGAAGAAGCTGAATGCGATTTGGAAAGTTGGTAAGTCCGTCTGGCGCGATCCGGCCAACGGCGATTTTTTCGCCGCCGCTGGCCCGGGGCTTATCGAGAAGAAGAAGCCGCGGGTCGCGCTCTATCGCAGTTGGATGTCCAGCATGGATGAGGGCTGGACGCGTTGGATCCTCGAACAGTTCGCCTTCGACTATGCGCGCCTCACCAACCCCCAAATCCTGGCCGGCAACCTCCGCGCCAGCTACGATGTGATCGTCTTCCCGGACCAGCCGGCGTCGTCGATCGCCAGCGGTTATCGCCCGGGTCAGATGCCTGATGAATTCGTGGGTGGTCTCGGCAAACCTGGGGCCGAAGCTTTGAAGGCCTTCGCGGAGCAAGGTGGCACGCTGGTCTTCTTGAACCACAGCACCGCGTACGCCGCCGAAGCCCTGGGCCTGGGCGTCACCAATGTCCTGAAAGGCGTCTCCAGCCGCGACTTCTATTCGCCCGGCTCGCTGCTGAATGCGACCCTCGACACGAAACATCCGCTGACTTACGGGTTGCCGGCGGACTTTACGTTGTGGAGCGAAGGGTCGCCTGCCTGGGAGTTATCAGGTGGAGAGAAGTCGGTCGCGAATTACCCGGCCAAGGGCTTGCTCGCCTCCGGGTGGCTGCTCGGCGAGAAGTTCCTGGTGACCCGTTCCGCTCTGGTCGATGCGCCCATCGGCAAAGGCCGCGCGATCCTCTTCGGCATGCGCCCTCAGTATCGGGCCACGAGCTATCAGGCCTTCAAGTTGTTCTTCAACTCGTTCCTGCTTTGATTTTATCCAGCCGCCGCAAACCCTGCCGTAGTCTTCCGGCTCCATTTGCCCCCAGATTCACGGGATGAATCGCGCGCAACCACCGTCTCTTGCTGATCGCGGTGGCAATGACTTTCCTCCGGCCGGGGGCGGGGCTGTCAGTGTAGAGTTTTTCCATAAAGAGGCGTTGGCCCTGACGTCGAGGCTGTTGGTGGTGTACATCGCGTGGCGGCCGGGGGGAAGTCTGCCACCCCGGTGCACTAGCCCGCACCGTGAGGTGTGGGGTGCTTTTGGGGTGGTGCTGTGAGGGGTGCTGTAACCCCGCCGATGCCGCCCCACACCTCGAGCGATGGGGCCCGGCCCGACGTCGGGAGCCCATGCCCTGACCCACTGGATTCGCCGTGCGGCATCTCGTCAAGTGGATGGCTTGAAGATCTGGCGGTGTCGTCGTTTGCCGTACTGATAGTCGGCGTTTCACTGCGATCGCCATTGCTGGCAGCCCACGTCCACTGGCGGTTTTCGGGTAAAACCTTTCCTCATGTAACGGAGCTCCTCTCTCCTGATTGGATCCTCGCACGCTCGTGCCACGCCCGAGTATTTTTGATTCATGGCGATCTCGATCCGAATTTACCACTTGCCGCGGGTCTTCGAACTCTCCGCCCACTCGCAAAAAATGCGGTGGAGTCGACCTCCACCGCATTTTCGTCCGCATAAATGTCGTGCTATGTTACCGTTAGGAGCATAACCGGGATGCCGGGGGGTGCCCCTGTACCCTTGAAATCAGAGCTCAAATGAGGTAACTCAAGAGAGCTAGCCCGTCGGCGAGAGTGCCTGGTTGCCCCAAGCGTTTAGAGCGCCTAAATCGGACATGCGCCTCGCCGCGAGGACCGTGGAGCACGACCCGTAGGGAGTTTCGCGCGCAAAGCGCCAGTACCGGGCCGTCGAGGCTGCACGGCAAGGCTAAGCCGAGGAGGTGTAGCCTGCTTGAATCCCCT
>Ga0163144_10013071_pt1 | contig 17359 bp, 31 predicted proteins | sample OliLak19BULKMAT1_FD_123175 | JGI IMG/M metagenome (GOLD analysis project Ga0163144, IMG submission 123175) | Freshwater microbial mat bacterial communities from Lake Vanda, McMurdo Dry Valleys, Antarctica - Oligotrophic Lake LV.19.BULKMAT1 | ecosystem: Environmental > Aquatic > Freshwater >...
ATGAATAAGGGATAGGAGCCTTGCCGCAAGGCCATACAGGGCAAACATTAAAATAAGTTTTCCAAATATCAGAAAACTTAGTTTGTCCTAGTAAACCAAATTACTTAGGTTTTTTGGAACGGTCCAATCCCAAACTCTGGACAATGGATTGTGCTTGCGTTTCTCTGCCTTGTTCGAATGAAGATTTATTTGTGATCTTGACTGTCTTTTCGATCGGAAGGATCGGCTGGAACGGCGGCTGGCTCATGCAGTTACATGCTGTACCCAAGCTCCCGGACTCGGCAAACCCATTTCCTGTACAGCAGCTTGGTGATCTCAGCTCCACCGGGCAGGCGACCCGTCATGGATTTGTACGCCCCGTCTTTACCAAGTTTTCTAAGCCACGCCACGTTCATTTGATTGACGAATATTTGCGTTTTTTCCGACACTGTCACCGGAACTAGTCGCCGGTGTTTAAATCCAGAGGACACGTTGCAAATGTGCGCCGTTTTCCCGCCGACGCTTGAGACGTAGTTTTTAACGATTCGCCCGTCGAGAGCGATCACCTCGACTATTTCGCCCTCAATCAGGATTCGCACGGATTCGGCGATATATGCTTTTTCGATGGTCATGGTTTGATTCTCCCGGCCCTTACGGGGCCACCCAAAGATCCCAATTTGTGATTTCAACTTTAGTATCTTTGTCTACAAAGACGACTTTGTTCATTTCTTCATCACAACATCTTGGGCAACACTGAGGGGCACCACAAACTGGACAACGATCAATGCACTCGCCTCCACATGCTTCACACTTCACACCATTTTTCTTAGCTTGCGAATACTGCTCAATCCCCATCATTCACGGACTCCGTTCGTCTGATTGTCGCCCTGTCGATATCTTTTCCTCTTTGATCATCATGATGTTCTTTTTCCATCTTTTGTCTTGTAGAAAGATAGAATTGCGTACATTTAGCATTTTCATTCAGTACATTCATTCGACCATCTTCCTGACCAACATCAAGAGGTTTTTGTCTGTTTTGTTTGGAATTTTTTCTCTTGAAAATTTTCCTGCTTTTTCGATTATGCTTCTTAACAAAACCTTTTGTTGTGGGATACCCAATGTCGTCTGACAAGCTCATTCCCATGATTATCCTTTGTCTGAAAATTATTCGAAGAAACGAGGTCCATTTTCCAAATGGATATCTACCATTTTATTCAATACGTGTTCGTATTTTGGGAAGTCATAACAAAGAGAGTTGCCAATCTGTGCTCCAACAGATTTCAAGGACTCTTCATAGTTTTTCTGCATTGGTCCGATATGATGGCATCGATCTGGATCAGAAAATTGAATCATCCATTTGAGTCCATCGGCAATTGGGATGAGTCGATTGTAAATTATCGTTGTCAACAATCTGACAACATGATCAGCGGATCTATTGCCGATAGCGATACCCCAAGATCTTGCCCCCCAAAGATTCCAAATTCCTGTCTCTTCAAGAGCTAATTTGGCCCCATGTTCTGCTCCTGCACTACGTTTACCGCAAATTGCAGTGAACTGATTTTCTTCCAATATTTTAGAGTATTTCAACACTTGCGAAGGAAATTTGTGTGGTTCCATCGCCTTTTCTTCTGTCGTCATTTTATGTTCCAAAATTTGGATTACCTGCTGAGTCCAATCTTCAACCAACGCAAACAAACGACTTGTTTCTTCATTTGTGATCTTCCACCACGAAAGATCGATTCGTTCAAAATCAGCAAACAACCAATCTTTGGTGGCGGACTCCTTTTGAAAATCTGCTAAAAAACGTCGAGGTATTCCGGGCTTTCCGTAACATGTCATCAAACCATAAGCCGCCAAAAGTGGAATTGGAACATCCTGAATGTAAAGTTCAGATGGAACAGCATGATGGCCATCACCTTTATATCCACGCCATGTTGGAAGGGAAATTTGCTGCCAATTTGGTGGCATTGATGGAATGATCATTTTTCCATCAATAACAGCAGTTCCATCTTTCTGAACCACTTCTCCGTCAAACACAACAGTTCCTCCGCAACCAGTTGTATCAGCGTGAACCTCGTCTACAAGTCCCAAATCTTTGGCCTCCACAGGACATGCGATGGTGGTGTCCCATGCTGTGCCATGAGCAATATCCAAAACGCCAATAGTTCCTGTCGCTGTTCGACAAGGAACTATATGCCAACGAGAATGAGTAGCAGCGTTTGGATGTTGAAACACTTTCGCCAACGCTAATCGAATAACATTTGTAGCAATATCTCGACCTTTCGAAACTGATGAAGCAAGATCTTTGACCTTCCTTGTGATTTTAACATCCTTGTCAAAAGGCTTGTTACCTTGCCATCCATTACACTTCCCTTTCAAAATGTCGTCAAGAACGGAATCATTTTGAAATCGCAGCCAATTTCGAACAGTCTGATCATCGCTCTTTAGAATGCGTTCGATTTCCTTGCGGTTCTCGACACGATTGTCTTGTATTGTAGCAGACATATTGATTTATCCTTTGGTTATTGCATGAAACGATTACTGGTTGTGTTACATCACAAGCGGGTGTCTTAGAACGGCACTTCATCTGGTGACATTGGATCTTCCAAAATCACCCTGAGTTTTGGATGTTCGAATTTTGGCTGTTGTGTCTGCACATTGTTTTCGTCTTCACGATCAAGCAACGCTGTGATCAATCTCGGATTCATGGCATCCAGTTCAATCAATGAATATCCGAAATCGTCGTATTTTAACATAGTCATAGCAGTGGTATATTCGTATTCCGACATACCAGATTCTGCGGCATGAAAGACCCATCCTTCGCTTTCTGGATCAGAACTACAAGTCCGCTTCACCTTCGCAACAGCACAGGATGCAAGTAACATTGCAAGACTTGCGATTTTGTCTTGACGAAATGTTTCGGCATTGATGAATCCCGTGTTATCGCAATGATAACAAGCATCTCGAATTTGACAACCATTTTCCTCGATTGTCACCCAGCCATTTTCACACTGAGTACATTTGATTTTTGGCATTGAAATGACTCCTTATTGTTTATCACAATTACCAAGCGGGTGTCATTTAACAAAATTTGCTAAATGTGGAACACGAACCAAAAACGCTTCTTTTTCGATTTTTGACATGCCGAGTTTTTTTACTTTTAGCCACTGTTCAAGAGTTGCATCATAGAAACGATTGCGACTTTGCACATTGTCATGGACTAAGATTTCTTTCGACTCAAAAGCTGGATAAAAACCATCCAAGCACTGACTGTCTCCGCTAGGAACGTGGTAACGTCCTTTAGCAACAACTTCATACAATGTGACTGGCAAGACTATCAAATCGCCTTTGACCATATTCCACACTCTTTTGCCTTGACGAGCAATGCTTATTGCGTTTTCAAATTCACCGAAGGCGAAGAACGTTGACTCTTCAGTATCAACACGAATACGTGTATTTGCCTCATACTTCAAGCCAGCCTTGAATGTTGGCACAAAAACAGACTGTAGTTTTCCAAAGTCATCACGAGAAAACACCTTAAATCCATTTACTTCAGGCATTGCACACGCTGTTCGTTGACTCAAACACATTTTTATTTCCTTCAATCTTCTATGAGTGTGATCTCGTCCACTTTATACGAAACTTGAAACTTCTGGTTGCATTCAGGACAACTATAAATATCGACGCCACATCCTGAATAGTTACTGCAAACTATTTCAAGGCGAACGCCAGTTCGTATTTCAGGTTTCGTGCGATGAAACACTGATGTACAGGAAGGACAAAATTTGTCAAGATCGTTGTGCATCTGCCAGCTTTACAATTTTTGTACTGCCTTTGAAACAACAGCCACCATTTTTGTATTTTCGATATGTTCCACAAAAATGATAAATTCTTCCTTGCATCCCTCGTTTTTGAATAAATTCATCAACAAAATTGTTGACATCTTCAAAAAACCAAGGTGAACTACAGACGCCATCAAATTGTGTGTCCACAATATGATGATCGCCGAAACATCCGAAAGAAAAAATTATATGTCCAGTGTAAACTTTCCGTGGTTCAGGTGCAAGATGTCCGAACATACTTTTCAAAATTCTTGCTTTGTGAATGGTTTCATGAGCAGAAAAGGCTTCAGCAATAGTCATTTTACTTCCATTTCTTTGATCGCAAGATGATGTTCATCAGCCGAAGTAAAGAACAAGTTCTGCAATTCATTGTAAATCGAAATTGCCTCCTCATATCTCTCCGCAGCGATGTGTCCTTTCATTGATTCGAGACTTTGTAAACCATCCGTATCACCGTCAATTTCATTTTCCAGTTCAACGACAGTTTCAGATATCATTGACCCTGCGACTTTCAAAGCATCTTCATGTTTGAATTTTGCCGAGGTATCAATGCCATGCTCATGAGTTAGAATAACTACATAAATAATCATAAGAGATCCTTTGAATTTTGTTTTGATGTAACAAATCACAAGCGGGTGTCATAAATGAATGCTGGGTGTTAGCCTGCGGTGGAGATCAATCCCCGCAAACTAACACCCAGCGACACAACTACACCTAAAATTAGATTTTCCAATAATCCTCAGTATGCTGATAATTAGCAAGACTGACAATTATAGGACATTGCTCCTGTTCAGTTTCATTGAATTCTTTGAATTCTTTGAATTCGATTAGCAGAATTCTCGTCGGCTGGGAAAGCATGATTATCAAACATTGCTTTCAATACTTCTGACAACTTAACTGTCAGTTCGATCTCTGGCCTCCTCTAACAGGTTTACGATCGGTCAAAACGATTGTTAAAAATGCCATTACTTTTTCCTTCATTGCAAATTTTGGATTAACTAAACGTCAAGCGGGTGTCTACACCACTGTTTTTCATGGGACCAGCTTGCAATCAAACTCAAACATTTTGGAGAATAAACAGCGACTTCCTTTTCATCTTGAAGAGAACGTCTATCTTTTACTTCCTCATAATCTCTGCCAGCTTGACCATTGATTTCAAATTCCAAAACAATTCCGGTGATTTTTCCAGCCATAAAATCATCACTGGAAGTTCTGCGAATTGCAAAAAGTTGAGCAGCCTTTAATTCAAGAGATGTACAAGCACATTTACGTTTTACGTGATTGTATTTGTATAAAAGCAATCCATTCTCTTGAACCATTGGAAGAACGTAATTACTTGTTCCGTGAAAGACAATCATGCTTGAGATTTCTTTAATGCTTCCATCGCTTCTTCCATCCTATGGGCGGATGATGGAGAATACCATTCCTCATCACAATCGGCACATATATCGCTAACAAGATCTGGTATTCTTATAGTTCCAAATTTTGTTTCGCCGACATAATCTGCAATGCGTTGTTCCATTTGTTTTCCACAATCTGGACACGCCAAAGTTTTTGTCATGTTTAATTTCCAATGAAAAACCATCTAACAAGCTTCGCAATCTGCCTCACGGCAAATATCGCCTGATTAAGTGAGAGAGCTTTCGTGAGAGTCCCGACACACAGGATGATTATATCAAGAAAAGCCGGAGCCTAGAAGATTGTCTTCGATGGTTTTTGACACCATATTTCAGCCCCAGCTTTTTCGGCGGCTTCAAGCGGCTTTTGCTTGCCGCAGTTCAATGCGTCGTACCGCAGAAAACTTTGAAAATCCAGACTTAAACAACATTTTTCGAATTTTGCGAGCACCACTCTTATCGAATGCTCCAAGCAACAAACCAATTGATTCAGCAGTATCTTGCTGACTCACAAGGATCAGCCGACCTTCCACTTCTCCAATTTTCTTTGAATCTGCTGGTACTGTTTCTGTCTGAACAGCATTTGCCGCAGCATTAACAGCAGCTTCAAGCTCTGCCTTGTTCAACTTGGAATAATTCTTGATGCCCAATTGAGACGCCTGAGCACGCAGTTCACGAATTCCCATGACTTGTTTCTCCATTTTTTGAAATTTTATTGACTTCCCTGCCACAAGCAGTTGAATCAGATTAGCAAATTAAATTTTTGTTGCCAAGACTAATCTGTAAGTTTGGAATGCAAAGATTCCACTTCCGACAAAGTAACAGACTGATGTTCTCCTGTCTGTAACATTTTAGAGTTTTTTAACAGGTGAGATATGTCTTCGACGAGACGCTCTAAAGCAGGTCGATCAAGCATAACAGAGAAAGGTTGCTTGTTTTCTTTGGGATTGATACGCAAAGTTAAAATACCCACAGGGGTTTCTTGTACTTTGCCAACGACTAACCCAAGAATTTCAGATCGAAAACCAACAGTGTAATTCTTTTTCACAATTTTTCTCCTCTTGTTGTGCTGTTATTTGATACTTCACAAGCGGGTGTCAAACTTATGATGTTCGCTAAATTTGCCAGCTTCAATTACATCCTCATCTGTTACAGTTTTAAGATGTTTTTGCACGTCAGCCACTTCTCTTTCACGACTGACTTTGCAGATGTTGTGAGGTCAGATCCAGCCTCTCAGAGATTTGGCACGAAATGGACATTCACCACACATCACTTTGCGTTCAAATTTTGACATAATCAAGAACCTTTTGTATGTATTCTTTGGCTTTATCGTAACTCCAAGCATGAATCGAACGCTGGACTTTAGTCACATCTTCAAGAGGAAAAAGTTCTTGTGCTGTGGCTTTTACATGTGAATCAGACCAGTCAATTGAGATGACTCGCTTACGCCATCCAATTGTAATCTTGCCACGAGTGGTTGTAACGACCAACCACGGCTTGTACAAACAACAATGTCTGCTACAATACTGATTAGGTATTTCTTGAACAAACATGTCTACTGGAATCGTTTTCCACATGTAAGGAAAACAATCCAACAAAGATTCTTTGACTTTGATCTGATCGGCGATTACTTCAGGATCTCGTTTGAAACGAGACATCAAAATCTCTTCCTGCATCTGTTCACAATGACGACTTACGATATTACACTCTTCATCAGAAAGAGTGCTTTCTCCAAAAACAAGACGTTTGTATTGACTTCCATCTTCAGCGATGCCGTCAACAAATCCGATTTCTCGTGTCACCAAAACCTTAACGCCAATTGTGGACTTGCCACCCATTGATTCAATCGACGCTACTTCTCGGTAGTCTTCTGATCCGAACATTCGAATTTCCTGTTAATTTAGTTTTGCTGACTCCACGATCATTTCAATATAATCAATCAACCTTGTTCTTTGAGAACCAACGCCATCAACTTCCACATGCCCCAATACAGCAATTTTATTTGTTTTGAGGTCTGATAAAAACTTTTTGATATCATCCCCATTAACTTCCGACTGTTCGTCACCACACTTTAATCGCCAACCTGTTCCCGGAATAAAATTCAATTGAAAATGAGCTTGAATCATTTTTATGTTCATTCTCCGCCAATTATCAAGCGGGTGTCAACTGTTAATTCAATTGTTTTCTTTTTGGATTTCTTCATACATCCGTTCAACAGTTTCTTCTCTGAGTTCCAGAGAAACCAGTTGATTGCAGCCCATAGTATCAGTGTATGTAATGACGACTTGTTTTCCCGTGTAATCGCTGCTGATTGGATCGCCTGCCCACACTACAATTGTTGTATTGTTCTCTCGTAATTTTATGGTGAGTTGCGATTGACCACCATCAATCGTTTGAGAAATGCTCTCAACTTCACCAGAAAGAACAAATTTATGATATTCAGCAACACATCCTGTAAACATTATGACAAATATAATTCTCCACATGATTTTATCTTTCTGCTTGATTTGAGATAGGAGACGCTGAAGTAACCACAGGAAATAGTTCAAAATGACCCTCACGTCTTATTCCAACGTATGTCACATTGAACCACTTTCCCTGTTCGAATTGAGCATAAATCGCTGTAGAGTTATACAAACCAATCACAGAGTCATCATCCACGCACATAGTTTCTATAGATCCGTTTTCGGATCTCAAATCAACACGCTTGGTTGAGCTAGATTTTCCAACGGGAAGAGTGTATGTTTTCACACACTGAAAAACACCAGAGTTTTTCTCTTTGTAATATCCAGAATTACAGCCACCGACCGAACCAAAGATGAGCGAAAATAGAATTGCAAGAATTGCCAATAACACCAACAATTCAATCAATGTGAAACCTTTACGAACAGTCATTTTTTCTCCTTTGTTTTTGTTTTGTTAATCGACATTGCACAAGCGGGTGTCATAATGCAGATTGTACAAACGACAAGAGCCAGCAATTGCTGGCTCTTGTCTAAATCAAATGCTCTTCGATTTTAGTTGATCGAAGGAGCCGGTAGAATCACAGGCTGAACAACGTAAGTATAAGGCGTTGTTGGGCAACAAATGGCCGCAACACAACAACGTGACTTGCGAACCTTTACCTTGCGAACCTTTGCCGGTTTACAGCAACATACTGGTTCGCAACACTTGACCACAACTGGTTCGCAACATACTGGTTCGCAGCACTTGACCTTAACACGATGACACGCCTCTGCGTTTGACGCACCAATGGCAACAAACGCCACTAATGCCACTACACTCAACATCAAATTCTTCATCAATTTCTCCCTACTGGTTGTGGCACGAGACTATCTCAATGCCATAAAACACATTTTACATTCAAGACAGTTCTTGGTCAAGTCCAAGAACAATCTCCGCAACATTCACTGAAGCCGAATTTTTAACTGGAACTGAAGCCGAATTTTTCAGGGCATGGCACTAGACTACCTAGTGCCATCTTGAGTTTAACTTTTAACAACTGCTGCGTCAAGTCTAATTGGATCAACACGAGACACCTCGGTCTGTTTAATTCCATTAAACTCAGTATGACCATTCTCTTTGACAGTGGCTTTTACAGTGAATTTTTCCCCAAGAGAAACCCATTCTGGAGAACCACTCGCTCGCCAAATTATGACATTGCCTTTTTCATCAACAAATTTAACCAAAGTCTTATCATACATTCCGCTCATGTATGGCTTTACAGACATGACAGTCAAATTGAACTCTTGTCTTTTCTTTGGCTCTCCAACGTGAACACTAATGTTTGTGTCGGAATTTTTCTGTTGCAATTCATTAAGCACACGTTGATGTGCCTGAATGACAGAAGCAACAAACCCTCGACGACGTAGATCCACATAATTCTGACGACAACATACACCAAGATCGTGCAGATAAGTGCTTGCTGCATTGTCAGCATCGATCTTAGCTGCCCATTCAACAGCAGCCTCTCCTTGTTTAACATCACGCTCTTCAGCATGAATTTTATTCTCACGAATCATCTCACGAACATTACGATCATAAGATTTTGTACAAACATCCCACACAATATCAGCAGTTGCTCTGTCAAAATCTCCTGCTTTCGATCTTGGCAGCCAACCGAGTCTGCGAATTACAACGGCAGTAGTAATAGCGTATTCAGTTGTGGGGACCACAATCGGGGCAGAGGAGGCTCTGCCCCAGTCGTCCTCTTGTGCTTCTCTGATCATCTTGTCAAAGGAGAGCATGTATTCTGCTCTCGACAACAAAGACTCAGGATGCTCATGACCAAGAAAATCTGCCAGACAATTTCGACCGACTTGTTTGTGATCGTTGTTCTCGTTTTTGAGAATGAAAATCGAATTGCGTCTACGAGTTTCTCCGCAATGATCACAATTCATGTTTGCTTTGCGAAATGACATAGGACATTTTTGTCCCGGAACTTCCCGCACCAAGTTCTCGCCTTTGGACACAGGCTCAATCACAGCTACAAACGTCCAGCCAGACAATTTAGGAGCCTGACCTGTCACTGTGCAGATATGATATGTCTCTTGGTAATCAAATCCGACTACCTCATTACGTTTCTTCTCTGTCACAGTTTCCAATATCGTCAAGACAACTGGCTCTGTCTTGAGCTTGGTCGCTCGTTTATTGAGCTTTTTTACTTCTTCTTGCAATCGTGGAAAATTGAGAGCCGGAATGCGATATGCGTTCATCAAGATCTCCTGTTCAGTGAGTAGTTATTGTGTATAGATCAAGCGGGTGTCTCCTGTTCTTCCTTTTTGTTGCAAGGAAACAACCAATTTTTATCAACAGAAACTGCTCCCTCAGCTTCAGTGTCTACAATATATCCACTACTATGTGGGTTAACCATTATGATAGGGCAAAGTCCGTAATCATATGTCTTGCCTTCATAAGTTCCACGCACATAAACCGAATCACCACTCTTATACTCGATCAGATTTCGAAGAGTTGTCATTTGAAGATTTCATTCTGAAATTTAGTGTTGTAGTATTGGAGCAACTTCGATACTTGCTCATCTCAATCTCCGTTGTGCAATCTCCATTCACTCAAGCTTGTGATTTGATTTTTAACCTTTTTTGAAACATCTTTGGATCTCACAAAGATCTCTCGATTGGTGTCCAAGTTTTTAGCAACAACACCTGTTGGAATACAATCAATGATATGAATTGGAGAAACTTTAGTAGACATTTGACATGCGTATATCTTCTGTGTAGCTCTCATAAAGTTTTGGGAGACGGGGCATAGCACTTCCACCCCATTTTTCTTCGACGTTGTAGTATTTTAGCAACACAAACGGCACCCCTTTTCTAAACATGTCGATGGCCGTTTCGAATTCCTCTATGTCGCTTACATCCATGTTTCCTAACTGCGACCAACTACATTGTCTATTGATCATATCTGTGGCTTCGAACGCACGGGGCATGAGTTGTTGAATTGTACACGTTGCTGCACATCCAAAACAAATAGTGTTCAGTGCCTCACCATACGTTGCCATATCAACACAAATGTTAATGGGGTTGCGAAGTCCTTTTGTCATCAGGCGAACAGCAGTTGATGCGGTAGCAACCAAATCTTTAATTTTACGCATGTCAATTTCTCGTGGTTTGTGTTGTGGAACAGGACAGGAAAACGCAAGACCATACAACACAAGTGTAGTTGTAGCTGACAGTCAATCCTCGATCATAAAGCGGGTGTCAAAGAACGAAGCACACTGTCCGGCTCTTGACCTTTTAAATAATAGATCGTCACTGAAATGTCTTTTCGCAACCAACAGTCTTCGATTAACTTCTCAACGAAGTTCCAGTCGCCGCCAGAAAGGGCAGAACCAAAAAGAGGAGCAATTATTCTTGATTTGTGCTCACCAACATTATTGCAGTCAATTACAAATTTTGCAACAGAGTCCATGCACCGTGCCAGATGATTGTAGAATAGAGGACGAACCCCACCAAGAGTTTGTGCTATCATGTTTGCTACAAAAATTCTGTTGTCGGTATTGACGAATTGAGTCTCTCCTAATTCAAATTGATATGGCAAACAAATTGTTCCTTTGTGCCAGCTATTTAAAACATAGAAAATCTTGTAAAGGCAAACAATGTATGTTTACCAAAGATTTTTTAGATTTTAAACTTGAAGAAAACGATTTTGGACAATGCTGCCCTGTGAAAACTAGGCAACGCATCAGATAATAACAGATGCAGATTTTGGGCCGCACCATAGATATCCGTCAGAACAATCCCATCCAGATGAAACTTTTTTTGTGGTTTTTCCGTTCTCGTCCGCTGTAATGTACAGCGTGTCACCGCAGGCCATCAAGACCTTTTCAGTCCATTCGGTTTCTTTAGCTACCGCCGATTCTATTGCCTCTGCGGTCGCTAGTTTTACGGCCTCAGTTTGCGTTTTGCATTTTGCGATTATCCTCATCGTGACTCCAAAGAAATGAATTTGAATTTGAATTTGAACAAGGCAGGGTTGGTAGCAGTTGCCGTTAAATCTACGTAAATCTAGTTTTTTCTCAATAAAAAACAACAAAATAAACTATTAATGAAAGTTCAATGGTTTACAAAGTTACTCTTTGTATGAGAAAATTTTCAAGTGAAAAAAAGTTTATGTTTGAATCCAACCCAAAAGTCCAAACAAGACACTTGAAAATACAAATTTTACATCATTGAAAATGAAGATTACAGCATAAGTACAAATGCGTTTCAATTCATAAAACGCATTTGCACAGATGTGCCGATGTCCTGTGACGTAATCAAGAAACTTGAATACAATCCAAACACAAAAAATTTCAAAGATATACGTCACAGTCAATCCTCAAGCGGGCGTCAAAGAACGAAGCACTGTGTCTGGCTCTTGACCTTCCAGATAATATGCTGTGACTGGAATGTTTTTTCCAAGCCAACAATCTTGAATTAGCTCTTCAATAAAATTCCAATTGCCTCCTGCAAGAGCCGAACCGAAAAGAGGGCATACGATTCGTGGAGACTCATGCAGGAGTGCAAATTCTGCAACTTGTTCCATACAAGCAACCAAATGATTGTAGAACAGTGGTCTTCGTCCACCAAGAGTCTGAGCACACATATTACAAACGTATATTGGAACAGAAAATCCTTCTTGAACCAGCACAAACTGTGTCTCTCCAAGTCCAAAGTGTGGATTTTTACCACTAGCCATGTCATATCCTTTGGAATCCGCCCACTCAATGTATCGTTCTCTCACAATTGGAAATGTTCGTGCAAGTGGTACAACAAATCCAGCCCCAAATGCTCCTTTGCAATTGACCACATGAGGTACAAGAATTGTGCCTAATTCGGTGTCTGCTAACAGAGGACCAAACAAACTGCCTTCAACATATTTTATTTTCATACGCCTAACTCCGATGCAAGTTGCTCACTAACGTCTGTTGATTCACCGTCGCCATCAGCAGGACCAACAATGACCATAGTGCCTTTAATGAAATCGTCCGTCCGCAATCCAACCTTGCGATTAAAACACAGGTCTGTTGCCACATCATTACGTGGCAATCCAAGAGAAATTCCATCTTCATTGATGTAAGCGTATTGAAGCGTATCTCCTAGTCGAAGACCTTCCAGCCATCCGCCTACTTCACATTTGATATCTTCATAGTCAACATCAGCACGTCGAATTGTGCCATTTGCTTCAATGATGATAGCTTTGCTCTTAGACATTTTACTTTTCCTGTTAAGTATCAATGATTGTTCAGTTGCTCGACAAGCGGGTGTCAATAATTGAAATCACACTTGCATCTTTTGTCTCCCCAAGGAAGACCACATTTTATGCAACGAATAAAGACAAACCAAATTTTTTTCATGTTTCACTCCATACAGGCAATGCAAGTAGATTGGCTAATTCAGAACGGATGCCACAACGATTCCAAATCTGAGCTGTATACCAAGGCTGATCTGTAGCCGACCCTTGCCCATCCTTCAGAGACTCACACGGCAATACAAGAGCCGTATCTGTTTTTCCTTCATTCCATCCCGGCTTCAAATTGGCAGACAATTCTTTGTTGATATCTGACAAAGTTCCACGTTCGACATAATCTGGATTCATGTTTCACCTTTAAAGAACTTCCTGCTTTGATGGTCCCAACTTTACTCTGATGCCACATTGACTAGACCAATAGTAAATCGACTCAGCAAATTCACGAGCCGTATAATCAGTGAATGTTCCGCCCGGTTTTTCAAGATAGTTGCGAGCCATTGCCAACGGCATCATAGGTTCTTTTCCCACGGTTGTCGCTAACAAACAAACAATTTCCCATTGGCAATCAGTAGAACGCTTGCCACCATTATCAAGCAATGCCTCAGAACTATAACAAACGACATCAATATGTTTTGCTGGAATTTCAACAAAAGCGTTCAAACGACGTGCTTCGTCCTCTTCGACATAATTTTCGATATACGGATCTTCTCCAGATTGTCTGGTTTTTACTTCTGAGTTCAATTTCATGCCAACCACAAGATTGGCACGGGGAGGACAGAAAAATCCATGCGGCGGAATTGGAACTAGAATTTTGCGATCTAAATTGGACTCGCTTTGACCGGGAACAGCTTCGTTCCAATGATCAAGTACCAAATCAACAATTTCCTTTTCAGAAAGAATGCTGTATGTGTTTCCACTGCTGCGACTGTTATTAGCAACAGCAAAATCGCTCCAACCCAAAGTGACTCGTTCGGTCATATCTTCTCTCCAAAATTTGTATTGTTTACCAATCAAGATTTATTTTGGTCCACTTGGCAATAAACTCAGTGCAACTAAGTTTAAAATACGCCCAACGCCAACGTTTCCTTGAAATCTTGAGATATTTAAATGCTTCCGGTCGGAGTCGAACCGACACTTTTCTGTTTAGAATAGACTGCTCTGCCAATTGAGCTACGGAAGCAAAAAAAGGTGCGGCATATTCTTGTAGAGTAATCTTTCCGCCATGTGGACACACGTTAAGGCGAATGATTAAATCGACTAAGTTTATACCGCACCTATTGTCATTTCATGGCTAAACCTCCGAAGTTATTGCCATTCTTTTTTCTTTTTTCTTTTTTCTCTTTGATGCGTTTAGATTTTCTATGAGTTATTTTTAGGGCAACTTATGGAGGGCCACGAATCATGTTATTCCCTTTCAGGTCAAAATTGTTTCCCCTGTGAGGTGTTTTATCATGTTTAGAAAAAAAAACAAGCAGCATGAATCTTCACACTGCTTGTTTTTGTAGATTAAGCTGCGTCTGAAAGACGCTTCTGGAGAGCCAGAACATCATTCACGGCACGTTCCATCTTGTCAGCTTCAAGACGAAGTTCAGTAATGCGATTCTTGACGGCTGAGACGCCACCATTTTTAGCAACAAATTCGAGAGAATCATTTGCAACAACTGATGTTGCTGGAGGACGACCACGCTTCGCAACTGGGACAACAACTGTTGCAGGTGCTGCTGCTGCTGGAGGACGACCACGACGCTTAGCAACGACTGGTGCTGCTAGTGCCGGTGCTGCTGCTGGAGGACGACCACGACGCTTAGCAACGACTGGTGCCGGTGCTGCTGCTGGAGGACGACCACGACGCTTAACAGTTGTGGAAATTGGAGCATCTTGAGGACGATGCTTTGGACGAGGCAGAATCGTCGCACTATTTCCAGTAACAACAGCCATCTTCGCCTTGCTGTTCTTGCTGGTAACAGGTTTGCGACTTGGCGAATTTCCTCCTGACTGCTTCGTCTTATTCCAGTTATACTTCGTTACATCGAAGTTATTGCGTTCGGACTTGAAATCTGCACGAACTTTGGCTTCATGCAAAACAACACTTTGTACTGATTCGTCAAATCCACACGCTTTCATTGCAGACGCAACGGAAGCAGCATCATCAAGTTTCACATCATACTGCTCAAACTGTGAAAACGCATCACTCAGAGTTGGTGGTTCAGCAGCGATTTCAAATCCTTGCTGAACCAAGAGTGGACGAATCTCAGCATGAGTCAAATTCCCATCATGCTTATCAAGCAGGGTGCGAATTGCGACTGTGTACTTGCTGGCAGGTCGTGACATAGGGTTTCTCCAAAACAAAACAAACAGGGGACATACTAATTTGATCCACACACAGGGACCAACCTCACACTTCACAAGCGGGTGTCAAACTTCTGTTTTTTGCTTTACACCCAAACTTCACTTTGATTCTAGGTCACATTTTCTGTAAGTCAAGTGATCATTAAGAAAAATTTCTGTATCCTGTAACAAAGATCATATTTTTAATTTCATAACCATTGATGAAATCACGAATTACGGCTTGTGCTTGTTGTTTCAAAAAGAAAGACGAGACTACCCCACGCAACACCAAATATTTCTTTTGATCAAATTCCTCAATGCTACAGCGAATCATTTTCAGATCGTGATATCCACTTCTTTCAAGTATCTGTTTCGATTGGTCCAGAACAACACCATCTTGCATTCTGAAAATATCCTTCTTTAAATGCAAACAGCCTCGTCAGTTTGACGAGGCTGTTTTTCAATTTTTTGATCAGGCTGTCACTCGAAGCTGCCGCTTCGAGACAGGAGTGTCTGGTTTGTCTGGTTTGTCTGGTTTGTCTTCCAAAACCTCAGTTCTAAAAACAGACACTTCTCTCGGAGCTTCGATGCCCAATCGAACTCTGTTTCCAATCACCCCCAAAATTGTGACAACAATGTTTTCATTGATCACAATTGATTCATTCGGTTTTCTTGATAAAACGAGCATCATGCACTTCCTTTCCTATTGGCCTTCGATTCAAGACGACACTATGTCATCTTTGCTGTAAAACAAAGTATTGCATCGTGAAATTGATTGTGCAATACCAAATTATGCTTTACAGCACAAATTGTTCGTTTCTTACACTCAACATTTGAACAGCTTTTTGACCAGCAACTCTGGAGAACGATTCCACACAATTTTTGGATTAACTGACTCTTTTCGAGCAGAAAAGAGAATTGAATGAAATTTAGTTGAACCAACTAGCTGAATCGCAAATTCTTTCTGAGATTCAATCCCTTTGACTTTTTCCCAGATTTCGATCATCGCATTGAATTCACGAGACAACACTTCTTCCACCTTGTCGAAATAAGGGGCGACCTCTGGCAAATACACCACGACTTCGTCACGCTCTCCATTTAGAACGAGTGGAACAAGTCTTGATGGATTGAAGATATTGCCATTGTCTACTAAATGATGAAGATTGACATAGGTTTCAGCTTTAAACTTAACTCTATTGCCAATCGAATCCACCAATACGAATCCCTCGAATGTTGGGTCTGATTTTGAATTTTCAGTCAGAAAGCGTTTGATTTCTTCAGGAACTCTTAAAGAGAATCTTTGTGGTCTAAAAATTCCCAATGTAGATGCAATCACATCAGATTGATTTTCACTCAATTCGACCCCTGTAGTTGTGTTCATCACAGACAACAGATACATTTGTGGTTGCGGATAACTTCTCACAACCTTGTTGTAGGGAGAAACAAACTCCATGATGTAAGTAAATTCAGGATCAAGCTTTTCAATTTCTGATTTATGTGGAAAAGCTTCAAGAACCCATTCTTTCCATGATTTTCCAGTGAATGCAAGCTCTCCGTCAGCAAATGAACCACGGGTGTTAATTTGCCAGTTTCCATCATAGAAATACATGAGGATCAGAGATCCATCTACCTTTTCATGTGCTGTTACATTGTTGTCCCAGATAAATTTTGTTTCTGTTTCTCCAAAATTGAAGAATCGGCAAAATGATCTGGCGACAATGTTCCAAGAACCGACCTCCAACACCAAACCACGACATTCCATAGTCAAAGGATCAAGTTTTGGCGATTCAATCTGGTTGTAATTTAATATCACCAACGGCAAAGTTGGATGATTCGAAATTTTTAATGCAAATTCAGCAGACAAATCTTCCAATGTTTTTGTCTGTAGAAACTGTTGTACGTTTAGCATCCTTGCTCTCCTTTTGTAAGAGGCTATCTGAAAAGAAACGCCGTGAATTTGTAAGTTTTTGCAGACCGCCATTTCCACGGGATACGCCTAATTGTGGAACTGCCGTAAAACATCGGATCGAATTAGCTATGTCAAGATGGGCAATCCACCGTAAC
>Ga0163144_10013072_pt1 | contig 17359 bp, 3 predicted proteins | sample OliLak19BULKMAT1_FD_123175 | JGI IMG/M metagenome (GOLD analysis project Ga0163144, IMG submission 123175) | Freshwater microbial mat bacterial communities from Lake Vanda, McMurdo Dry Valleys, Antarctica - Oligotrophic Lake LV.19.BULKMAT1 | ecosystem: Environmental > Aquatic > Freshwater > Lake...
GGCTGAGTATCGCACCCCGATCACGAGCATCCCCCTGTCGTCCCTTTCGTTTACGGCGGCGGCGGATTCAGTCCCGGCGTTTGTGACTCACCCCACGAGCCAGACGCTGAATGGTGGGCAGAGTGTCACCTTGACGGCGATGGCCACCGGCAATCCGGCGCCGATCTACCAATGGCGCAAAGGCGGAACCGAACTTACCAACGCCAATGGCCCGACCCACACCATCCCGAACATTATTTCGACCAGCGGTGGCAACTATGACGTTTTGGCGGTGCGGCCCATTTTGGAGCTCAATTCGTCATCCGGCATCGATGTTACGCGCGTGATCGTCACGGGTAGTTCCGTCACGGCGACGTCAAACGTCGCGACCCTCACCGTCGCGAGTGTGATCAGCACATTATCTCCCACGTCGGGCGGTCAGGGCACCTTGGTCACGATCACCGGCACCGGCCTCTCCGGCGCGAAGGCGGTGCGTTTCAACGGCCTCACCGCCACCACGATGACCGCGGTGTCCGCCACGCAGGTCACGGTCGTCGTCCCGACCTTCGCGACGACCGGCCCGGTCAGCGTAGTCCGCTCCGATGACACGGTCGTCACCTCCGGCACGTCCTTCACCGTGTTGCAGGATCCGCGCTTGAGCGTCGTGTCGCGCACGGGCCCGGTCACGGGCACCACGGCGATCATCGTCGGCACCTTCACCGTCGAAGGCACGGTCGCGAAGAAGATGCTGATCCGCGGCGTCGGTCCGGCCCTTGGCGCCGCGCCGGGCAACCTCGCCGATCCGTTTGTCGCGCTCGTGGATTCCGCCGGCAACGTCGTCGCCACCAACAACGAATGGGGCACGCCGCTCAACGGCGTGACGGCCACGGAAGTGCAGGACGCGATGACCGCCGTCGGCGCTTCGCCCGCCTACACCGTGACGTCCAGCAAGGACGCCGCCCTCCTTGTCACTCTAAACCCCGGCACTTATAGCGCGCGCGTCACCGGTTTCGACGGCTCGGCGGGCACGGCGGCCCTGCAGATTTTCGACGTTCAGGATGCCCCGCGCCTCACCTACGTCTCCAACGTCGGCCAGATGCCCGCGGGCGAGGAATCGGTCAGCACGAACTTCACGCTCACGCTCCCGTCCGGCACGGGTAGCAAGGCCCTGCTCATCCGTGCGCTCGGCGCCGGTTCGCTCGGCATCACCGGAGCCATCGCGAATCCCACGCTGAGCGTATCGAACTCCAGCGGCCTCATCGCCAGCAACGACGACTGGGGCATCGCCCCGCACCCCGAACTCACGACCGCGACCTCGCTGGTCGGCGCGATGCCGCTCGGTGCGAACGATGCTGCGGTTTTCGTCACGCTCGCGGCGGGCACCTACACGATCACGGTTGGAAAAGTCGGGAGCCCGGCCGGCGGACCCGTTGGCACCGAAATCTTCGTTGTTGATAGTTTCCGCGGCTTCCAAGTTGCCCCCGCGCTGATCGCCACGATTCCCGGGCAAACGGCGCCCTTCGGGGGCACCGTGACCTTCTCCGCTCCGTATGTGGGCCGGGCGCCGGTCGCCTTCCAGTGGAAGAAGGACGGCACGGATATTCCGACTGGCACCAATCAGCTCCTGACCTTGAGCGGTGCCTCGCTCGGCGCAGTCGGCAGCAACAGCGTCTATTCGGTCGTCGTCAGCAACGGCATCACCCCCAACGCGGTCAGCCACGGCGCCACGCTCATGATCGTGAAGGCCGATCAATCCATTTCGTTCGCCTCGCTGGATCCGCGCGCCTTCGGTTCGGGCAATTTCAACCTGACCGCCACGGCGACCTCGCCCCTCGATGTCGCCTTCGCGAGCTCCAACTCCGCCGTCGCCACCGTCAGCGGCAGCACCGTCACGATCACCGGCGTCGGCAGCACGACGATCACTGCGAGCCAGACGGGCGACTCGAGTTACAACGCCGCTGCCGCCGTGCAGCAGACGCTGACGATCACCAAGGGAACCGCCGGCGTCGCCTTGAGCGGCCTCGCGACCACCTTCGATTTCAATCCGAAGCCCGTCACCGTCATCACCACGCCCGCCGGGCTGACCGTGAATGTCACCTACAACGGCAGCGCCACCCCTCCGAACCAGGCGGGCTCCTACACCGTCCTCGCGACGGTCGATGACGCCAACTACCAGGGCTCCGCCACCGGCACGCTCGTCATCGCGAAAGCGGATCAGACGATCACTTTCGGCACGCTGGCCGCGAAGACGTTTGGCGATGCGCAATTCGCGCTCACCGCGACGACGACCTCGCCGCACACCGTGCTCTACGCGAGTTCGAATCAGGCCGTCGCCACCATCAGCGGCAACATGGTCGCGATCGTCGGCGCTGGCAGCACCGTCATCACCGCGAGCGAGCCCGGTGGCACGAACTTCAACGCCGCGACCTCCGTCAACCAGACTCTCACGGTCAACAAGGCCACCACCACCGTCGTGTTGAGCAATCTCAGCGCGACTTACGATGGCACGCCCAAGAATGTGGCTGTGTCCACCACGCCGCCGGGCCTGCAGGTGAACTTCACTTACAACGGCAGCAGCACCGTGCCCACGGGCGCCGGCAGCTACACCGTCGTCGGCACGATCAACGAAGCGAACTACCAGGGCTCCGACACCAAGACCCTCGTGATCGCCAGGGCCCCGCAGACGATCACGTTCGGCGCGCTGCTCTCGAAGCCCTTCAACGACCCGAATTTCACGCTGACCGCCGTCTCGCGTGACAGCGCCAATCAGCCCACCGGGCTCGCCATCACCTACACGAGCTCCGACACCGCCATCGCGGACATCGTGAATGGCAACCAAGTCGACCTGAAGAACAAGGGCTCGACCATCATTACCGCCAGTCAGCCCGGCACCGACAACTACCTGCCGGCCACGTCCGTCCCGCAGACGCTCGGTATCCTCAACGCCGGCCAGGCGATCACCTTTGCGGCGCTGCCGTCCAGGACGTTTGGCGATGCTTCGATCACGCTCAGCGCCGAGTCGCGCGCGACCCTCGATAACGCCGCCACCGGCCTCACGGTCGCCTTCGCCAGCTCCAACACCACCGTCGCCACCATCATCGGCAACACCCTCACCATCGTCGGCGGCGGCACCGCGATCATCACAGCGACCCAGCCCGGCAATGACAACTTCGCCGCGGCGACACCGGTCCCGCAGACACTCACCGTCACCAAGGCCGCCGGCAACGTCGTGCTCGGTGGTCTCGCGCAGAGCTACACCGGCACCGCCCGGACGGCCACCGCGACCACCACGCCTCCGGGACTGACGGTTGATTTCACCTATGTCGGCAGCGCCACCGTCCCCATCAACGTGGGCACCTATGCGGTCGTCGGCACAATCAACAGCCAGAACTACAGCGGCTCCGCCAGCGGGGAGCTCGTTATCGGCAAGGCCGATCAGACGATCACCTTCGCGGGCACCGAGCTCGCGTCCAAGACGTTTGGAGACGCTCCGTTCCCCATCGCTGCGAGCGCGGACTCGACGCTGACGGTCACGTTCGCCAGCTCCGACCTGTCCGTCGCGGCGGTCGACGGCAACACCATCACGATCCTCACCGGCGGCACGACGACGATCACCGCGACGCAGGCCGGCAACGGTAACTATAATGCGGCGCCGCCCGTCGCACGCACGCTGACGATCGCCAAGGCGCCGGCGACCGTCGTCCTCACGGACCTCACTCACACCTATAACGGCGCCGTGAAGGGCGCGGGCGGCACCACCACACCGGCCGGTCTCGCGCTTTCGTTCAGCTATACTACCGGCCCCGCCGGCACCGCGCCGATCAACGCCGGCAGCTACGGCGTGATGGCGACCATCGTCGACCCGCGCTACCAGGGCTTCGCGACCGGCACGATCACGATTAACAAGGCGCCGCAGACGATCGATTTCGCCGCGCTGCCCTCGAAGCCGTTCAACGATCCGGACTTTCCGCTGACTGCCGTCTCCCGCAACAGCGGCAACCAGCCGACCGGCCTTGCGATCGCCTACACCAGTTCCGATCCGACCGTGGCGACGGTCACCGGCAACATCGTGCACTTGATCAAGACCGGCACGACCACCCTCACCGCCTCCCAGCCGGGCGATGATAATTACCTTGCTGCGACGAGCGCCACCCAGGTCCTGATCGTCCAAAACGCCGGCCAGACCATCACCTTCGCGGGCACGGAACTCGCCGGAAAAACCTTTGGCGATGCCAACATCACGCTGGTCGCCGAATCGCGCGCAACCGCCGGCAATGCCCTGACCGGTCTCACCGTCGCGTTCGCCTCCGACAATCCCGCCGTCGCCAGCATTGCTGGCAACACGCTCACCATCGTGGGCGCGGGCACCGCGAACATCACCGCGAGCCAGGCGGGCGATTCGAATTTCGCCGCCGCGAACCCCGTGCCGCGCACGCTCACCGTCGTGCCGAAAGCCGCCACCGTGACCCTCGGCAGCCTCGCGCAGGTCTACAACAACACCCCGCGCGCTGCCACCGCGGTCACCGTTCCCGCCGGACTCAACGTCGCGTTCCTCTACACGCCCACCGGCGGCACGCCATCGCCCACCGCCCCGACCGCCGCCGGCTCCTACGCCGTCACCGCCGCGATCATCGGCGTCACGCCTCCGGAATCCAACTACTTCGGCAGCGCCAACGGCACCCTCGTCATCTCCAAGGCCACGCAGACGATCACCTTCGCGAACATCCTTTCGCCGAAACTCGTCAATGCCGGCTCGTTCAGCCTGACGGCAACCTCCGACGCGACGCCGACGTTGCCTATCACCTTCACGAGCTCCAATCCCTCCGTCGCGAGCATCATCGGCAATGTCGCGACGATCCACACCCTCGGCACCACGACCCTCGCCGCGAAGCAGCCAGGCGACGCCAACTACCTCCCCGCGGTCGACGTCACGCAGACGCTCGTCGTCAATCCGGTCGCTCCCGTCATCACCTCGCACCCCGCGCTCGCGCAAACCGCGGTCGTCGGCAGCCCGTTCATCTTCGGGCCCGTGACGCTCAACGCTCTCTCCGCGCCGACGACATTCTCGATCAGTGGTGCACCCGCGGGCCTCAGCGTCAACCCGACGACGGGCATCATCAGCGGCGTCCCGAGCGGCACGCCCGGCCCGTTCAACATCGTCCTCACCGCAACCAATGCCACCGCCAGCGATAGCAAGACGATCGTCCTCGCCCTCCAGCCGCCCGCCCCGGTCATCACCAGTGCTGCCGCGGTTTCGGTGGTCGCCGGCAGCCCGCTTGCTTACACCGTCGCCACCACGCCTGCGCTGGCGGACGGCGTTATCCTGACCACCTCGACCTTGCCCGCGTGGCTCTCGTTCAACGCCGCGACCGGCGCCCTCACCGGCACACCGACGGTGCCCGAGTCGATCACCATCACGGTCACCGCGACCAACCCCACCGGTGCCGCCGTGCTGCCGCTCCAGATCACGGTCACGCCGAATCCGAATGCGCCGATCTACACCGGCACCTCCACGCCGTCCGGCACCGCCGGCGCCGCGTTCTCCTTCGCGACCAACTTCGGCTCGGGCACGGGCACGACCACCTACGTCCTCACTGGCCCCAGCGGCATGGTGATCAACGCGACCGGTGTCATTTCCTGGCCCACGCCGGTCCCCGGCACGCACCCCGTGACGATCATCGCAACGCGCGGCGGCCTCAGCACCACGGCCATGCTCAACGTCACGATCAATCCCGCCGCGAATGCGCCGGTCGTGACGATCACCGGCGGTAACGTCCGCAGCGCCACGGTCGGCTCCGTCTTCGGTCCGGTCGGCATGACCGCGACCTCGCTGCCGACGAGCTTCACCATCGGCACGCTGCCCGCCGGTCTCACCGTCGGCGGCACCGCGACTGCGCCCACCATCGGCGGCACGCCGACCACGCCCGGCACGACCAACGTTGCGATCACCGCCACCAATTCCGCCGGCACCGGCCCCGCGGCCATCCTCACCATCACCGTCGCTCCGCACGCCCAGGCTCCGGTCATCATCAGCGCGCCGATCGTGCAGGGCAGGGTGGGCGAGGTGCTCACCTATACGCTCACCGCCACGCCGGTGCTCGCGACCACCTATGGCTCGACCGGCACGATCCCGCCTGGCACCTCGCTCACCAGCGGCGTGGTCGGCGGCACTCCGACGACCGCGGGTTCCTACACGGCGTTCTTCGCCGGCACGAACACCAACGGCATCGGCCTGGCGCTCCAGGTCACCTTCAGCATCGCCCCGCCGCTCACCGTGCCCGTCGTCACCAGCAACGGCTCCGCGGCCGCGCAGGTCGGCCAGGCCTTCAGCTACGCGATCACGGCGACGAACGACGCGACCCCCTTCGGCGCCACGCCGCTCCCCGCCGGCCTCTCGCTCAACGCCACCACCGGCATGATCACCGGCGTGCCGTCGACCTCGACGACCGCCACTTCGCCGGCCCTCGTTTCGCTCACCGCGACCAACGGTGACGGCACGAGCAACCCGAAGACGCTCCAGATCGTGATCGCACCGGCGCCGGCCGCGCCGGTCGTGACTAGCGGCGCCACCGCCAGCGGCCGCGTCGGTCTCGCGTTCACCTATCAAATCACCGCGAGCGGCACGCCGACCTCCTACGTCGCCACCGGCCTCCCGGGCGGCTTGAGCCTTGCTCCCACCACCGGCGCCATCACCGGCACGCCAACCGTCGCCGGCACCTTTGCCGCGACGATCGCCGCCGCCAACACCGCTGGCCTTGGCGCCAACGCGCCGGTGACGCTCACGATCGCACCGGCCCTCACCGCGCCCGCGATCACCAGCGCGGCCACCGCCGCCGGCCAGGTCGGCGTCGCGTTTACCTATCAGATCGCTGCCTCGCCCGGCACGATCTCGAGCTACGCCCTCACCGGCACGCTGCCGACCGGCCTCGCGCTGAACACCGTCACTGGCGCGATCACCGGCAGCCCGACCGTCCCGGGTTCCGTCACTGTCAGCCTCACGGCGTCGAGTGATGGCGGCACCAGCCTTCCGCAGCCGCTCACGATCCAGGTCGCCCCCGCCGCCAACGTGCCCGTGGTCACGAGCCCCGGCTCCGCTACCGCCAACGTTGGCGCGGACTTCTCCTATCAGATCACCGCAACGCCTGCGGCGACCACGCTCGATGCCGCGAACCTGCCCTCCGGTCTCGCCGTGAATCCGTTCACCGGCCTCATCACCGGCACGCCGACCACCGTCGGCACGACCGTTGCGGGTCTCGTCGGCACCAACGCCGCCGGCACCGGCCCCACGCGCGATCTCACCGTCACCGTGCAGCCCGCCGCCACCGCGCCGGTCGTCACCGGTGCGACCAACCTCTCGGCGCAGGTCGGCGTGAACTTCACGCACCAGATGACCGCGACCAACGGGCCGACTTCGTTCGAAGTCATCGGCGCCCCGGCGTGGATGACCGTGAACAGCACCACGGGCGCCATCGCCGGCACGCCCACCACGCCCGGCTCCCTCATCGTGTTCTTCCTCGCGCGCAACAGCGCCGGCGTCAGCGGCCCGCGCATCGTCACCTTCACTTTCGCCGCCGCCCCCAACACCCCGCTCATCACCAGCTCGCGCACCGCGACGGGCACGGTCGGCGCCGGGTTCGGTGGCTACACCATCACCGCGAGCAATACCCCGGCCGGGTATCTCGCCCTGGGCCTGCCACCCGGGTTGACGCTCGACCCCTTGACCGGCGCCATCACCGGCACGCCGACGTCGTCGGGCACGTATCCAGTAATTGTATCCGCTTCCAATGCCACTGGTGCCGGCACGCCCATCACGGTGATCTTCACCATCGCGCGCAGCGTCACCTTCGGCCTTTGAGCACCCGCCCTTCCGCCTTCACATGAAACCTTCCTTCCTCTCCCGCTTCCTGCTCGTGCTCGCGGCGCTGGTGTTCGCGCCCCTCGCGTTGCACGCCCAGACGATCACCGGTGCCACCGGCCAGGTCGGCGTGAACTACAGCTATCAGGTCACGTCCAGCGCGACTCCGCCCGTGATCTACGGCGCCACCGGCCTGCCCACCGGTCTCGCGATCAACGCCTCGTCCGGCCTCATCACCGGCGTGCCCACCGCCGCCGGCACCGTGACTGGTTCCGTCTCGGTCACCTCCGGCGGCCTCACCAACAGCGCTCCGATTTCGATCACGATCAACCCTGGCACCGGCACGCCCGCCATCTCGAGCGGCACGAACGCGAGCGGCACCGTCGGGGCGGCGTTTGGTCCCTACACCGTCACGGCCAGCAACGGCCCGACGAGTTTCAACATCGGCACACTGCCGGCCGGCCTCACGGTCGTCGGCCCGCTCACGGCCCCGACCATCACCGGCACGCCGACCACGGCCACGGTGCCCGGCACGCCGTTCCAGGTCTCGCTCAGTGCCAACAACGGCAGCGGCACCGGCGCCACCACGATCCTGAACCTCACGATCGCCTCCGCCACCGGCACGCCCGTCATCTCGTCGAGCACCTCGCCCGCGAGCGTCGCCGTCGGCGCCGCGCTCTCCTATCAAATCACCGCGAGCAATTCGCCGAACTCCTACAACGCCTCCGGTCTGCCCGCGGGCGTTTCGCTGAGTGCGAGCGGCCTGATCAGCGGCAACCCCACGGTCGCCGGCGTGTATCCCGTTTCCGTCAGCGCCGCCAACGGCACCGGCACCGGCGTCACCGTCACCGTCACCTTCACGGTCGGTGGCGTGCCGGCGATCAATTCGACGCTCGCTGCGAACGGCAATGTTAGCGCCGCGTTCAATTACAACTTCAGCGCCACCCCGGCCGCCACAAGCTTCAACATCGGCCCGCTTCCGGCCGGTCTCACCGCCAACACCACCACGGGCGCCATCTCCGGCATCCCCACGGCCACGGGCGTGACCTCCGTCTCCGTCAGCGCCAACAACGCCACGGGCACCGGCGCTTCGGCGACGCTCGTCATCACCATCAGCCCGGCGGTTGTTCCCCCCGGCGGTGGCGGCGGTGGTGGCGGTGGTGGCGGAACCGTCATCCCGCCCACTACGGTGGCGGCGCCGACCATCAGCGCCCCGCCCACCAGCCAGTCGGTCACCGAAGGTTCCTCAGTCACCTTCAGCTTCTCCGCGGTCGGCACGGGCCTGAATTTCCAGTGGAGCAAGAACGGCACGCCGATTACCGGCGCGCTCGGCGCCACGCTGACCCTCACGAGTGTCACCGCGGCCGACGCCGGCGTCTATGCCGTGTTCGTCTCGAACCTTGGCGGTTCGGTTGTCAGCTCCGGCGCCACGCTCACCGTCACGCCCAAGCCGATCGAACTCCCCGTCATTGCCACGCAGCCGATTGCGCGCACGACCACCATCGGCGGCAGTGCGACCTTCACCGTGGTCGCCACCGGCACCGGCCCGCTTTCGTATCAGTGGCAGAAGGACGGCGTCGCCATTGCGGGCGCCACCAACGCCACGCTCAATCTGACCAACGCGAACGCCGCCACCGCCGGCGCCTATCGCGTCGTCGTCACCAACAGCGGGGGCAGCACCACCTCCAGCGCGGCCGCCCTCACCGTTTCGGTTCGCGCCATCGTTGGCACCTACGTCGGCGCCTTCGGCAGCAACGGCGGCACCTTCGCCCTCATCGTCCGCGATGATCGCACCGGCGTCTTCCTCGGCTATGCCAGCGCCACCCGGCTGCTCCTCCTGAGCCGCGATGTGATCGTCGATGCCAGCGGCCGCTTCAGCGTCGCCGTGCCGGATCCGCGGCCGGCCGTAACGACCGCCGCCACCGCCACCACGCCCGCCACGGCGGCGCACGAGGGCGATTTCCACGTCGACGGCACCGTCGCCGCCGATGGCACGCTCGCCGGCACCGTCTCCGGCCTGAACCTCACCTTCAGCGCCCCGGTCGCGGCCGCCGCCGGCTCCACCGCCGCCTACGCCGGCTTCTATCAGGCGGGCGCCGTCTCCGGCTCCGCGCAGAGCTACGCCATCGTCAGCCCCGCGGGCCAGGCGGTCGTCGTCAACGTCACCGGCATCGCCGCCGACGGCGGCAGCGGCACCGTCGCTGCCAATGGCGCGCTCGCCGTCACCACCGCCGCCAACGCCACCGTCGTCGGCGCGGTCGCCGCCGATACCGCGACGATCTCCACCACCGTCACCTCGGCCGGCATCGCCACCGTCTTCGCCGGCGCGAACGACGTGCGCACCGACACGGAGAAACTGATCAACATCTCCACCCGCAGCCAGACCGGCACCGCCGCGAACACGCTCATCGCCGGCTTCGTCATCTCCGGCGACGCGGCCAAGCCCGTGCTCGTCCGTGCGATCGGCCCGACGCTCGGCACCGCGTTCAACGTCGGGGGCGCCCTCAGCGCCGCCCGCCTCGAAATCTTCCGCGGCCAGACCTCGATCGCCGTCGGCAACGACTGGGGCACGCCCGCCGCCGGCGGCGCCAGCGCCGCCACCCTCGCGGCCACCGCCGCCCGCGTCGGCGCCTTCGCGCTCCCCGCCGCCAGCCGCGACGCCTCGCTCCTCCTCACCCTCGAGCCTGGCGCCTACACCGCCGTCGTCACCGGCCAGAACAACGCCAACGGTGTCAGCCTGGTCGAGGTCTACGATGCGACCGATGGCGCCATCCCCCGCGCCCGCCGTATCATCAATATCGCGACGCGCGCCACCGCCGGCACCGGCGACAACGCCCTCATCGCCGGCTTCTATGTCAGCGGCACGGTCCCGAAGCGCCTGCTCATCCGCGGCGTCGGTCCTGGTCTCGCGCAGTTCGGCGTCGGCGGCGTCCTCGCCCGCCCGCAACTCACGGTCAATTCCGGCGTCACCACCATTGCGCAGAACGCCGGTTGGACCACGTCGCCCGATTCCGCGCAGATCGCCTCGAGCGCCGCCCAAGTCGGCGCCTTCGCCTTCGCGGCCGGCAGCCAGGATGCCGCGTTGATCATCAACCTCGCCCCCGGCGCCTACACCGCGCAGGTCTCGGGTGTCGCCAATACTACCGGTGTCGCCCTCGTCGAGGTCTACGAACTGCCCTGATCCGGGGATGAATTTGCCTCCTTTTCTGAACCACGATGCCAACGGAAGGAAACCGCTGATCGACGCTAATGCTCGCTGATTTTCGGAACGCTTCATCAGCGGCCGTCAGCGAAAATAAGCGGTTTCCTCCGGAGTTTTTCACCGCATCGCGCAGTTTCAGACATTTCCCAATGCCCGTCCGATAAGTGTCCTTCAGTGGTTAATCCAAACAAGCGGCAAGAGCTTCGTTCCCTAAATCTAATCCAGCCATGAAATCCCTGCTTCGTCCCCTCGTCGCCTCGCTGGCGATATTGTCCGCCGCCACGGCGTTCGCCCAGAGCGCCGCGCTCAGTTCCGACACGTCTACGCTGGCGCCCTCGGGCGGCACTCTCGTGCTCACCGCCGCGACGACTTACGATACGGCACCGGGCGCCCTCGGCTGGTCAATCGCATTGCCCGCGGACTGGACGCTCGTGAGCGTGAACGGCCCGCATGTGCCGGCGATTGCGCCGGATGCGGGCAGCACGGGCACGTTGGAATTCGCGTTCACGCAGGTGCCGGCCAGCCGGGCTGAGTTCACGATCCACGTGAGCTATCCGGCAAATGCCGGCAGCGCGCAGGCGACGCCCAAGGTTCTCGTCCGCACCGGCGGCAAACTCACGACGCTCACCCCGGCGCCGGTGGAGCTGCGCGGTGTGACCGTGACCGGTCAGAAGTCGCGTCACTGAGTTTCTTGAGTCGTAACAACCGCCCGCGCTCATCGGGCGGTTGTGCTTATACCGTCGCAATTCAGCGTCCTGCCCCGCCGCCACCTGACCCCGGGCGGCAGCGGTGACGGCGCCCCTTTTGATTCCTTCATGAGTGTTGTATTCTCCGGCCGTGCTTTCTTCGTCGTCCTGGCCGCGCTCCTCTTCGGCGCCAGCCCTGCGCTGGTGCAGCGCGCGCTCTCGTTCTCGGTTCCCGCGGGCCAGATCGTGGGTAACACCACCGCGCGCGTGCTGTTCACGCCCGGAGGCAACGAGCAGCGCATCCGGCTGACCTTCGCCTACCAGCCCGAACTCGTCAGCTACACCGGCCTCGGGCTGGGCTCCGGCGCGAACGGGGCGAGTCTGGCGGTCGACGCGACCAATCCCGAAGACGGTTTTTCCGCCGATTCACCCCGCGCCTCCGGCAGCGACGCCGCGCTCGCGCGTCACCACTCCGCCGATACGCGCGGCGCCACCAGCGGCTCGCCGCGCGATGGCGCGATCGATCTCTTCGATCTGACGCGCGTGATCGAGCTCTACAACACCCGCAGCGGCACGGTCCGCACCGGTCGCTATCACGTGCAATCTGGCATGGAGGATGGCTTCGCCGCTGGGCCCTGAATTTGAAAACGCGCTCCCTCATCCATGCACTCGCGGGAGTCGCTTTCTGGTTGGCCACCCTGTCGGGCCTCCGCGCGCAGGACGCTCCTGGCCTGGGTTTGCGCCAGCCGACCGCGGGCGAGCGCGCATGGATGGACCAGAATATGCCTCGCACGCAAGGCGTGCTGCTCAATCAGCTCGGCTTCGATCGCGTCAATGCCGAGCGGCGCGGGAAAAATCTCCGTGAGCTAAGTCCGACGCTCGTGGTCCCCGTCGGGGCCGAGCCGATCTCCGGTGCTCAATCCGTCGGCGCCGCCCCGAGCGCCATCGGCGCGCTTCCCACGGGAGTGGACAACAGCGCGCTGCCGTCATTCCCGGAAGTGAGGAACCAAGGGTCGATCGGCTCCTGCGCGGCGTTTGCCAGCACCTACTATGTCGGAACTCACATGGCCGGCCTCGCGCGCGGTTGGACGAATATCCCCGGCGACAACACCCGCAAGTTCTCGCCCAAATGGTCTTATAATTTCGTCAACGGCGGCGGCGACAACGGCTCGTGGTATACGTCGATTTTCGAAGTGATGTTGCGCCTCGGCACGCCGACGTGGGCCGATTGGCCCTACAGCGAAGCCAAGACAGCTTCGAGTTTTCTCGAGTGGCCGCGCGATGCGACGATCTGGCGTGGCGCCGTCGGAAATCGATTTCAGCAGACGGGCACCGTGGCGAATATCCACACGAGCGCGGGCCTCGAGCAGGCGAAGACCCTGCTCACGAACGGCTATCTGCTCCTGTTTGCCACCGATGTGTATGGCTGGCAGTTCACCAATTTTGCCAACGATCCGGCGACCACGGCCGACGACACGCTCGCGGGGCGGAAAGTCTGCAGTGTCGTCAAAGCCAATGAAAGCGGCCACGCGATGACCATCGTTGGCTTTAACGACGACGCGTGGATCGACATCAACAAAAACGGCGTCGTCGATTCCGGTGAAAAAGGCGCGTTCAAGATCGTCAATTCCTGGGGTCTCAACTGGGGCGTGCCCCAAACCACCTCGGTCACCACCGACGGATTCGCGTGGATCGCTTACGATGCCTTGCGGGCGACATCCGCGCTGACAGGCGGCGACAACACCAATCGCGCGAGCGGCAATCGCACGGGTTTTTGGTATAATGAAGTCTATTGGATCACCGCCCGCGCTTCCTACACGCCCACGCTGCTGGGTCAGTTCACCGTGTCGCACGCGAAACGAAATCAGCTCTGGATTCGCCTGGGTCGCTCGTTGCCCACGACCACAACGCCCTCGCTTTTTTTCCCCGCGGTCTCCGGCGAAGACGAGCCGTTCAAGTATCTCGGCGGCGCCTTCGCTTTCGATGGGTCGACCACGGCGACGAGCGGATCCTTCGTCTTCGATTTTACGGATCTCGCGGCGACGGGCAGCCAGCGTTATTACCTCGATGTCGTCGACAGTGCCGCGGGCTCGGCCGCTTCCGTCACGGGTTTCAAGCTCACGGGGCCTTCCGGCATTGTGCTGGGCACGGCGACCAACGGCATTCCGCTCACGGCCGATGGTTCCACCGCGCGCGCGTATCTGGATTTTTCGGTCAATGCCGCGCCCGTCATTAGCAGCCCCACCACCGCCACCGCCGTGGTCGGGCAGCCGTTCAGTTTCACGATCGACGCGAATAACGGAGCCACGAGCTATAGCGCGACCAATCTCCCCCCGGGGCTCGCGCTCAATGTGACCAGCGGCGTCATCGCAGGCACGCCCACGCAAACCGGCAATTTCGTTGTGGCGTTGGGTGCGGCCAATGCCGCGGGCTCCGGTTCCGCCTCCTTGACGATTGCGGTGAATGTTGCGAGCACTCCGGTGCCCGCGATCACGAGCCCGGCGACCGCGAGCGGCACGGCAGGTCAGGCGTTCACCTATGCAATCGCCGCGACCAACAATCCCACCGGCTTCGCGGCGACCGGGCTGCCCCCCGGCCTGGTCGTCAACCTCAACACGGGTGCGATCACCGGCGTTCCCACGCAGGCGGGCAGTTTCATGGTCATGCTTGCGGCCACGAACAGCGGGGGCACGGGCACGCGCAGCCTGAACGTCGCCGTCGCAACCGCGGCCGGTGCGCCGGAAATCACCAGCGCGGGGACGGCGACGGGGGTGAGCGGAGCGGCGTTCACTTATCGCATCGAAGCTTCGAATACGCCCACGACCTTCGGCGCGGCGAGTCTTCCCAGCGGACTTACTATCACGGCGGGCACCGGCGTGATCTCGGGCGTTCTCCCGGTGGCCCGCTCCTATGAGATCACACTGCAAGCCACCAACGCCGCCGGCACGGGCTTCAGGGCTCTCCAGCTTCAAGTGACGGGCGAGAGCAGCTTCGGCCCGGCCAACGACGCGTTTGCCAACCGCATTCCGCTGAGTGGCGCCGCCGTCGCCGTCACCGGCTCCAACATCAACGCCACGGCGCAAACCAGCGAGCCCGCCCACGCCGGCAACCCTGCCGTGAAATCGGTCTGGTGGACGTGGACCGCGCCCGGCGCGGGGCAGGTTGTCGTCGACACCATCGGAAGCAATTTCGACACGGTCATGGGTGTCTACACGGGCGCCGCCGTGAATGCGCTTACGTCGATCGGCAGCGACGATCAGGGCGGGGGCAACGGCACGAGTCGCGTCACGGTGAGCGTGACCGGCGGCACGTCGTATCAGATCGTCGTGGACGGCAAGACGGGCGCTACCGGCGCGATTGCCCTGAACCTCGTCTACACCGGAGCCGTGCCCGTCAACGACGCCTTTGCGAACCGTAGTCCGCTGACGGGCTCTTCCGCGGCCGTGACCGCCTCCAATGTGAATGCGACCGCTGAAACCGGCGAGCCCGCCCGCGCCGGTTCCGCGGCGGCGCGCTCGTTGTGGTGGACGTGGACGGCGCCGACGACGGGGCGCGTCGTCTTCGACACCATTGGCAGCAATTTCGACACCGTGCTGGCGGTCCATGCGGGAACCGCCGTCAACGCCCTCACCACGCTCGGCGCGGACGATCAAGGTGGCGGCAACAACACGAGCCGATTGAGCATCAATGTGACGGGCGGCGCCGCGTATCAGATTGCTGTGGACGGTTGGGATGGCGCTTCGGGCACGCTCAAGTTGAACTTTGTCTACGGCGGCACGCCCCCGGCCAACGACGCTTTTGCCGCGCGCATTGCGCTCACCGGCCCGACCGCGACGACCGCCGGCTCCAACGCGTTCGCCTCCGCCGAAACCGGCGAGCCCGCTCACGCCGACGACAGTGCCAGCAAGTCCGTGTGGTGGACGTGGACCGCGGCGGCGAACAATCTCGCGGTCCTCGACACCATCGGGAGCGGGTTTGACACCCGGCTCGCCGTCTACACGGGTTTGACGCTGACGACCCTGATGCGCGTCGCGGCCGACGACGACAGTGGCGGCAACGGGACCAGCCGCGTGACTTTTACCGCCGTCAACGGCGCAACGTATCAGATTGCCGTGGACGGCTGGGCTGGGGCGGAAGGCGCGGTGAAGTTGAACCTCGCGATCGGCACGGCGCCGCCCGCGAACGATTCGTTTGCGGGCGGCGCGACGCTCACGGGCTCGACCGCCACCGCGACTGGCTCCACGGTCAACGCCACTGCGGAAGCGGGCGAACCGGCGCATGCGAACAACGTTGCCGCGAAATCGCTTTGGTGGAAATGGACAGCGCCGCAGTCGGGCCGGCTGCACGTCAACACGACGGGCAGTTCGTTCGACACCGTGCTGGCCGTGTATACCGGCAGCACGGTCGGCGGCCTCGTGGCCATCGGCCATGACGACGAAGCGGGTGGGGGCAACACCAGTTCCGTTTCGATGTTCGTGACCGCGGGCGTCACCTACGCGATCGCCGTCGACGGTTATCAGGGTGCGAGCGGCAGCGTGGCCTTGAATCTGGCACTCACGCAGACGAAGGATCTTTATTTCACCGACTTTGAGTCATTTCCCGTAAACGCGAATCAGCTCGGCGGCCGCGAGGGATGGATTACCAGCGACAACACGGCCGGCGTGACGGGGATAACCAACTTCAGTCCGACCGCCCATGCCGCCTACATCGGGTTCAACCCGCCGCCCTCCGGAATCACGAGTGTGCTGGCGTGGCGTCCGCTGGGCTACAATCCCGTCGCCGCCGGCACGCCGGTGATTCAGTTCAGCGCGGATATCTCGATCGTCGATACGACGAACGGTCAGCGGGACGATTTTCTCATCCTCATTTATAATACGCAGGGCCTGCTGCTCGGCGGGATCTCGTTCTACAACCGCAACCAGCGCGTCTACCGTTATGATGGCACGGGCCAGGCGGGTTTTTTCGACGTCGCCGGTTTCGCGCGCAGCACACGCTACTCTTTCATCGCGACAATCGATTTCGCCGCGAATCGCTGGTCCGCGACATTGGGCGGTGTCGCGTTGTTCACGAATCAGCCGTTGACGGGGATCGCGGGTCGCGCGCTGACCCTTGGCGACATTGATGTGCTCTGGGGCATCCAGACGCCGGGTTCGCCGGGCGACAACTTCATGGTCTTCGACAATTTTCGCATCGCCCTTCCGCCAACGGCGAATACCAGGCCGACCGTTTCTCTGCTTCCGAGCCGCACGGTGGATGAAGATGTGGCGCCGGGCCCGGTGGCGTTCACGATCTTTGATGCGGAAACCGCGGCCGGCAGCCTGGTGGTGACCGCGAGCTCACTCAATCTCGTGCTGGTGCCGAACGCCAACATCGTGCTGGGCGGCAGCGGCGCGAATCGCACGCTGGCCGTGACTCCCGCCCCGAACCAGAGTGGCACTGCGGCGATCGGGGTCACAGTGAGCGACGGCGAGTTTAGCGCGACCGAGTTCCTGACCCTGACGGTAAATCCCGTGAACGACGCGCCCACTGTCAGCGATGTGGCGAACCAGACCGTGAACGAAGACGCGCCCACGACGACGCTCACGTTCGCCGTCGGAGACTTGGAGACGGCGGCGGCCCACCTGTCCGTGACGGCCA
>Ga0163144_10013073_pt1 | contig 17358 bp, 20 predicted proteins | sample OliLak19BULKMAT1_FD_123175 | JGI IMG/M metagenome (GOLD analysis project Ga0163144, IMG submission 123175) | Freshwater microbial mat bacterial communities from Lake Vanda, McMurdo Dry Valleys, Antarctica - Oligotrophic Lake LV.19.BULKMAT1 | ecosystem: Environmental > Aquatic > Freshwater >...
CTCACCTATTTCCCTCCCCGAGGTACGATCCTTGAGACCCCGCATGGCTACTGGGATCTCAGGATGAGACCAACCTACGGCCGCTCCCACCGGGTAGTCCGAGCCCGTCTCGCTCCGATCGTCGCCACCGGCACCGCGATCTGCGCCCGGTGCGGAGAGTTCATCGGCCCGGGCGAGAAATGGGACCTCGGCCACGACGACTTGGACCCGACTCGCTACGCCGGGCCCGAGCACCAGCGCTGCAACCGTGCGACCGCGGCTCACCGAATCGTCACGGCTCCGGCTCCGGCCTCCTACCCGCTCTCTCGGACGCCGTGACCGCCCGCCGCCCGCCGCCCCTCGTCGCGGCCGTCAAGCGCGACATCGCCGAGATCGCCAAGGCGTCCCCCGGGATCGAGAAGTCGGCCGAGGCAGCCCTGGCCCTCCTGCTCGCGGCGCGGATCGTCGGTGACCCGCTCGCCGAGTTCCCCGACCCGCTCTCGGCTCGCGTCTCCGCGACCCGTGCTCTCGCCGAGGTCATGGCGACACTACGCGCCACTGCGCCCACCGGGGCATCGGACCGGCTCGATGAGTTGACCGCCCGCCGCGAGGCGCGGAGGGGTATCGCGTGAGCGCGGTTCTGGACATGACCCGCCCTCGGGTGGCCCACTACCCGCCGTCCTCGTCCTCGTCGGCCGGACAGGAAGCGGTCGATCTCGCTCGGTTCGCCGGGCTGATACTCGACCCGTGGCAGGCGTTCGTCCTAGAGCACTCGCTCGCAGAGCGCTCCGACGGGCGGTGGGCATCGCGCGATGTAGGCCTTGTCGTCCCTCGCCAGAACGGCAAGAACGCGATCCTCGAAGCCCGCGAGCTGGCCGGACTGTTCCTGCTCGGCGAGCGGCTGATCGTCCACACCGCACACGAGGGCGCTACGGCGGGTGAGTCGATGCGCCGGCTCGAGGAACTGATCGAGGCCGTGCCCGAGTTCTCCCGGCGGGTCAAGGCGTTCTGGCACGCCAACGGCAAGGAGGCGATCGAGCTGATGGACGGCGCGCGCATCCGCTTCCGCACCCGCACCAAGGGCGGCGGGCGAGGATTCTCCGCCGACTGCGTGATCTTCGACGAGGCGATGATCCTGCCCGATTCGACGCTCGGCGCTCTCCTGCCGACGCTCTCCGCCCGCCCGAATCCTCAGGTTTACTTTGCTGGCTCGGCCGTCGATCAGGCGATTCACGAGCACGGGATCGTGCTCTCACGACTCCGCGAGCGCGGCCACCGCGGCGACTCGGGCCTTGCCTACTTCGAGTGGTCGGCGGACCTCGCCGACTCGGAGGGTCGCGAGATCGACCCCTCCGCACTGACGGCCGAGCAGATCGCCGACCCCGAGCGGTGGGCGGAGTCAAACCCCGCCCTCGGAGTGCGCATCTTCGACGAGGACATCGAGGCCGAGATCAAGGGAATGTCCAACCGGAGCTTCGCCGTGGAGCGCCTTGGCATCGGTTCGTGGCCGTCCACCGACCCGGCCTTCGGATCGGTCATCGACCTCACGCGCTGGCGCTCGCTCACCGATTCGGCCTCGACCATCACGGGCCCCGTCGTCTTCGCCTTCGATGTCACGCCCGACCGGGCCTTCTCCTCTATCGCCGCCGCGGGCACACGCCCGGACGGACTGCTTCACGTCCAGGTCATGGAGCGCCACCCCGGCACCGGATGGATCGCCGAGCGGATCAGCGAGCTGAGCGATGAGCACCAGCCCGTCGCCGTGATCTGCGACGCCAACGGCCCCGCCGCATCGCTCGCCGAGAGGGTCGGGAATGTCACCGTGCTCACCTCCGCCGAGTACGCCGCCGCGTGCGGAACCTTCTTTGACCTCGTCTCTCAATCGCAGCTACGCCACCTCGGTACGGGCGAGCTCGACTCCGCCATCCGCGGAGCCGCAAAGCGCCCCCTGGTGGACGCCTGGGCCTGGTCGCGCAAGTCGTCGGCCGTGGACATCTCGCCCCTCGTCGCCGCCACCCTGGCCGCCTGGGGCGCCCAGCAGTCCAACCCCGACCCGTTCTTCATCTAGGAGACCGTCATCCGACTCTTGCTCTTCTCGAACGCTCCATTCTGCGGAACCGGGTATGGCGTGCAGACGGGGCTCCTTGCCCGACGGCTGGCCGACAACGGCCATGAGGTCGCCGTGCTCGCCTATTTCGGGCTCGAGGGCGCGCAGCTCGCATGGGAGGGCATCCCGGTATTCCCGCGCTCGCGCCACCCTGCTTCCCAGGATTTCATGGTGCCGCTCGCAAAGCAGCTCTCCGCGAACGCCGTCATCGCCATAACGGACGCCTGGGTCATCGAGACGCAGCGATTCGCCCGCACCCCCGACCTCGCCTACGTTCCCTGGTTCCCCTGCGACGGCGAGCCGATGGACGGAGAGAACGCGCGGGGGATCATGGGGCCCGGTCCGAGCGTTCGGCTTCCGGTGGCGACCTCGGAGCACGCCGCCGCGATGGCGCGCGAGCACGGGATCACCGATATGCGCACGATCCCGTACATGGTGGACACCGACGTCTACTGCCCGGGCGACCGCGGCGAGGCCCGCAGATCCTGGGGCATCCCAGAGAGCGCCTTCGTCGTTGGCATGGTCGCGATGAACAAGGCCGCCCACGGGACCGACCGCAAGCACTTCGAGGAGCAGATAGCGGCCTTCGCCCGCCTTCGCGAGCGATGCGACGACGCGCTCCTCTACCTCCACACGCACGTCGTCGCACCCGACGGAGTCGCCATCGCCGAGATGATCCGCAAGTGGCAGGTTCCCGGCGAGTCGGTCATGTTCACCGACGGAATGGTCCTGACCGTCGGATCGCCGGCCCCGCTAATGGCCGACCTCTACCGCTCCTTCGACGTCCTGACGCTCGTCTCCGGTGGCGAGGGGGCCGGTATGCCGCTACTCGAGGCCGCCGCCTGCGGAGTTCCGACGATCTCCGGCGCGTGGACGGCCATGCCCGAGTATGCAAAGAGCGGATGGGTGGTCAATCGGGACGAAGCGCAGTCGCAGATGAACGCCGGGCGCGTCTCCTGGCTCACTCCGAGCATCGAGGCTATCGCCGACCGCATGGAGCAGGCTTACGCCTCATCCGCCGCGCAACGGGCGCAGATGGGCGCAGATGGGCGCGCAGCGGCGCTCCTGCACGCTCCTGAGCGCGTCGTGGATGATCTATGGGAGCCCGCGCTCGTCGAGGTCTCCCAGCGTCTCGCCGACGCGCGCACGGTCGCAAGCGTCGCGATCCCCGACGTCCTGCGGCCCCAAGAGGTTGCGGCGTGAAAGTGAGCGCCATCACGGCCGCCCTGCCCTCGCGCCTCCCTAAGCTGGCCGAGGCGTGCGCGTCCGTGCGTTCCCAGACGCATCCGGCCGACGAGCACCTGATCGGGATCGACTACGCGCGTCGCGGCACCGCTCGCGTGGTCACCCAGCTCGCGCTCTCAGCGCGCAACGAGTGGGTTGCCACGCTCGAGGACGACGACATCTGGTATCCGAACCACCTCGCCGAACTCACCAAGGCGGCGGCGGTCGGCGAGCCGGACATCCTCTACCCGTGGTGCGACGTCGAAGGACGCGACTGGGTACCAAACTCGCACTTTGACCCGGACCGCCTTCGCCGCGAGAACTACATACCATCGACCATGCTGATCCGGCGCCGGCTGATCGCCGACCTCGGCGGGTGGCGGGACGGGACACAGAACGGGTGGGAGGATTACGACTTCCTCCTACGCGCCCTGGCCGCGGGGGCCCGCTTCCGGTGCGTCCCGGTAATCACATGGCGCTACCGCTTCCACGACGGCAACAAGACGCTCCTCGGCGAGAAGGCCGCCGCATGATTAGCGTCGTGATCCCCACGGTCCCCGGACGTGAGCAAGTGCTCGAGCGCGTGATGGACGCCTACGCGGCAACCTCACCCGCCGATACCCAGTACATCGTCGAGCGCGGTCACGATGTCTGCGGCACCGCATGGCAGGCGGGCGCGGACAAGGCGGCCGGCGACTACATCATGTTCGGCGCCGACGACCTGGAGCCGATGCCCGGATGGTGGGAGCCACTGGTCGAGTCCGCCGATAGGGGCGAGCTCCCATGCCCGGTCGTCTTCGAGCCGGACGGCCTCACCGTTCAGTCGGCCGGTGCCTACGACTGGGAACTACAACGCACAGCGCCCGAGGACGGGGCGCCTACCGGCTGGACGACGGTCCCATTCATCCGCCGCGAGTGGTGGGCGCTCGTCGAGCCGATGCTCCCTATCCACTACTGCACCGACACCTACGTCTCGGTTCGCCTCGGCCGTCACGGAATCGCGACCGTCGTGCGCCTCGGCTCGGGCTTCGTCCACCACAACGCCACCCCGGGACGCGGCGCGGGCATGGACGTACACGCTCGCAACATCCACGACCGCGCTCGATTCTATGAGGCCCTCGCGGCGGTGCCGGTGTGACCCGGGTCGCGCTCATCACACCGTGGATCGACCACACCGAGCTGCTGCCCGCCTACGCACATGCCGTCTCCGGCGCAGATCAGGTGATCGTCGTCCTGAACGGTGGAGACCCGCACAACTTCGCCGGCTTCGGCTGGTACGTCGTCGGAGATCGCCCCCGAGGATTCGCCGAGTCCAACAACTACGGAGCGCAGTTCCTCCTGCCGGACATCGAGGTCGTCGTCTACCTCAACAACGACGTCGTCGGCGAGCCGGACTGGATCGAGCGAGTGCGCGAGGACGTCGAGCGGGGCGCTCTCTACGGCCCGTCGATCGGCACGCAAACGCTCCGGGGTGTGCCGATCCCCTACGTCGAGGGATGGTGCGTCGCGGCCACCCGCCAGACGTGGGAGGAGATCGGGCCCTGGGACGCCGAGCGCTTCCCGCTGCCCTATTGGGAAGACGTCGACCTCTCGCTGCGCGCCGTCCGCTCCGGCTTCGGCCTGCGACGCGCTCCTTGGCCGCTCCACCATCTCGGCGGCGTCTCCACCTCGACCACCCCGGGCGCATGGGATGGCTTCGAGGTTCAGCGCGCCGTCATCGAGGCCGACATCAAGGAGATCGTCGCGTGAGAATCCTGCTGACCGGCGGGCGCGGCTTCATCGGTACGCACCTCGCCCGCGAGCTGCACGACGCCGGTCACCACCTGCTCACCACCGACCTTCCCGACGATCTGCGTTCCGCGAACGCCGCCCGGCGCGTGGTCGCACAGGCCGAGCCCGACGTGGTCGTTCACCTCGCGGCACAGGTTGGACGCCTCTTCGGTGAGGACGACGTACTGGCCTCGATCGAGTCGAACGCGGGCATCTCCGCGAACGTCGCCCGAGCCTGTGCCGAGCATGGCGCCCGCCTCGTCTACTGCTCGACGTCTGAGGTCTACGGGGACCAGGGCAACGCCATGTGCGTCGAGGGCGGTCCCGAGGTTCTGCCGCACGGGATCTACGGACTCTCTAAGCGCTGGGGCGAGGACGTCTCGCGCCTCTACGCCTCAGCCGGTCTACAGATCGTCCGGCTCTCGATGCCCTACGGCCCGGGGCTTCCCGCAGGCCGGGGACGCGCGGCCCTGATCAACTTCCTCTGGAACGCCGCGCACGGTGAGGAACTGACCGTCCACCGAGGAGGAAAGCGGTGCTGGTGCTGGATCGGCGACACCGTGCGCGGCTTCCGCACAGTGATCGAGAGTGGCGAGCAGGCCATCGACGCCAACGACTCGGAGCGCGGCGCGGGCGTCTACAACATCGGTCGCGACGACAACGAAACCGAGATGGTGCGCGTCGCCGAGTTGGCGTGTGACCTTGTCGGCGCACCGCGGGCCCTCATCCGCGAGGTAGATCCCCCGGGTCGGCAGACGGTAGTGAAGCGCCTCGCTACGACGAAGCTGCGCCGCCTCGGATGGGAGTCGCAGGTCAGCCTCGTCGAGGGCATGGAGCGGACGTGGTCCGTCATGCAGGAGACCTACGACGCCGCCGGGATGCCACGGGAGGCGCTCACCGCGTGATCACGGCTCTTGAGATCCTGCGGCGCGCTGCCGGGTTTCCCCCGCCCGAGCAGCGCGCCGCAGGCGAGTTCGGCTCGTCCGCGATCCCCCGATGGACGTCACAGGGCGTCTCATCATCGGGCGTGGTCGTCACTGATGACATTGCCTTCGGGCTCTCGGCGGTCGCCGACGCCGTCCGCCAGCCCTCGGTGATCGCCGCCGGTCTACCGCTCGATGTCTACGACGTCTCCCAGGACCGCAAGGCGCGCACGCTCTCGCTCGGCAAGTGGCAGAACGCCCTTCTCGACCAGCCCGACTCGATGCGCTCGGGCTTCGATTTCTGGAGCGACCTCCACTCTCACGTCAACGGATTCTCAAACGCCTACGCCCTCAAGATCCGCGACGGCGCTCGCGTCGCCGAACTGGTGCTACTCGACCCCGAGCGCGTCGAGGTGGAGGTAGACAAGAAAACGCGCGAACGCACCTACTGCGTGCGCCGCGCCGACGGGATCAAGGTCGAGATCCCGATGGGGAACCTCATCCACGTCCGCGGCTGGGACCCGCGCGGAGCACCCATCGCGCGGTCTCCGATCGACCGCCACCGGGACGCGATCGGCAAGTCGGCCGCCAGGTCGCGATTCGAGGAAAAGTTTCTCGCCAACGACGCCCGCCCGGGTGTCCTAATCAAGATGCCCGAGAAGGTCACTCGCGCCCAGGCCGCCGAGTTCCTCGATCTATGGGACGAGCGCCACCGCAACAACCCCGGCCGGGCGAACGTGGTCGGCGGCGGAGGAGACGTCGTCACCCTTCCCGTGTCGATGCGTGATGCACAGTTCATCGAGGCCGAGGCGTTCTCTGTCACCGACCTCGCCCGCATCCTCGATTGGCCGGCGGATCTCCTCGGCCGCGACACCGTGCGTCCCTTCGTGGAGATCATGGCATGGGCCGTGCGTATCCACCTGATGCCACGCCTTCAGCGGGTCGAGGGCGCTTTTGGCGACGACCCCGACCTATTCGGGCCGGGCTCGAAGTTCCGCCCGTACCACGACGTCTCGGAGTTGCTGCGCGGCGATGCGGCCACCATGGCGACGATCTTCCACCAGCTCCGGCAGGTGGGGATGATCACCGCCAACGAGGGCCGCATCCCGCTCGGCTTCCCGCCCATTGAAGGCGGCGACGAGTTGCAGGCCACGCCAGTCGGGGGCGCGCCAAACGACGGCGCCGCCCCAGCGATCCCGCCACCGGGCAAGTAGGAGGAAGCGAACATGAGCATCACCGAGCCCGCCCTGCGGGAACTTCGCTATGTGGAGGTTCCGATCCGAGGGCTTGAGGTCCGCGACGGCGCAAAGACCGGAGATGGCTCGCTCACGATATCCGGCTACGCCGCCGTCACCGACCAAGAGACGATCCTCTACGACGGCCGCTACTTCCGTCTGCGCGAGGTGATCTCCCGCGGCGCGTTCGGCCCGGTGCTCTCGCGCACCGGTCTCGACGTCCACCTGAACATCGGCCACGACAACAACTTTGCGATGGCCCGGACCGGCGTGGACGGCGTGGGGCGGCTGGAGTTGACCGAGGATGAGAACGGGCTGCGCGTCTTCGCCCGCGTCAACCCGGAGATCAGCTTCGTCCGCGACCTCGCTCTTCAGATGCGCGACGGGATCGTCGATCAGATGTCCTTCGCCTTCACCGTCGCGCGCGACGAGGCCCTACTGACCGAGACGTCTGACGGCAAGGACGACGAGCTGCGCTCCATCTTGGAGATCGGCGAGCTATACGACGTGACCGTCGTCGCCCGCGGTGCCTACCCGCAGACCTCGGCTTCAATCCGCTCCCTCCTGGGAGCCCTGCAGCGTCGTGACGGTTTCGACCCGTCAGGCGCCCCCACGCTCATCGCACCGGCTGACCCGGTGGGTGGGATAGAGCGCGAGGCACACGCCGCCGCGCTCCATCGCGCAAGGGCTAAGTCCCGTGCGCGTCTCTCCCTCATCGAAAGGAACATGTGATGACTCCCGAGCAAAGGGCGGCCCTTGAGGCAGCCAGCATCAAGATGCGCGAGGCCCTTCAGGCAGTCGCCGAAGCGCCAGATGAGACGACCGCCGACGAGCTGGAGGCCCTTGAGGCCGAGGCAACCGTAGCGGCCGACGACTTCGAGCGGATGCAGGCCGGTTTCGAGCGCCGCGCGAAGGCCGCCAAGGCCATCGAGGCGATGCCCGCCGCCCCCGTCTTCCCCGAGGCCCGCACCCCCGGGCCAGTCACCACGGGCGAGGTCCGCGTCGGCGCCGAGCCGCTCACCTACGGACGCACGCAGAACGCCTCACAGGCCACCGGGCACTCGTTTTTGCGCGACATGATCGCCGCAGCGCCTCCCGGCGGAGGATTCCCCGACGCCGCCGCGCAGGGCCGCCTGCAGCGCCACGTCGCCGAGATGGGCGTCGAGCAGCGTGACTCGACCACCGTGGACACCTCGTCGCTCGGCGAGATGGTGCCGCCGATGTGGATGGTCGACGAGTTCGCCGCCATCGCGCGCGCCTCGCGTCCGTTCGCCAACGCGATCGGCTCGCGTCAGTTGCCGCAGGGTACGGACACGATCATCGTCCCGAAGGTCACGACCGGCGGCTCGGTTCACTTCCAGAACGGCCAGAACACGGCCGTTGCCGAGCAGGACATGGTCACTGGCGGAACGGCACAGGCCGTCGTCAGGACGATCGCCGGCCAGATCGACACCTCGCTCCAGTCCGTGGAGTGGTCGCCGATCAACATGGTGGACTCGTTTTTCCTCCCCGAGCTTGCCTCCCTCCACGCCAACCGCGTCGAGACGACCCTGGGAACGGGGACGGGCGCCAACGGCCAGTTCAACGGGATCATCGGAATGGCGGGCACCCAGGCCGTCGTTCTGAGCACGGCCGCACTGACCGCAGGCTCTCTCTACTCCGCGGTCGCGAACGGCATCCAGCAGGTCCATACCAACCGATTCCTTCCCCCGGACCTGATCGTGATGCACCCCCGGCGCTGGGGCTGGATCGTCGCGCAGTCGGACACCACGGGCCGCCCGCTCGTCGTGCCGATGATGCAGGCGCCGATGAACTCATCGGGCACCTTCGACGCCCCGACCTCCGAGGGCTACGTCGGCTCGATGCAGGGAATCCCGGTGCTCGTTTCGGCCGCCGCCATCCCGATCAACGACGCCGCCGGCACCACGAGCGACGTCGTGCTCATCACCCGCAAGGCCGACCTGTGGCTGTGGGAGTCGAGCATCAGGACGCGCGTGCTCTACGAGGTGCTCTCGGGCGTCCTCACCGTGCGGATTCAGCTCTACAACTACGCGGCGTTCATGGCGGACCGCTACCCGACGGCGATCTCGTCTGTCCGCGGTACCGGCCTGGGAACCCCGACGTTCTAGGAACACGGGCCCGGTCCTTCGGGGCCGGGCCCGCCCACCTTCCACATGAACCCAACCGCAAAAACCATCGAGCGCCGGATCAAAACGATGACCGAGCGACTCGCCTTCTGCCAAGAACACGGCCAGCAGGACGATTCGCTCGAGCAGGAGATAGCCGCGCTGAAAGACCAGTTGCGAGCGATGCACGGAATGGCGGGCGCCGAGCGGCGCTCACACCGCCCTGGCGGCGTAGACCGAGATGAAAGGATTGGTGAGGGCTGATGCCCGATGACATCACATACACCGCAACCTCACCTGCTGGACCGCCGAACGCGACCAAGCAGGTAACCGACGAACACGTTACCCGCGGCCACATGCCGGTCGTCAAGCTGGCGTACTCGGCCGACGGGGACGCGACACCGGTCACCGCCGACGCCAACGGGCTAAGGGTCTCGGGCACGGTCACGGCGAACGCCGGTACCGGGACACTCGCGGTTAGCAACACCGTCCTATCGGTGGTCGGTACGGGAACCGAAGCCGCGGCGCAGAGAGTGACCATCGCCACAGACTCAACCGGCGTTCTGAGCATCGATGACAACGGCGGCTCGCTGACCGTCGATGGCACCGTCACGGCGAACGCGGGCACGGGAACGATGGCGGTCTCCAACGCCGGGACGTTCGCCGTTCAGGATTCTCAGAAGGTCGTCGATAACGCTGCCTTCACGGACGGCACGACCCCCGTGCTCCCGGCAGGCTTCATCTACGACGAGGTGGCGGGCACAGTCCTCACCGAGAACGACGCGGCTGCGGCGCGGATCAACCTCAACCGTGCTCAGATCGGAGTGATCGAGGACGGCGCTACGCGCGGCCGGTGGGCCACGGTATCGGCCGCCAACGCCCTGAAGGTGGACGGATCAGCGGTCACCCAGCCGGTCTCGGGAACGATCACCGCCGTCACGGCGATCACCAACGCCCTCCCTGCCGGTAACAACAACATCGGCGACGTGGACATCGTCTCGGGCACGATCACGACCGTCTCTACCGTCACCGCGCTCACCACCCTCACCGGCGGCGGCGTCGCCCATGACGGCGCGGATGCTGGCAACCCGATCAAGACCGGCGCGCGCGCGACCACGGCGGACATCACGGCCGTGGCTGCGGCTGACCGGACGGACACTCTCTCCGACACGATCGGCTACGGCCTCGTGCGCCCCTACGCGCTCCACGAGAATCTCACCCAGGGCGCCACCGCGGCCATCACGGGCACGGCCTCGACGGAGGTCATCGCTGCGGGCGCGGCAGGGGTGCGCAACTACATCACCAGCCTCACGGTAATCAACTCGCACGCCACCGTCTCGACCGTGGTGGAGATCCGCGACGGAGCCGCGACGGTCATCCACCGCGGCTACGCGCTGGCGGCAGGCGGCGGCTACGTGGTCACCTTCCCGACCCCGCTGCGCGGCACGGCGGCCACCGCCATCAACGCCTTCGCCATCACCACGGGCTCGAATGTCTACGTGTCCGGTTCCGGCTACAGGGCGGCGGTCTGATCGTATGCCCGTCGCCTGGTTCATCGCGCCCTACGTCCGCGACACGTCGAACCCGGCCAGGATCGCGCGCTACGTGATCGTTGACGACCTCACGCCCGCGATCCGCGCCGACGGAGGCGACTGGTCCGAGACCGAGGTGCTCGGCCAGGAGGCAATTGTCAAGGTGCGCGCGAGTGCCGCGACCCTCGCACTGGTGGCGGCGCTGCCTGGCGTTACGCGCCTGCCGGTGGGCAGTCTCGACGATCCGCTTGCGACGCTCACGAACCAGCAGAAGAACGCGATCCGAAACCGCGTCACCGCCCTCGGGTACACGCTCTCCGAGTTGAATGCGCGCTTCCCCGATGACCTTGGCACCTACACGCTGCGCGACCTGCTCTCCTTCATCGCCCGCCGTCGTCGCAAGGTCCGCTACGACGCGGGCACGGACGCGATCCTCGATGACGGCCCCGTGCAGCCCGTGAGGGCGCTCGCCGACGTCGATGGGGCGGTGGCCTGATGCCCGCACCTACGACAGGAATCCTCGACGCCTTCAACCGCGCCGACGCTCTGCTCGCCGCGCCGGACTACGCCGGTCCCCATGACGGCAACGCCGCCAAGGACACCTGGACCGTCCTGTCCAACCAGGCGGGCGGCAACAGGGTCGGCGCGGCGACCGAATACACGAGCGCCACCTACGGGCCGGACTGCGAGGGCTACGCAACCATCGCGGTCAAGCAGGGAACAGGGTCGTACTTCGGGATCTTCCTGCGACTCCAGTCCCCCGGAAGCGCCGCCGTCGATGGGTATTCCCTCTACTACACGACGAAGGCGGGCACCGACTCCTTCGAGATTTACCGGATGGACAATAACGCCGAGACGCAGATCGGGGCGGCGGTCACCCTTGAGGTCACCGTCAACGATGTTTTCTTCGCCGAGGCCGTTGGCTCGAACCTGAGCATCTACCTGAACGGCACCCTGGTCATCACCCGCTCCGACGCGACCTACGCGGGTGCCGGGAATATCGGCCTCTACATGGACGACGCGACCGGGCGCATCGACGACTTCGGCGGCGGCACGATCGGCGCCACCAAACCGCGTCGCCGCACCCTGCTCGGGGTGGGCGTCTGATGCTCCTCCTATTCCCCGGCGGGTTCTCCACCGTCGTCGTCGTCGCCACCGTCGTCGCCGCCGTCGTCGGCTCAGTCGCAGCTACCGCCGCCGTCGTCGGCTCAGTCGCAGCTACCGCCACCGTCGTCGGCTCCGTGGGCACCTGATGCAGCGCAGGATGAGGGAGGCCGGCTGATGGCGATTACCCAGGTTGGCGACACCGTTCGCCTAGAGACGACCTTCAAGGTCGGCACGGTGCTCACCGACCCGACGACCATCACCCTCACCGTCCGCGACCCGCTCGGCGTCTCGACGACCTACACCTTCGCCGCCGCGACGATCACCCGCGACTCGGTCGGCCTGTACTCCAAGAACATCGTGGCCGGCGCGGCCGGGACATGGGCGTGGCTGTGGACCGGTACCGGTGCGGCGGCGGGCGTTGACGAGGGCACGTTCACCGTCGAGAGCACGCTCCTTGGCGCCAACCTGCTCTGCTCGGTGGACGACGTGAAGAGCGCCCTTGAGCTATCGACGGCCGCGAGCGATGACTTGATCCTCGGCCTTTGCGTCGCGGTCGCACCCGCCTTCGCCAGCCGCTGCCAACGGGAGTTCATCGGACCGACCGGGGGCACGCGCTCCTTCGGCCTGCGGGACCGTCTCCTTGACCTGGCCCCCTACGACCTGCGAACGGTCACCACGATGACCCTTCACCCTGAGGAGAGCCCGCAGGTGCTCGTCGCAGACTCCGACTACCTCCTGCTCCCCCAAGGCGGCGCGAGCCTCGGCGACACCTACCAGCAGATCCGTTTCTCGTCGCGCCTAAGCTTCGTCTCGACGGTCGCTCGCGAGTTCGGCGAGGCTCGGCTGCGGATCGTTGGTAACTGGGGATGCTTCGGGTCCGTCCCGGTCGCCGAGGAAGTCCGCCGCGCGGCGGTGCTCACCGTGTCGTCATGGCTCGACCGGGCGGCCTCTGAGTACGCCGCCGACGGCGGCTTCGCCCGCGAGATCGCCCCCGACCGCTCGGCCACATGGGCGATACCCGCCGCCGCGTGGTCGCTGCTGATGCCTTGGGCCAGGCTGGGGACGCCGTGACCTCCACGGTACCCACCTTCAAGGCGGCGCTGTTCACCCGCCTCGACTCCGCCCTCGGCGCGGTCCAGGTGACCTACGGGCGCCCGGCTCCGGCGGGACCGGAGCGGGAGTGGGTGTGGATCGGCGACGCCCGCGCCGTCCAGGCCAGCGCCGCGATGGGCCAGCGCCGCCGTGAGGAGGAGTGGACCCAGGATGTTGTCGTCTCGTGCATCTCCCCGGTGCGCGAGCCGCAGCAGACGCTCACCGAGCGCGCCTTTGCCATCGCCGCGCTCATCGAGGATTCGCTCCGCGTCTGGAGCGCCCCGGGTAACGCTTTCGGCGGCGTCGTGCGTACGGCACTCGTCGTCGCTACGGACCTCGAGGAGCCCGTCTCCGTCGAGGAACGAGAGGCGCGGATCACCGTCCGCGTCGCCTGCACAAACCGGATCTAAGGGAGAAGCCAATGCAGGTCGTCTACGTCGGACCCCACGTCGAAGGGGTCGCGATTCCCTACGGGCTGGGCGAGCTCGCCGCGCGGCTGGGCGAGCCCGTCGATGTCCCCGACGACCTCGGGGCGTCCCTTCTCGACCAGCCCTCCAACTTTCAGCCCGTCAAGAAAAAGCCCAAGAAGGAGAGTGACCGATGAGTCGTTCCGGCCTGTGGTCCCAGATCGGCATGGTGGCCGAGACAACCGTCGGCACCTATGCCGTCCCCACGCGATTTCTGGAGTTCGTGTCAGAAAGCGTTCAGCTCACCGTCGAGCGCGTCGAATCCAAGGCGATCCGTTCCTCTACCCGTACCCTGCGTGCCGACCGCTGGGTCACCGGCAAGCGCTCCGTCAGCGGCCAGGTGGCCTTCGAGGTTGCCGACCGTGGCTTCGGGCTTCCGCTCGCATACGCATTCGGCGGCGGCACATGGTCGATGGCGACCCCCGCGGGCGGCACTCTCACGCGCGACATCACGATCGTGCAGACGCTCAACTTCGGCCGCGCGCTCACGCTCCAGATCGGTCGGCCGGACACCGCCGGCACCGTCAACCCGTTCTCATACCTCGGCGTGAAGGTCACCGACGCGTCCCTATCCAGTGACGTTGACGGCCTCCTGACCCTTTCGACGACGCTCACGTCGATTGACGAGCAGACCGGCGTCGCGCTCGCGGCGGTCTCCTACCCGGCAACCCAGGGTCTCCTGTCCTGGGTCGGCGGCACCTTCTCCCTCAGCGGAGCTTCGCTCGACGTGAAGAGCTTCACGTTCAACGTCAGCCACGGCCTGGACACGAACCGCTACCTGCAACGCTCATCGGGCGGGACTCTGAGGAAAGAGGCGATTGAGGCGTCGATGGCCGAAGTCTCGGGCTCCTTTACCGTCGAGTTCGAGTCACTGGCCCAATACAACCGCTATGTCAACGGCACGACCGGCACCCTCGCCGGGACGTGGCAGGGCGGCACTACCGAGGCGGGCACGCTCTACCAGCTCGCCGTCGGAATCCCCGTCGCCCGTTACGACGGCCAGACGCCGAACGTGGGCGGGCCCGACATCCTTGAGATGCAGGTTCCCTTCGTGGGCCTCGCCTCGGGGACGCTCTCCCCCTACAACCTGGTCTACCGCACGACGGACACGGTCGCGTAGCGGTGGCGACGACCGCCATCAGCATCGAGGGCCTCGCGGCCTTCCGGCGTGACCTCAAGCGCATCGATCCGGTACTCGTGAAGGGCGTGCGCGTGGCGCTCAAGGATGCTGCGGAGATCGTGGCCGACGAGGCACGGCGTCGTGCGCCCGTGCGGAGCGGGCTGACAAAAGGATCCGTCCGATCGTTCACCAGCGGCAACAAGGCAGGCGTGCGCGTCAACGCCCGACGTGTCTCGCGCGGGTATCCGGCCGGCTACCCGTACCCGAAGCGGATCGAGTTCGAGGGCGGTGGGCGCCGCGCCTTCGTCGGCCCCGCCCTGGAGGCAAAGCGCGGCGAGGTCGTGCGCCGCCTGGAGGAAGTGATCGACGACGTCTCCGGCGTCTGGGCCGGGCGCGGCGGGCTTACCTAATGGGAGGCGTGATGGAGAACGAGTTGACGATCCGCTGGGGAGGGACCGCCTACCGCCAGTCGCAGTTGACGGCGGCCGACATGATCGCGATGGAAGAGGAGTGGGGCGAAGGCTTCACGCGCATCGACTTCGACTCGATGAAGGCCGTTTGCTGGATCGTCTGGCTGATCCGCCGCCACGACGAGCCCGACCTTGCGCTTGACGACGTGACCTCGATCACGATGGAGGCTCTTGCCGCCGACGTGGCCGAGACCGAGGCCGCCGCCGTCCCTCCTACCACCGGCTCGCGCAAGCGCGCGAGCGCGTCCGGCAAGAGTGGCGCCCGTACCACGGCCAGCTCTTCGGCGTCCGCCCGTGGGAAGTCGAAGCGCTGACCCGCCGTGAGCTTGATCTGATGGCCGCCGCCTACGAGAAGCTTTCCGAGGGCTCGTGAGCCTTTCAGGCCACCATCCGCGCCATGAACTCTTCCGCGCTTCTGGCGCCCTTCGGCTTGACAGATCGTCCGTCCACGTACGATGGATTATAGCGTGAGTACCAGGCGGCTTGAAGTTGTCGTGACCGGGGATTCTAAGTCGCTCTCACGCGCCTTCGGCCAGGTCTCCCGCGACGTTGACCAGCTCGACTCGCGCACTAAGCGGGCCGGTCGTGGCCTCGCCATCTTCGGGGCTCGCGCACTCGCCACCGGAGCCGCGGTCGGCGTCGCGGGTCTCGCCGCCGGAGTCGCCCTAGGCACGCGCGAGCTGCTCGCGCAGGAGAAGGCGAGCGCCCGTACGGCGAATGTCCTCGAGACCACGGGCGGCGCGGCCAACATCACCGCCAAGGAGGTCGAGGCGCTCGCCACGGCGATACAGTCTCAGACTGGCAGCGCCGACGACGCCATCCAGTCGTCCGCGAACCTGCTGCTCACCTTCACGAACGTACGCAACGAGGCAGGCCGAAATAACGACATCTTCAGCCAGGCCGTCCCGCTCATCAACGACATGTCGGTCGCCCTCGGCACCGACCTAAACTCCGCAAGCATCCAGGTCGGAAAGGCGCTGAACGATCCGATCAAGGGGATGACCGCCCTCGGGCGCGCGGGCGTGTCGTTCAGCCAGGGGCAAAAGGATCAGGTCAAGGCGCTCGTCGAGTCTGGCAACACGCTCGGCGCACAAAAGATCATCCTCGCCGAGCTTTCCAAGGAGTTCGAGGGCGCGGCACGCTCCGAAGGCGCGAGCACCGAGGCGCTCCAGCAGATTCAGCGCGCGGGTGAGGACATGGCGGAGGGGCTCGCCGCCAAGGTGCTGCCGGTCGTCGTCTCCTTGGTCAACTCTTTCAAGCGCAACTGGCCGCAGATCCGCGAGATCACGGCGCGCGCTTTCAACGGCGCGCGCGCGGCGGCTCAGAGCGCGATGGCCTACTTCGACGCGAACATCCTTCCGACCATCCGCGCGATCGTTGCCGGGGCGCGGGGGTTCTGGGCTCGCTTTGGCGGAGACATCACCCGCGCCTTCAACCTCGCTCGCACGGTCGTCGCGTCGGTCATGCGGACCATCGCGGCGATCATTACCGGCATTCTGGCCGTGATCCGAGGCGACTGGTCTGCCGCCTGGGCGTCCCTGAAAACGGCGGTCAGGTCGTCAATGAACGGCGTCCTCGCGATCTTGCGAGGCATCCCGGCGATCGTCCTCGGGGTCGCGCTGAACATCGGCAAGGCGCTCACCCGGGGCATCGTCGATGGGATAGGCAACCTCGGCGGTGCCCTCAGGGCCAAGATCGACGAAGCGTTCAGCGGGCTCGCCGGATACGTCGCCGGTAAGGTTGGAGGGCTCATCGCCGGCGGCGGCGGCGGGCCGAGCGGGCCGGTCCCGAAGTCAATCGGGGGGAGCGGCGGCGAAGGCGGCAAGCAAGGGTCGCAGGAACGACGCCGGCTGCCGTCGAATCCTAGCTTCGGCCTCCGTGGCGTCCCCGTCGGATCGCCGACGGATCTCGCGCGCACGACCAGTGCGGGAGACCGCCGCGGTCGTTCCGCGCGCAGCACCGCCGAGACCCGTGCCCGCAAGCCCGGGGTGAGCGATGAGGACATCAGCCAGGCGGGAGAACGCGCCTTCATCGCCGCTCGCAAGACGACCGTCAACGCCCTGCGGAGAAAGATCAACGCACGCCGCAAGGCTCTAATCGTCAAGCTAAAGAGGTTCGACATCTCGGCGCGGATGAAGGTCAGGGTGCCCGGTCCGAAATGGGTCAATCAGCGGCAGGCGGCACTAGACCGGCGCGCGGCAATGAA
>Ga0163144_10013075_pt1 | contig 17356 bp, 12 predicted proteins | sample OliLak19BULKMAT1_FD_123175 | JGI IMG/M metagenome (GOLD analysis project Ga0163144, IMG submission 123175) | Freshwater microbial mat bacterial communities from Lake Vanda, McMurdo Dry Valleys, Antarctica - Oligotrophic Lake LV.19.BULKMAT1 | ecosystem: Environmental > Aquatic > Freshwater >...
GGGTTTTGGGTTTATGGCTCCGACTCTTGTCCTTTATTGGACTAATCACGGGATAAGTGTGCCTGAAGCTTCAATCCTGGAGGGGATGTTTGCATTAGTGCTGGCGACTTTCGCTTTTCCGAATGGCTACTTAGCAGATCGGAGAGGTAGAAAGAAAGCAGTTGTTGTGGGAAGTTTTCTACTTCTTATAGCTTCGGGATTTTATCTTTTTTTGCGGAGAATTTTAAGGGGTTTCTTCTCGCTGAAATCATTTTGGCCTTGGGGTTTGCATGTTACCAGGGAGCTCCTCAGATTATTTTGACGGAGTCTTTAAGAGCGGAAAGGATGGATGATTTGATGATTGCGCGAGCAGTTGCAAATCAAAAAGCAATCTCATTTGCAAACTTTATGGTTGGTGCTTTTCTGGGTGGTTTCTTGGCGGAGTATTCGTCAAAACTTCCTTTTTGGGTGGCATTTTGTTTTATGGCTGGAGCATTCTGTGTCTCACGAGTATTTACAGAACCGCCTAAGAAAGAGATAGATTGGGAAATGCCCTGGCATAAGGCTATGATGGAAGTAATCAGATTTTGCTTCGCTCAGAATAAGCGAATCAGAAAATTGATTCTGCTCTCAGCATTAATTTGCGGAGGACTTCAAGCTGGCGTGATTTTGTTTCCGCTTTACTTAAGTCTGTGCGGGCTTAGTTTGGTCCAGATTGGTCTAATCTATGCTTTATACAGTCTGGTTAGTGCGGTTGCGGCTAAATTGGCGCCGGAGATCCATATTCGCAAAGGGGAAACCTTTTGCTTTGTCTGGATGCTGCTTTTGGTAGTGATAGGCTACCTGCTTTTGGGAAGTACTTTGTGGGCCTATGCTTTTCTGTTTGCGGTTTTGCAACAGATTGCAAAGGGGTATGCTGAGTCTGTATTGTCAATCGAGATCGATCGTCAATGCACATCTCAAAATAAAACCTCGGTGCCATCTCTCAAAGCTACTGCAGAGTGGTTGGCACGAAGTATAGTTATCTTGCCAGTCGGTTTTTTGGTTCAGGCTAGCGGACCTCAAGCCACATTTGTAATGCTCGGCGTTGCAGTGGTTTCATTGGAAACGGTATTGCTTGGCAGAAAAGAGACTGCTTGATGACGGGAAAAAAGTTGGGGTGGAGGTAAGAAAGTAAAATTACCTTCACCCCCTTAAGTGATTATTTATTATTTAAGGTTACAAATTCAGCCAGATGTTTTGCATCTAATATTAGTTAAGGTCTTTTGATCATGTCAGAGATTGAATCGAAGCACGTTGCTTTTGATCGGGTTAAAACGCTACCCGAATCACCGGGCGTGTACATAATGAAAGATAAAGATGGCAAGATCATTTATATTGGCAAGGCTAAAAGTTTAAAAGATAGAGTTAGAAGTTATTTTTCCTTTCAAGATACCAGAGCTCAGATTTCTTTTTTGCTAAATAAGTTAATTACTATAGATAGCATTGTTACTGAAAATGAAGAGCAAGCCTTCGTTTTGGAAAGTGATTTAATAAAAAAATATCAACCGAGATATAATATTCGTCTCAAAGATGACAAGGCTTTTCTTTCGGTTAAGATTAATAAAAATGAGGATTGGCCGCGTTTACAATTAGTAAGACGTATAGATAACGACGGCTCTAAATATTTTGGACCATATTCTTCTGGATCCGAATTGCGAGGGGTTATTGATCTTATTAAAACAGTAATACCTTTAAGAACCTGTTCGAATACTGTTTTTCACAATAGGCAACGACCCTGTTTAGAATATGAAATTAAACGGTGTGCCGGGCCGTGTTGTTTAGATGTTGATAAAGCCGAGTACGATAAATGGATCCGCCAAGCCGAGAGGATTCTTGAGGGTAAATCCGCTGAAGTAGCTTTTGAGTTATCAGAGAAGATGGAGAAGGCTTCCGAAGAGATGCGTTTTGAAGAAGCTGCAATTTTTAGGGATCGTTTAGCAGTTCTAGAGAATTTTAAAGCTGGAAAAGATTTAATTTCTTACCAAAGTGAAAACAGAGATATTTTTGGAATTTTTCGAGAGGCGAGTTTGGCAGCTCTTTCTGTAATTCATGTTCGGGATGGTCGAATTGGTGCTAGTAACAATTTTACCCTAGATGAATTAATCGGAAGTAATGAAGAGGTAATTGAAAGTGTAATTTTACAGTATTACGAGGGAGCTGAGATTCCTGATGAAATTATTGTACCTTTAGTCTTAGAAAATAGTGAAATGATTTGTAATAAAATAAATCAGAGTCGGAGTACAAATACTCAAATAATTGCAGCAAAGAGAGGAATTCGACGCAGATTGCTAAGCATTGCTGAATTAAATGCTAAGCAGTCTTTTAATGAAAAATTTAACGCGGAAGCTCGCTATAGCGCGACAGCCGAGGAACTTTCCAAATTATTCAAATTATCCCAAGTTCCTCGAAATATTGAATGTGTTGATATTTCAAATATTCAAGGTTCGCATATTGTAGCTGCCATTGTTTCCTTTAACGATGGCCAGCCAGATAAAAGTTTTTATAGAAAATATAAAATGTCAGTTCAAGGAAAACCGGATGATTTTAAATCTATGCACGAAGTTGTTACGAGGCGTTTAAGACGTGGAATGGAAGAAGATACATTACCAGACTTATTAATTGTCGATGGTGGTATGGGACAATTAAACGCAGCATTAAGAGCAAGAGAAGAGTTAAAAATTAATATTGAAATTATTTCATTAGCAAAGAGGCGACTTTTTGAAAGAGAAAATGCAGAAGATGAAGAAAAACCTGAACGAGTTTTTCTGGCCTATGAAAACGAACCAATTTTACTGCCAAAAGTCAGTCCTGTTACGCAGTTAATGGAAAGAATTCGGGATGAGGCACATAGATTTGTAATTACATTTCACAGAAAATTGAGAGATCGACAATCTCTCGCTGCTAAATCAAAGCCAAGAAAATAAAAAATTAAAGACTCATTTTAAAACTATAAAACTGTCTTTTTGTAGGATCGTTTGTATGATTATTTACGTCATCAAGTGTGGAAAACACCTCTCTTAAGGAATCAAGGCGAGTGTTAAGAGAGGGGTGAATCAATTCGTCACCATGTATATTTGAATATAGATCTGAGTTTGTGAGAAATTCAGTAATTCCATAAGTACTGATTAAAGCCGAAAGAGCCGAAGAAGGAGGGTAGCCTAGTTTGCTTATGGTTGAGAGTGCAAACCTGTCAGCCTCAATCTCTGCCCTGGATCCCTTAGTTTTATTTAGATGGTGGCCAAGTGCTACATGTCCAAATTCATGACTAATTACAAATACAAATTCTCCTTCGGATTTTAACAGACGGATCATGCCCTTTGAGATAAAGATTTCACCATCCCCGACTGAAAAAGCCAAAAGCTTCTCTGTATCAAGTATTGATATAGATAGATTCTCAAAGGTGCCAGCCACCTCAGAATGAGATTTGAACTTCATTAAAAGTGAGGTTAAGTAGTTGTTGTTGTTGATTTTCTTAACTGGCCCGAACTCCCTTCTAATAAAGCTTTTATTCTCGACCACAAGTTCTCTGAGACCTTGTGGTTCAAGGTGGCTGGCACCATTTTGATTGGAACAGGAGGAGAAGAGGAAACAACTAATTAAAAAAAGGAACGAATAGATAGAAGGGGATAAAAATGTGCGTGGCTTTATCAGGTTCAATCGAAGGTTTCCATTAGCTCTATATTTCATAGGGGTGGTATTCGGACAACTTTTAGCTTTTCTATGGGGTTATGGTTCCATTTGGGTATGGTGTTTCCAAGCTTTGTTTTTAAGAAAATCAATTCCGTTTACTTCTTCTATCCTAATTGGTGCCCTCAGTGCACTAATCTTTTTGCCAGCAATTGAATCTTCTCAACCAGAAGAATCGGATGCTCTTCTTGTCAAGGTTATAGAATCACCTCGATTTCGAAGGCCAGGCGAAATTGAAATTTCAATGGAGATTCTAGGAAAGATCATATCAGAAACAATTCAAGAAAAAGAATCTAACCAGTTTAAACTAGAACCTAAATTTAGATCTTTACGGTATGTTTGTAAGGCTGCTGATCTTCCTTGGAAGAATATTAATGGATCAAGAAACGGAGATCTTCTAAGTATTAGAGCTAAGTTCGCTGGATTAGATCCACTTAAAAAAGTTTTAGGATATAAAGCCATGCTTCGTCGCCATGGATTTAGCGGCACATGTAAAATTAGATATGCAAGCAAACCTATAAATCGAGATATTCCACTATGGGATCGAATAAGAGAAAATATCAAAAAATATGTCGAGCGAAAGATAGGTCCTGGTGAAGTTTCTGGATTACCTCTTTCAATGTCTATTGGAACAAAAGATGTTTTAACTCCTAAGACAGAAGAAGCTTTTAAAAAAACAGGACTTGCCCATATTTTAGTTGTTTCTGGATTTCAAGTAACTCTAGTCTATTCTTTTCTCTCTTTTTTCTTTTTTTTAATTGTATCAAGAATTCGATGCCTCGTGCATAGAATTCCAGCAATTTATATTTCCACAGTTTTTTCGTTACTCGGTGTTTATGGATTTATTGCTCTAGTAGGCTTAGACGGACCAGTAGTTAGAGCTGGCATTGCAATTTCAGTTTACTCTTTATCAAAATTATTTGAACGTGGACGAGATCCTTTAAATTCAATAATAAATTCCGCGCTTGTAATATCACTAGTTTCACCTGGTGCATACCTTGAACCAGGAGTTGAGTTGAGCTTTGGAGCATTACTAGGTTTATTTTACGGAGATCAAGTTGGAAAAAAGCCGTTTAGTAAATTTCTTTATAGTTCACTTTTTGCATCGACCTTTACATCGATTATATCCTTTATCTGGTTCGGAAGATTTTCTGTGATATCTCTATTTATTAATCCAATATTAGCACCACTATTGTCATTCCTTGGTTGTAAAATGGTTCTATTAGCTCTGTTCATTGTTTCGATCGGTATTGATAGTAAAGCAGTTTTATTAAAAGGACTTTCAAAGATTCTTGAAAAAATTCGAGATTCCATAGTTGAAATTTCAAATTTGGATCTAGTTGTTATTGAAAATATCTATTTAGGTTCCTTTGTTTCGATAGTCTTACTTTTGCTATCAATCTTTCTAATTGTAAAATCATGCAAAGCTACTGGAACTATACCAAACCAATAAACTTTAGGTTTAATGCCTTGATCCATTAACACTGAACATTTAAGAGAAAATTTTAAGATCTTTTCTTTTAGTAGTTCATTTTTAAATACAGTTTTTTTACAAGAATCCCCGAAGCTAAAGCTTACAACTTTTGAATTCGCTTCGCCGTAAATGTTAGGATCTATATTGTCTTCAAAGGCCAGCGGAACAATAATTTCATAATTACCAGCCAATGTTCTTATTTTATGAGCTAGATTTGTAATATATCCAGCTTTAAATTTTTCCGGTCTAGCTAGAATGATAGTATCTCCGTAAGTATTCTGTCTAACTCTACCAACGGTTCTTGTTTGACTTGAAACATTTATTGTAATCGGCTCACTAAATTCATAGAGCGGAACTTTCCAGATTGATGCAATTGGTATCGAATTGATAGCTACACGAAAAATTGGCTCTTTAGTTAAGATTTTATCCCAAATTGCTCCATGTGGCGGACCCATTCCAAAAATTGCAAAAACATAATGTGCTGAATAAGACGGAAAGTAGGCAAAATTAAAAGCATTTTTTTCAAGTTTCATTCGACGAGCAGCACTAGCTTTTACTGCATTCGTATCGCCTGTAACTGTTACTAATCCACCTGTAAAATTAGGTTTATTCTTTTCAGAAAGTAAAAAATCAAGACCTTCGTTTATACCATAAAGTGGTCGGATCTGCCCTCTGTCTATCGCAGCATTAAAGCTACCTCCAAGGCGGCTATGAAATAGTTCATAGCGTGGAGCGATAGAAAATAAGTGACAAGCCAGGATTGAAAGTGCTGCCAAGGGAAGTATGTATCTCGAATATGGAATTCGATTTTTTATAAGATTTACGAAAGTAAAGATACCAAAAGCAGCTAACGTGTATATAAAAGGAACAATTGGCAGCGCGTATCGCCAAGACTGTTTCGGAGAAATAGAAAGTGGTAACAACCAAATTATTGTAATCGTAAATATAAAGAGAAGGAAATGAGATTCTTTACTAAGGCTCTTTAATTTAAAATGTGAAATTAATTGAGATATAAGTTTTACGACGGCAATCAAAAAAGCAGCAACGATAATTGGCGAGACAGAAGAGAGGAAAAGTCCAAAATATCTTAGAGGATGTTGTGTCTCATGCTGACCAAAGCCGTCATGTTTTACACCCGAGAGTCCAAATACCCAGCCCCAATATCTAATGATATTTTCTAAAACTTGAGGAAACACAATAAGAGGCAATAGGATTGCAAAAGTTAGTCCCCAAAAATTGATCAGATGTCTATACCTTACTGGACTGGCTTTGAGATTCCAGATTTCTTTAAGTCGACTTAGCCCAAATCCTAAAACTAAGAGAAGAACAACGCTGATTGTTTGATGACTTTGAAGGTAGGTTCCTAAATCATAAACAAAATCTCCAAAGCCATTATGAAATTTGAATATTTCTACATAATGACTTGGATGATGCCAAAAACGAGTATAAATAAGAGCAAATATTAAATGGCCAAGATAAACTGCCCAAACATCTCCCCAAGTCACTATAGAAGTTCTTTTTTCTTTTTTAGTAAAAATCCAGAGCAGAAAATTGAAAGTGATAAAACCAGCTATTAAAGCAACCGCAGTAGGTTTAGTCGCAATACATAGACCCCAAAAAACACCTGCTAGAAGTTTTCCCCGATCATTATTAGTTATGATAGCTCTGTAATAGATTAGAGTAGTCAGGACTACTAAAAAACACATAGTTGTATCAAGGTGAGCAATTCGCGAAAGAAAAATATGTTGTGAATCTAAACTTACGAGCAGTGCGGCAAGAAGTGAAATCCCAGTTCCTAAGTAACTTACAAAACCTAAAACAATCAGAGGTGCCAGTAGAGATGAAAAGAAAGCAATTGAAATTCTAGCAGCAGAATAGGCATCAATATAATTTTTATCACCAAACCTATAGTTACGCGCAGTATTGATTTTAGTTGCGATTAATTCACCAACGGCCATTGTCCAGGCAGCTGGAATTCCAGGGTGTGCAAGATGTGTAGTTGTGTTTAAAGGATCGCTTTTTAACTTAGTTAAAATTTGCGAACTCCTTTTAATCCAATGCTCTTCATCAGACTGAAGGGCGGGTTCTTGAATATGGCAGAGTCTTATTGCCAAACATAAGGCATATACAATAAAGGCTAGAATGTATTTGTTCTTAAAAAACTGAAACATGACTATACTGAATTGCCCTATTTTCGTATTAAGGTCCAGGACCCTTGTGTCAAAAACCCTAACAAGGTGCTATCTTTACTTGGCAAGTGAGTCTTTTAAATCCTTTAAATCGAGTCTTATAACAAATGACTTCTTTTTTGTACTTTGATATTTTTGAGCTGTTAGGCAAGCTGCATCCAGTTGTAGTTCATTTGCCGATTGGGCTTATTACTTTTGCCGCCATTGTCGAGATCTATTCTAAGCTCTTTTCTAGAAATCAATATAGTATAGAAAAAACCCTTTCTGTTTTTACATTTGGAGCAATTGTTTCTGCCATAGCAGTTGTTTTCGGATATTATAACGCTTCTAGCGAAGATTTTAGCACTGAATCTTTTGATACCTTATTTTTGCACAGTTGGGGCGGCATCATAACCTCAGTTTTTGCGATTATAACTTCTCTAATTGGTCAAAAATATTTTCAAAATGGCAATAAATTTCATTTAAAACTTTATCGATTCTTAGTTGTTGTATCCGCTATTGAGGTGGGTGTAGTGGCTCATTTTGGTGGTTTATTGGTGCATGGTGAGAATTATTATACAGAGATATTCGCTCAACCAAGTACTTTGCCTGAATCATCGAAGATCAAAGTTAGTTATGAGCAAGATGTTCAGCCCATACTTCAAGAATCTTGTTATAAGTGTCATGGAGATGGCAAGCGTAAGGGCGGATTTAATCTCGAAAGTCGGGCTGATTTTCTTAATAGTGGGAAACATGGTCCCAATATTAAAATTGGCCATAGTGATCAAAGTCAATTAATTGATCGGGTTGCCGGATTATCCAGTAAGAAAGTTATGCCTCCTAAGGGTAAGAAGCTAACTTCTGAAGAGATCGGTATTTTGCGTGCTTTTATCGATCAAGGGGTAAGTTGGGCAAGTGAGGATACCAAGAAGTATAATAGGATTGAAAAGGTAGCGACAAATCCAAGACTTCCGGATCTTCCAACTTCAGAATATTTAAATCCAATTGATAAGATCCTCTCAGAATATTTTACAAAGAAGAATCTTGGAAATTTCCAAACTGTAGATGATCGAATATTTGCCAGACGAGTTTATCTTGATCTTGTGGGCCAAATCCCTTCAGCACTTGAGTTACAAATTTTTCTAGAGAGCAAACAAAAAAATAAACGCTCAGTTCTAATCCAAAAACTTCTTTCTGATAATCAAAGATATGCAATGCACTGGATGTCTTTTTGGAATGATGCCCTTAGAAATGACTATTCTGGTCCCGGATTTCTCCTAGGAAATCGGAAAGAAATTACAGGTTGGCTTTATAAGTCATTATATCAAAATATTTCATTTAATAAGTTTGTTACGGAACTTTTGAATCCTCAACCACCATCCGCTGGTTTTTTACGTGGAATACGCTGGTGGCAAAATGGTGTTGTTAACGCCAATGAAGAGCCAGCAATGCAAGCAGCTCAAAATGTTGCCCAGGTTTTTATGGGCATCAATCTTAAATGTGCTTCCTGTCATAGTAGCTTTACAGATTCGTGGACTTTGAATGATTCATACGGATTTGCAAACCTGATTGGCAGTAGAAGATTAGAAACTAACGAGTGTAATGTAGCCCAAGGGGAATTTGTTGAGCCTGCTTTTCTCTATCCCGAACTTGGTAAGATTCAGAGTCGTGGTCGAGCAAAGAGAAGGGCTGAATTAGCTTCGCTGATGACTAGTGAAAAAAATGGTAGATTTGCACGAACTTTTGTTAATAGATTATGGGCTAACTTTTTTGGTATTGGAATTATTGAACCGATAGATGAGTTGGATAGTCCAGCTTGGAACCAGGATTTATTAGATTGGCTAGCCGCTGAATTTGTCAGATTGGACTATGATGTTAAAAAACTTATCGAGGTAATTTTAACGTCTCAAGCTTATCAAATGCCAAGTGTGGGAGCTGAAGAGAATTTTAAAAATGATTTTGTCTTTAAAGGCCCAGTTGTAAGGAGATTGTCCGTTGAGCAACTTATTGATTCAATCTCGCTTATTTCAGATGTTATTCCTAAAGTTACCTCTGCTGATATAGAAAGAACTCTTTTCACCACACTTAGTATAGTAAAACCAACTTTGAATATCCCTAGTCACAATGGAGAACCGCGAATACTTTACAAAACTCCACAGATTAATCAAACCTCCGGAACTTTAAAAATCAAGGCAGATGTAAAAGGAGCAGAGTCACTTTGGTTGATTGTTGTGCGTGGTTTTAAAAAGCAAGATAAAATAAAAGCACTAAGAGATCAGATAGAGTTAGTTTCAGAACAAGATCAAGGTTTTGGTGATACGACAGTGACGGATCTTTTAAGCCAAGGACTTGAGAATCGGCGCAAAGCAAACGATCATAATAAAAAGGCAAAAGAGCGATTCGATTCAAGAAAAATTCCAAAATATGAAGCTACTTGGCATTCTCCAACTCTGGTTGATCATACTGGAAAGCTCTATCCACTCTGGGATTATACTAAGTGGCAAGTTGATGACTTTGTTGAGGAAGATATTCTGCCAATTGGTCAATCTACAAAACTAAACAAAGTGGAATTTGCGGATCGTGCCATCAAAAGCAAGGCATTTTCTGCAATTCAATTTAATCTAAAAGGTAAAAATTTTAACAGATTTGAATCTGAGGTAAGCTTAAGTGAACTTGCCCCAAATGGTAAATTCTTGCCTAGGGATGTTGAGTTTTGGGTTGTTGCGGATTTGCCCATTAGATCAGTTTTTTCTCTTGCTTCTGAATTTACATTATCCATGGGGCGACCCAGAAGAGAACAGATTGTAACAAGGAGAAACACTCTTACAACTACTATGCAAGCACTTGAGCTTTTAACTGGCCAAGAATTTTCTGATATGATTTCAAGAATTGCGACTTCGGCACCTTTTCAAAATATTCATTCTGTAAATTCCGCCGCGAAGTATGTTTTTTCGAATTATCTCGGCAGAATGCCTAGTGATGTGGAAATAGAAGCGATTAATAAAATCTTTCAAGGTAAGATGACTCCTCAAATGATTGAGGATCTACTTTGGAATGTGGTATCTTTGCCGGAGTTTCAACTGATTATTTAAGACAATAAAATGTTTGATCTTCTAAATAAAAAACTAAATATAAAATGGAATAGACGCGATTTTCTCAAAATTGCCTCACAGACTACATTAGCAACCCTAGCAAGTGGGTATCCCAGAATTTCTTGGGGCATTGAAAATGAAAACAGTGAAAATGAAAATATAGAAAAGATTTTACCCAGAGCAGATCAAGTAATTCTTCTTTGGATGGCAGGCGGACAGGCTCATACTGAGACTTTTGATCCAAAAACTTATACTCCTTATATCCGGGGCAATCGACAGTATAAACTAATTTCAACTTTTCCATCGATTGATACGGCTGTTGATAATATTAAGTTTAGTAAAGGCTTGGAGAATATTGCCTCCGTAATAGATCGTGGTGCAGTCATCAGATCTTTCTCACCTCCAGATCTTGGCCACATTCTTCATTCTAGACACCAGTTTAATTGGCATACTGGATATATTCCCCCTCAAACCGTGGAAGTACCACATATTGGTTCGATGATTTCAAAAGTTATGGGTTCAATGAACCCAGATTTGCCTGGCTTTGTTCATATTGGCCAACGTCTTGATATTGATGGAGCACCGGAAGTACAAGCATTTCTGACCTCAGGCTTTCTGGGAGGAGAGTTCGCTCCGCTTCTTATCCCATATCCAGATCAAGCAATGAAAAAAATAAGCCCTCCGGCTGGTATGGAGATGGGCAGATTTGAAAATAGATATAAAATATTTAAAGAACTTGTTAATAAAACTCCTACTGGCCAATTGGGAAGTGACTATCAAAGAAACTCCTTATTAAATGCCATGGAGAATGGGTATAGAATTATTAACTCTCCTTCTGCAAATGCTTTTGATCTCTCACGAGAACCCAAAGAAGTTCACGATCAATATAATACAGGTAGATTTGGATTAGGCTGTTTATTAGCCCGTAGATTAATTGAAAGCGGAGTTAGGTTTGTTGAGGTCTCAACGGAACATGTACCATTTGGAAATTGGGATACTCATGTTGATGGACATCGAAGAACAGTCGAGATGAAGAAAGCCATAGATGCTCCGGTGGCCCGACTCATTAAAGATCTTGAAGAGAGGAAACTTTTAGATAGAACACTGGTAATTATCGCTAGTGAGTTTAGTCGAGCTGCTTACAAAGAAGGAATGGATCTCGATCCGCATAATAAATCTTTTATTATGCATCAGATCCATAGCTACGGACTACATAGACATTTTACAGGAGCTGGATCCGTTGTGATGTTTGGTGCTGGTATTAAGAAAGGATCGCTTTACGGTAGAACTGCTGATGAAGCACCATGTCAAACCATAGAAGATCCCGTAAACTTAACAGATCTGCATGCCACTATTTTCCACGCTCTAGGGATTCCAGCAGATTTAAGTTTCGATATCGAAAAGCGGCCATTCTACGTCACTGAGAATGGATTAGGAAAACCAGTTATGGAGCTTTTTGCTTAAAACTATACTTCAGCAATCTTAATATCAGAATCGTCAGAATCACTTTCCGATCCTTCTAGCTCCTCGATTTCTTCGCTTTGTTCCTCCAACTCTTTTTTGAATTCATCTCTAAAGTCAGGTTCATCATCCTCCTCTTCCGGAACGGCTTTTTGAGGAAGGTTAGCTTGACGTAGTTCTGAAGCGGTTACTTGAGAAGCCGTTTCCATTTCAAACTGATACTCATCGGGACGGAGTCGGCCATCAGCGATAATCAAAATTTGAACATCTTTTTCAAGTTCAAGTTTTGCAAGTTCAGCACGTTTGTTATTTAACAAAATCAGAGCAGCTGATGGATGTAGTCGGGCTTTTACAACGGACACTCCGCCAACAATGATGGCAGCTTGAATTTTTCTCAAAGCTTCAAGAGCTACTAGATTTGAATCTTTGATTTGTCCAGATCCGTTACAGGTTGGGCAGGCTTGATGACTTTGAGTGCTGAGTGGGGCTCTTAATCTTTGTCGGGACATCTCTAAGAGGCCAAATTTTGAAAGGTGTGTGATTTCAATTCTTGCTTTATCACCTTTGATCTCATCTTCCATTTTTCTTTCAAGAGCCGACTTATGACGCTTATCAAGCATGTCGATAAAATCAACTACAATCAGTCCACCAAGATCTCTTAAACGCAATTGTCTTGCCACTTCTTCGGCAGCTTCGAGGTTTGTTTGAAAAGCAGTATCCTCAATATTTTGTCCTTGCGTGGCTTTGCCTGAGTTTACGTCAATTGCAACTAAGGCTTCTAATTGTTCAATTACAATAGCACCACCAGATCTAAGTTTTACTTCAGGTGCAAGGGCAGCCTCGACCTGTTTGTCTATATCGTATTCAGCGAAAATTGGAGTTGGCTCAGCATACTGCTTAATACGAGATCTATAGCGTGGCATAACGCGAGCTACGAAATCTTTGACCTGCTCGAATGTTTCAGGATTATCAATTAACACTTCGCGAATTTCTGGGGTGAAGTAATCTCTCATAACCCGAGTTGGCAGATGATTATCTTCATAAAGAAGTGCAGGACACTTGGCTTCTTGAGATGCAGTCAGAATATCTTCCCAAAGTGCCAATTGAATACTTAAGTCACGACTGAGTTCGCTTTGAGATCGATCAAGTCCAGCAGTTCTAACGATAATGCCAATGCCTTTTGGAATCTCAAGTTCTTTAGATAGATTTTTCAGTCGAACTCGTTGTTCTTCATCAACTATCTTTCTGGAAATGCCACCTTTGTCACTACCAGGCATCAGTACAATATAACGACCAGGAAGAGATAAATATGTTGTAAGGGTTGCGCCCTTAATTTCTCGTTCTTCTTTGACGATTTGAACAACTAGTTCTTGCCCAGCTTCAAGAACATCTTGAATTCTTACTCTACCTCTACGTAAAGAAGGATCGTAATTTTTAAAATAGGCTGGATGGATATCATTGATCTGCAAGAATCCGTTTCGCCTTGTACCAAGATCTAAAAAAGCAGCCTGTAGACTCGGTTCAATCCGAGCAATCTTAGCTTTATAAATATTCCCTTTAGTATTCTGACCCGAAGTCGACTCAAATTCGAGCTCAACTAATTTTTTATCTTCGACAATCGCAATTCTACATTCTTCTTGGTGAACTGCGTTGATAAGCATGAATTTGTCCATCTGGATTGTCCCGCTGATGCTTGAACCAGATTTAACAGAGTTAGTTCTTTAGGTGCTGAATTTCTAACACCAAGATGTCTTGGTCTATTTGCCGAAGACAGCTCATGATCGTTAATATTTTCGTCTAGATTTTTGTTGAGATGAAGTTGTGATAACAAAGCAGAGCACACTTGGGTGCCGCAAGTTTTGTCACCAAAGACTTCATTTAAAACGGTATCCTCAAACGAATAAATAGCCATGAGATTAAATTAGAACTTTGTAACCCAGTATCTGGTTCAAATTGAATTTAAGTTAAACTTTAGTTCAAGAAATAAATTTCTCGACTTCTTAATAAATCTATAATCCTTTTAGTAAGATAGGAGAGTAAGGATTCAAACTCTCGGATCTCTCCAATATAAATTATCTTTGCAACTCATACTAGCTAATAAGCTATACAGCCCAAAGTCGCACTATATCATTAAAGACTCAATTTTTGAACCAATCGATTCACTCAGTTTGATCATCTAAAATGATGTTAGATAAATTTTTGCCAAATCCTGTATAATTACCAATGGAATTAGTTGGTTATGATTTGGTGTGAAGCTAAAATATCAGGCCTTCTATGTATTAATCCAATATCAGGGAGCTGCCGATATCAGAGAAGTTAAATGTAATCTTAGGGGAAAACCGATGAAGTTACGAGTAATTCAGGGAGCCACTCCAGGCAGAGTTTTTGAGATTGTTGATGGTTTAAATCTCTTGGGTCGAGAGTGCAATGCAGGCGACAGTAATATCATTGATTTAGAAGGTGAAGATTTAGAAGAAAAAATGTCTCGGCAACATGCCGTCATACAAAAACAGGGCGAGACCGCCATCATCTGGGATCTCGGAAGTCTTAATGGTACTTTTGTAAATCGAGGAGATCGCCTTAAAGAGGGTGATAAACTTCCTCTGCAAAACGGTGATAAATTAATTTTGGGTAAGACTGCTTTTGTGTTTGAGGTTTAGGTTAGGATCAATTATGAGTCTTCGCAGTATCGTTCTTCTTTGGCAATAATTTTTTTGTGTCTATTTAACCCGATTATTTTGTTGGCACAGAAGGCATGGACAAAGCATGATTGAGTTTTTATTTACTAGACTTACTGGTGACATGTTGTGTGGGCTTGAAAAAAATCTTACAGGACTTCAGTAAAGAGATTTTAAAAAAACTCAGTATTCTTTATAATTGATTATGATACCGCGATGGATACACAAACAGGTTTCTCCTCTTCTTCCTTTTCTAACACTTCTCTCAACAATTTTTTCCCTTTGTGCAATTGAATTAGTGCTTTGGTTTGCCAATCCAGCAAGTACCCTAGGCAAGAACGGAATAATCGATGGTAAAATGTATACTTGGGGAATCGAGATCTTGAACAACAAGTTAGGCTATCGTGAAAAAGAGTTTATCACACCGAAGCCACTTAATACTTATCGAGTCATGGTTTTGGGTGATTCACTGTCTCGTCTCAAATCTCTCTTTCCTCGTAACGGAGGTAGTTTCGCAACAGGCCCTCAATAGAAATATAAGAAATATTTTTCTGTAAGATGAAGATTGTTTTTTACTTCAAGGTTGGAGTGGAACCATCCGTTCATCGAAGAATGTGATAATGAGTGCCTTGTATCTTTGTTTATATTACAAGTCCAATCGACTTTTATCAGCGAAGCTTCAATGCCTTACCAAATTCTCAATATGCTTTACAAGTTCTGAAGGTTTGCAAGGCTTTGTAAGTACAAGGTTGCAACCAGCGTTCATGGCATCGGTATGTACATCAGTGTCATCGAGTGCGGTGAAAGCAACGATCGGAGCTGTGATTCCTTTAGCTCTAATTTGGCGGACTGCCTCCTGGCCAGTAATGCCGGGCATCATGAGATCAACTAGGATAATGTCGGGCTTAGCTTCTAATACACATTCAACAGCCGAGGTGCCATCAGCTCTTCTGACAACATCAAAGCCTTTATCTTCAAAGAGTAAATCAATAAGATCTAAGGAGGTAACATCATCGTCGACAACTAAGATTTTTATTTTGGCTTTGCTCATATATCTTACAAATAACAGCTAAGTGGTTGAATGCAACAGTAGATTTAGGGACTTAAGAAAGATGCCATAAGAGCTTCTAAAGATACGTTTTTCTGTTTCCTTGTAATAACAGTTCCTGAAGTTTAAATGCTGAATTGTATTGCCTTACCTAAGGTATTAGAATGATTAAACAAAATTTGCTAGCCCTAGTATTTTTCTCCGTTGTGGGTTGTAGCCCAATGACTGGAGAAATTGCCAAGCCAATCACTTTAGGTGCTGCTGGAGCTGCTGCCGGTGCGGGTGTTGGCGCTTTAGTTGGAGCCATTATTCCAAACGGTGATTTGGGAATGAGTGCAGCATTAGGTGCTGGAGTTGGTGCTGTAGCTGGATCTATCACTGGATATATTAGCCAAGAGATGGAACGGGCCGAGATGAAGCGCATTGATCAAAGTATTAGGACCACTCAATCTGAAATTGATAATCGCCAAAAAGAGATTGATATTTTACATCAAAAAAATCTAGATGAAGCCCAGCGCGGTCAGCCCGATTATGATTTAGGTGAAAGATTGTACGATGGAGCAGTGTTAGGCAATCCGTACCGCTAACTCGGTGTTGAAGAGCACTTCACTTTGGATGTTGTGGTGAAGATTTGCGTGACATGGTTCGCTAAGCCGGATCTTTCGTTCGCGAAGTTTTGGAAAGAGAGCGCACTCGCTCCAGCAGTGAAGATCCTAGCGATCTTGAGGGTTTGAAGAAATAATTTACATCTGTCAAATTTATTGTATCTGAATCTGAGCATCGATCGCAGTAGTGTCGAGGGCCTATATCGACAAAAGGAGTAAAGCTTCCGAACCGCTAATTTTTGATATATTTTTTCATAAGCAGATTTAATGTTCTGATCGAGAACTGCATCACCAGTTGTTCCATGCAAAAGAATTTGACTCATTAACCCTTCGGCAACTTTAAGATCCCTTAGCCATTCTAAGGTTTGGCCAGCAGTGGCTCCGCCCACCTCTTCTCCATTAGTTCGGCTAACTTCAACTCTAATTGTATTGGCAGAATCAAATGGCTTAAGATTTACAGAATTAAGATCGTTCCTTTCTTATCTTGCTTTACTTATGGCTCTCTGTACATCGCTGAACGCTGCTTCAGATAAAGAAGTCATTTTTTATATCTTTGTAGGTCTTCTTCAATTCGTCCGAAAAAATTAGGACTTCTGTTTCCTTCTTAATCAAGCCCTATTGCTTCGGTCAATGCTATATCCATGAATAAATTTTTATTAAAGGACTTAAAAGAAAAAAGAATAGTCCCGTCCTTGGGGTCTATTTTTAATTTTCTTTATTCCTCAAAAGCACTACTTGATTGAGCAGATGTTTCTATTTCCGATAATATTACGGGATCCGTTTCAAAGCCAGTGCAGCACTTGCATTCTGCGAGTTTACATCCATGATGATTATCCGATGCATCGTCAGATAATAAACAAGTATATGTCTTATTTTCCAGTGTGCATGCAGGCTCTCCCGGATCGCTAATGTCAAAACTACAAACAGTTTTCAGCTTACAATATTTTGTGCATTTCTCATAGGCATTATTGCGAGATTGACTCTTCGCTTTTGTTGCAGCGGTCTCTTTATCTTTATTTTTTGCGGATCCTCCATAAAAATGACCTTCTGGATTTGAAGCAAAAGCGGAAGATGCATTTCCGATTAGAACTAGACAAAAAACGATGCAGATAGTACGGCAGA
>Ga0163144_10013078_pt1 | contig 17355 bp, 21 predicted proteins | sample OliLak19BULKMAT1_FD_123175 | JGI IMG/M metagenome (GOLD analysis project Ga0163144, IMG submission 123175) | Freshwater microbial mat bacterial communities from Lake Vanda, McMurdo Dry Valleys, Antarctica - Oligotrophic Lake LV.19.BULKMAT1 | ecosystem: Environmental > Aquatic > Freshwater >...
AGCGCTTGCGGCGGAAGCGACTGTGGTAGCTGCGCAAGCAGCCGCGATTCAGTGGGAAGCGCGCGCACGTGCAGCCGAATCTGCGGAACTCAGCAACGCAGATCAACTGTACGAACTGTACGAGGCAGCCCCCTGGCAGGAGCGAGCGCTTGCTGCCGAAGCGCTGGTGGCATCGGCGCAAGCGACGGCAGCAGCCGAAGCTGCGGGAGCTGAGTCTGCGCAGGCCGTACGCAAGGACCGCGACGCGTGGAGGGAGCGCGCCGAGGCGGCGGAGGCGACGGCGCCCGCGGCGCGCGCCGCCTGGGCCGAGGCGGAACTTGCGGCGCAACTTCGTTTGTGCGCCGCGCAGTGCGCCCGCGCCGAGAAAGCGGAGGCAGAGCGCGACAAGCTGGTCGAAGAGAAGGCTGCGTTGGTAGAGTACCTCAAGGCGCGGACGCTGGAGCGGGACGAATGGCGTGAGCGCGCTCTAGCTGCGGAAGCGACTGTGGTATCGGAGCAAGCAGACGCGATTCAGTGGAAAGTGCGCGCACTTGCAGCCGAGTCCGCGGAAGCTGAGTATGCGGAGGCCGAGCGGCGAGACGAGACGAGGTCGCTGCGTGAGCCGCTCGAACTATCCGAGGCAGAGACGCGCGCCAAGAGGACGGAGGCGGACGCGGACCTATTGCGCGCGTGGCGCGACGCATGGCGTGAGCGAGCGCTGCACCTCGACGATGCGCGCGACGATGCCGACGCGGCAGTGCTCGGCGCGGCAGTGCTGGTGATCAAGCCGATCGTCGCAGGAGTGACGGCGCCTGCCTGGACCGACACCGAGGCGGCGACTGCGCGCATCACTGGATGCGATCCGCGGACAGGAGAGCCGCTCTCCACCGCCGAAGAAGACGACGCTCGGTCGCTCGTGCTGCAGGCGGAACTCGACGCGATGACGGCGGATCGCGACAGCTGGCGCGCGCGGCAAGCAAGCGCCGAGTACGTCAAAGCCGTCGAGATGGTCGCGTTTTGGGAGCGCTACGTTGACCGGACAACTCCGTCGAGCGCGCCGGCTGTCGCAGCGGTGGCGCAGCCCGACGACGACGACGACAACCGCCCGCCCGTGCCGTGGTCGGACCTCGACGCGATGACCAGAGGACTCACGGAGATGACTCTGCAGCGAAACGACTGGCGCAAACAAGCCGCAGACGCCCAGTCCTGCGCTCGCCACGCCACGCTATCAATCATCGAACGCATCGGCGCAGCGGGGCCGGAGTCGCTGGAGAACGCGCTCGCGAGGCTGCTGGCAGATGTCGACATGGCGCGCGCCAGTGAGGTGCGTGCGATAGCCGCACTTCACGACGGACTCGACGCGATGACCAAAAAGCGCGACGAACTGCGCGACGAACTTGAGTACGTACGCAAGGACCGCGACGCGCTGCGGGAGCGCATCAGGACGGCGACCACGGCGCTGACGGGCGGTGCGCAAATCGCAACCTTGGCGTTCGACCGCGATCACTGGAAAGACCAGCGCGACATCGAATACGACCTCGCGCGCGAAGCGGAGCAGGGCCTCATCGCGATGCGCGCGCTGCGCGACAGCTGGCGGGCGCGCGCCGAGACGGCCGAGGCACGCGCGAAGGAGGCCGAGGCGCGCGCCAACGCAGCTGGGTCAGCAGTCACGGACGTGCGAGAAACCGTCGATCGCACAATCAGCGACATCACCGACGTGGCTCTGCCACTGAAGTAAAAACCATGAGAGAAGAGACACTCGCCCAATGGAGAGCCCTGCACGACAGAGGATTCGTGCGCGTATACGACCGCGAGTACGGGCCGCTCACGAACCACGACGCGGTGCCGATGCTTTCGCAATACCCAGCCCTGACCCGCAAGCACGGCGCTGGCATCTGGTGCAACGCCGCTGGCACCGCGCTGCTTCGCGCCTTCCGTCTTGCCGTTGACGCTGGCACCCGACCAGAGCTGGCGTCGCAAAGACTCGTGGCTGCATTCTCTACCGCGTCGATCTTCGCGCTGACGGATTCGGCTGGTGTTATCATCGCGGCCGAGGTAATCGCGGCGTCGGCCGTTGCTGACGCTTTGAAATCCAATGTGGAAGTTCCGGGCGCGACCCTAGTCGATGGCTCGCCTTCGCCCACCATCAAGTGAAACGAAAACAACAATGACAAAAGCGCGTCCGCCCAAGCATGGGAAAGAAGCGGCCGCCGTGGAAGACTCGACCGTCCCAGGACTCACGTTTAGGTGGCAGCGCCACGACGGCGCCAACTGGGAGATACATGTCGTGCACACGGTGTCACAGCTTTTCGCCGCCAAGCTATCCGGGTTTCGAGACAAGAAGACGGTCGCGCGCATCGCCAATAGAACACTCGCCACCGCAGACTGGTCAGCAGATGACATAGTGGCCGATGAATCTCATCTCTGCGCGCTCGACGCCTTCACTAAAGAAGCTAATAAAACCGAATAACCCATGGCAGGCCGCATTCTACTAGACGCCGAACTGGAGACGACCGTCGTCCAGGGAACTCCGGGATGACATCATGACTCCGCGAAAACGAACGTCTGAGCAGCTCCGGGCGCAGGGCTACACCCTTGCCTCCGACCCCGAAGCGCAACTGATCTTTAGCAACTTCCCAAGTCTGTGCGCGTTTGCGGACGGGATGCGCGGACACCCTTGGGTACACGACGCCGGCCGCGCGCTAGTCGGCGCCTTGCGCTTGCGCCTCAACAAGCGTCGCGCCGAGTTCGACATGAAGGGCGTTCACGAAGCCCCCGCTCTACGCGAAGCAATCGGCGCGATGCGCGAGGAGTTCAGCGATGCCGCCGTCGTCGCGCTTGTAGAGTCGGCTGGAACAGAAGAGACTATCGCAATCATCGCTGAGCGAACGTCAGAACGAGAGAAGGCCAGGCGTCGATGATGAGCACAAAGCACAGGACGCAGACCATGACGAAGGGCAAACCCGCCAGCGCAAACTCGGTCGACAGGCGCCAGGCCGCGCTGCGGCGCAGGTGGCAACGGCTCTGCGCGGACGCCGTTCAGCTTGCGATCGACATGGGCGCGAAGGATCTCAGCATCTACGTCGAATCCGAGAGCGGCCTACTCGTGCTTTCCGGCGATAGCCATCCGCGCGGCAACGACTTCGTCGGCGATACAAACACCGTCGTCGTAGACCTCGGGTGGCCGACGGGCGTCAAGAGAGACTGCGGTGCATGGTGACGCGGAGCCACGCACAACTTCACGAGTACGAACAGCACGCGGCGGCATACCACGTACTCCGCCAAGCCTGTGACGCGCAGTTTGCGAACATCATCGAGCCAGTGGCGCGACGCGCCATGGCAGAAGAACTAGACCGACTTGCCGAAGTGCTTCGGCGCCTAAACAGCGCTCTGCTGCACTGCAGCCTGTGACAACCCGCCAAGGACCAAGAACATGAGCAAGACCGAAGACGGCAAGAGCACTCATCAGAGCATCAAGTCCCTCGAAGACGCAGTCGAGTCATTCATCGCTGACATGGAAGACCGGCTTGCGGCGATGGAGAAAAACTCATCGCGCTGGTCTTCACTCTCCGCGTCGCTCACCCCGCTGACCAAGCTGAAGGCTGCGCTGGCGTCGCACACTGGGCGCGCGCCGAACGTTCCACGAAAGCCGTACGAGCGTACCGTGTCTCGCAGTCAACACGACAGGAGCGTGGAAGAGCGCCATGAAAGCTATGGGCTCCTGCAGATCAATCGAGTCAGCGGTGGGCGCAACCTTTTCGGCTCGTCGGTTCAACATCAGAACTACTACGTGCTTCAGGTCGTGCGAGGTAAGCGCGTGACGAAAGAACACGGTGAGCACTTCTGGGGCGACGGATCTCGCCTGCCGATCGTCGAGGTCGCCATCAGCCCTGCACAGTTCGTCGAACTCATCACGACGCAAAACATTGGGTCCGGCGTGCCGTGCACGATCATCGGCGTCGAAGGCGTGATGATGGACCCGACGCCCGACGACGCAGGTAGCGAAGTCAAGCTCATCGCAGAAGGCTTTGCCGAGCGTCTCGAAGATGCCGTCAGCAAGCTCAACATACACGACGACCAGCTCAGCACCATGCTCGACAAGAAGACGTTCACGAAAGACGACAAAGAGCAGATCCGCGCAGCCGTCCACGCAGCCCGCCGACTGATGAGCGAGACCGCTCCGTATATAATGAGCCTCATGGGCGAGCACACAGAAAAACTCATGGCGAAAGGACGGCTGGAAGTGGAGAGCTTCATCCAGCTCGCACTCACCAAGGCCGGCATCAAATCGGTCCGAGACAACAAAGGCGTACTCCTGCTTGGCAGCGGCGACGAGCCTAGCACCGAAGAGAAGTAGGCCGCGCTGCCCCTACTTCAGTCCAACGCACGAACCCGAAAGAACCACGAACACATGAAGATCATCAATCGCAATCGCCTCTTTGCCCCCCTGCACGCGACCGTCCTTGCCGACGCGACCAGCGCCAAAGAGTTCTCCGCGCGCTCGGGAGCGGAAACGGTGGCCGGCGACGAAGTCAGAACGTATGGCAACCCGGACGGACTCTTTGCGCAAGCAATCCTCTCGCCGAGCCGCGACCTGTGCGCGGTCTGCTACGCCCCGGAAGACGGCTTCATATGGGGCCAACTCATGGAAGCCGGCGGCCGTGCGCTGCTGATCGCCGACGGCGACCCGTGCGTAATGGTCGACCTGGGCGACCTCTCGGTTACGCAGCAGCAGCCCTCGTAGCGAAACGCAGAAGAGAAAGCGCGGGCGTGCTCGCGTTATTTGTTGACGCCGCCTGCGCTGCTCACTATGCTCGGCATCCGCGCTAAAGGGGGCAGCTGAAATGTCCGCACCGATGTACATGATCGCCCAGAACTACCGGGTGATTCTCCAGATGGCCCTCGATGAGGGCCTCGAAGCAGACCAGGAACTGCGTGACGCGCTCGGCAACATTCGCGACGAGCTGAGCGAGAAGGCCGACAACATCGCCTACGTCATCAAGGCGCTCAACGAGGCGGAAGAGAGCTTGAAGAACGAGTCGGCGAGGCTCGCCAGTCGCGCAAAGTCGAGGGCGTCGAAAGCGGCAAATCTCAAGGAGTACCTCCGGGGCTGCCTAGAAGGCGCAGGAGTGAAGAACGTCAAGACAGCGCACTTCACAGTGTTCATCACCAAGGCCCGGACGTCGGTGTCGGTGACCGACAAGGCGCTGATCCCCAGTCAGTATTGGGAGAAGCAAGAGCCCAAGCTGCTGACGTCGGCCGTTGCTGACGCTTTGAAATCCAATGTGGAAGTTCCGGGCGCGACCCTAGTCGAGGGCTCGCCTTCGCTCACCATCAAGTGAAACGAAACAACAATGAAAAAAGCGCATCTGTCCAAGCAGGAAAAAGAAGCGGCCGCCATCGCAGAGGTGTACAAAACTGCGGCCATGTACAGGGCGATGGCAATGGCGCCAACGCCACCGGCGCCAACGGCGCATCTGTCCAAGCAGGAAAAAGAAGCGGCCGCCATCGCAGAGGTGTACAAAACTGCGGCCATGTACAGGGCGATGGCAATGGCGCCAACAGCGACGGAGCCGCGCGCCGCGCTGCCGCCGCCGCTGCCGCCGCGCGCCGCGCTGCCGCCGCCGTACGCGCCGAGCGAGGCCGAGGACGAAGACGCGGTCGCGGAGTCCAAGGACAGAAAGGAAGTGGCTGCGCGCATCTCTGCGCGCGCTGTCGTGCCGGCGCATGCCGCGGAGCCGGCGACGCGCCCGTCGTACCTGCGCTTGATCATCGGGGGCAAGCGCCCGTGAGCCCCGACGGCGCGGAGCAGACTCGCTGCGCCCCGTGGTGCGCGTCTCGCAGAGGCGGAAGCAGCGAGGATTGCAGCTGCGACCCATGCAACGGCTGCGAAGGTTACGGCTCATACGCAGACGAGAACGGAGAGTCCATGGCCTGCCTGTCCTGCAGTAGTCTTCCTTGGAGACGGCCTGGGGCGAGCGCGAGGACCGCCACATGACCGAGACCGACCGGGCTCGACAAGAGCCGCAGCTTACGCTGCCCCACGTGCCAGTGCCCGCAGTGCTCGATCGCTTCGTCGGCTCGGTCGACGGCTTTTTCACTTCTTCGCGCGACGCCGACGCGCTGGTGGAGTTTGCGTGCACTCGGCCCGACATGCGGATTCTGGAGCCTGCGGCTGGCGAAGGCGCCATCGTCCACGCGCTGATGCGTCTGCCTCAGCCACCGAGAGAGATCGTGGCGATCGAAACGCACGAGCCGTTCGTGCGCAACCTTCGCGCGTCCTGCGAGCAGTACGGCGGACGCGTCATCATCATTCATCACGATTTCTTCAAGACCCGCGCTGCGCCCGGCAGACCGTTCGACATGGCTATCTTGAACCCGCCGTACGCCAAGTTCCAAGACGTTCGCTTCGTCGAGAAGTGCTTGAGCGACGCTCTTTCGATCGCCGCCCTGCTGCTGTCGAGCACTCTTCACAACGCAAAGCGCGCGCGAGTGTGGAACTCGGCAAGCGTGTCGAGGATCGATTTCCTTGCCAAGCGCCCAGACCCGTTCGAGAACGGCAGCAAGAAGCCGCACAAGCCGATGCGAGAGTACATTAGGATCGCCGCAGCGCGTTCGGCCATGCCTGCCACCGAGCACACCCCCCTCGTCGCGCTGAAGTAGCGGCCTGCACCAATGCTGAGCAAGGCCGTAACGAACGCGCGGACGCGACACGGATACACCACGTCTGGCGAGCTGGCGTCGCGCTGCGGAGTGCATCGCACCACGGTATCGCTCGCGATCCGCCGAGGAGCCCTGCGCGCGAAGCGAGTCGGCAACGTGCACCTCATTGCGAGCAAGGACGCCGCCGCATTCATCTCCAAGTACCGACTCAAATGATCACACAACTCAAACACGCAAGGATTACATGACCACCCAAACGAAAACAGACTCGATCGAAGACGGCGAGTTCGAGCAGTTCGCGAGCGAACCAGCCGCGAGCGAACCGACCGCGATCGCGCCAGCGCGCGCGTTCCAGAGCGTGCCCGCTTCGATCTTCGCAGACGCCGGCCTGATCGTGCCGCCGGTGTCGCCCGAGCAGGTCCGCAGCCTGTTTCACATGCGACAGCAGTTCTACACGGCGCTGCTCGACCCGGGTCACGATTTTCTTTACTCCGTGCCCTACACGGAGCACGGTAAGCCGCGCGAGTACATGACCACGAGCCTCAAGAACGCGGAGATTTTCGCGACACAGTACAAGACAGAGTACAAGGCGCGCCCTCGCAAGAGCGGCGTCGAGAAGCTCGCAGAGAGCCTCGGCATACAAGGCGAGGTGACCGAGTCGCGAGGACTGCCGAACGAGAAGACCGAAGACTACGCGATGGTGCGCTACAAGGCGACGCACGTCCGGACGGGACGCGTCGCCTACGGCGTCGGCTGGTGCGACCGCAAAGAGCGAGCGACCATGTCGAACCATGCGCTCATCGCCACCGCGGACAGCCGTAGCTTCAGCCGCGCGGTGCTTCGGCTGATCGGCTACGGCGAAGTCGGCGCGGAAGAGATCCTCGCTGGCATCAGCGACGACGTCGACGTGACCGTCGACATGACCCCGCCGAGCGCTGCCATGGGACGCACGGAGTCTTCGGTTCAGGCGAAAGCCAGCATCAGCGGGAAGATGACCGCGGCTGCCGCCGACAAGGCCGTGTCCGATCGCACCAAAGAGATTCCACCGGCCGAACACGTCCAGGTCGATCCAAACGAACAAGCGGTACACCTCGAATGGTCTGAACGGAAAGGGCTCAAGTTCACCGAGGACGGATTCAACATGGCGGTCATTCGGCCCGCCGACCCGCAGGCGCCTCGCTTCACCAAAGCGCAGGCCGCCGACTTCACCAAGGTGCTCGTCACGGCCTTCGAAGGTGACAAACAGATCTGCAAGAGGTTCTTGCGCCAGCACGCAGGAGTCAACAGCACGACCGAGCTGAGCGTCGACACCATCGACCGGCTCACAGCGCGACTGCGGTACATCACCACCGGAACGCCTTTCTGAGCCAACGCCGAGGAGATCAAGACAATGAGCGAAATGCAATTCAAGTACAGCGGTCGAGACCTGAACAGCCCAGAAGCCAGCAACGCACCAGCGCGGGACGTGCTGCCTGCGGGCACCTACGTCGCGAAGATCGTCGAGGTCAAAGGCGGGCTCACGAAGCAAAACCCGCCGCAGCCGAAGATGATCGTCGAGTTCATGATCTTGACTGACAACGACAAGCCGCCCTCGCGCGCGATGAGCGGGAAGCGCTTATTTCAAGACTACGTGCTGAACTCTGAAGTCCGCAACGACGGAAACGACTTTCAGACATATCGGCTGCGCGGCCTGCTCAGCGCGTGCAGTGTGCCGGTGGTCAACAACTCCTTCGACGCGAGCCCCATGAAGGGCATGGACGTGATGATCACCGTCACCCACCGCTTCGGCAACCCCGGCGCTGACGGCAAAGTCCCGACCTTCGCGAACGTCAACGAAGTCGATCGGGTGCCTTCGGAAAGCGACGCGGAGGACATCCTGTGATGCGCGCAGCGGCGACAGAGCAGGTGCCTCGTGACTAGCCTAGCCGACGCGACGTCTCTACTTCTGAGGCGGTATCCAGAAGACGAAGAGGTCGCCGAGCTAGACCGCCGATGTAAAGACATCTGCGCCTGCGCTCGCGATGCGCTGGGCGCGCTTGACACCGCCGCGCACGAAGAGAGCGTCTACCTGTCGAACGCCGCGTCTGCCATGATGGACGGAGACCTCGACGGGCTCAGCGACGAAGAGATCAGCGAGACCGCGGAGGCCGTCGCGTCGTTTGGGGAGATCGCCGATCTCGCCGCAAGAGAAGCAGAGACCATCAGCCGTGACCTCGCGAAGAAAGCTCTCAGCAGCGGAGATTCATAGTCGATGACGATCTTCACCATCGGTGGCGGCACACCGCCTGCGCCGCCACCGGGTGGTGCTCCTCCGAGCACGCCGAGCGCTGCCGTATCCGGGCTCGTGAAGCCGGACCGCGACTACCAGCGGGAAGCCATCGACCGCGTGCTCGGAGACTGGCAAACGGGGCACCAGAGCTTGCTGCTCGTGCTTCCGACGGGCAGTGGCAAGACTATCGTCAGCGCCGATATCATCCGCAGAATTGTTCAGCAGACGTCGCAGAAGGCGCTCTTCGTCGCGCATCGCTCAGAGCTGCTCCGCCAGAGCCGAGACAAGATTCACCTCGTCGCGCCGCAGCTGTCTGTCGGCGTAGTGCAAGCAGCACACGACGAGACACAGCGCCAGGTCACCGTCGCGAGCGTCCAGACGCTCATGAACGAGAACCGCTTGCAGCGCCTGCTGCAGTACGGGCCGTACTCTCTGCTGGTGATCGACGAGGCGCACCACGCGACTAGCCCGTCATGGATGAAAATCATTCACTTGATTCGGATGCAGAACCCCGGCATCCGCGTTCTCGGCCTTACTGCGACACCCGGACGCTCCGACGGCCTCGGCTTGTCGGAGTTGTTCGAGAAGATATCGTACACAAAGAGCACGCTCGAACTCATCAACGAGAAGTGGCTGGTGTACCCGAGGGCGTTCCGCGTCAAGTTGGACATCGACCTCGACATCATCGGCGCGAAAGGATCCGGCGACGACAGGGACCTCAGAGACGGCGACCTCGCCAAGCTGCTGATTCAACAGCCCGTGCTCGACGCCACGATGGAGGCGTACAACCGCTACGGCGACAAGCGCACGATGATCGGATTCGCCGTAACGGTCGCGCACGCGCGCCTCTTGTCGGAGACGTTCACGGCTGGCGGCGTGAAGTCGGAGTTCGTCTCTGGCGATACGAAGCAGGATGACCGACAAGACCTCTACGCGCGATTCAGGTCTGGCGAGACTCGCGTGCTATTTTCGTGCAGCGTACTCACCGAAGGCTTCGACGAGCCGTCAGCAGGAGGCGTCCTGCTCGCGCGCCCGACCATGTCGCAGTCGCTCTTCATCCAGATGGTCGGCCGCGGCCTGCGGCCGCATCCCATGAAGACCGACTGCATCGTCATCGACTGCGCGGGGAACACGAAGAAGCACGCGATCGTTCAGATGTCGACGCTTGCCGGCTTCGAGCAGTTTGACGCAGCGCGCAAGGACGACCTGACCCCGTTCAGCCAGAAGGAAGACGAACGCAGCGTGCTCGCGAAGAGCACCGACGTGTACGGCACTGAGATACGACTCACGGACGTTCGCGGCGGATCGCGCGAGGCCGAGTACAACTGGCGCAAGACCGACTACGGGTACGCGTTGATGATCCCCAAAGTGGGGTACTACCTCGTCGCCAACGACCGAGGAGACCCGAGCACTGCGACGATTCGCTACTATGACACGCGCAAGTCCGCGGACGGGCGGCCTACTCAGCCCGTGGCAATAACAGACAGGCCGATCGACGTGAACCTCGCGTACGGCATGGTGGAGTCCGAAGCAAAACGCATCGTGCGCGCAGCGATGCGCGCAGCGAACGAACGCCGACCGACGAGCAGCGCGCACCCGGACAAGCAGCTCTCATTTGATGCTCACCTCACAAAGATCGTCGACAATCTCGAACCACTACTAATAGACGGAATCGACGACGAACCAGTCGACGACCACATCCTGATGAGTAGGACGGCTCGCTGGCGCGACGGCCCGCGTACGGACGCCCAGACAAAACTGTTGACGAAGCTCGGCGCCAAGGTAGACAACATGCCAGGGACCGCGGGCGAAGCGTCCGACCTCATCAGTGTGGCGTCCGTGGAGAAGCACCAGAAGTCTGTGAAGATGCACGCGGAGCCAGCGACTCCGAAGCAGAGGTGGTTCCTTCGTACGAACGGAATCGCACATGAGGCGGATGTGAACAAGGCTGAGGCCGCCAAGCTCATCTTCGTCCATCGCATGAAGAAGAAGTCGTCGGCGATCTGATCGAACGCAAAATAGAGGGCTCGAATCGCCTGCCAGCGACCGAGCCCTCGGCACCATAAATCGTCCACCCGCCAAGGTAGAGACCAGGTATGACAGAGGTACGCACCGGCCTGCCGGCGGTCAAGCCGTATTCGTCCGACATTCAAAGAAAGATAGATTTGTTTCGCCGCGCGTTCGGCGGCGCTGAGCACGTCTATGCGATTCGGACCGAGAGCGGGTGGCAACCAATCCACGCGCCTTTGCGCGACAAAGACATTGTCGATCACCTGAGTGGGCGCATCGAGATTGGAGCGTATCCAATCTTGCGGAATCGCGACCATGATGGCTGGCCGATGTGCCGGTGGATTGGCGCTGACTTTGACGGCAAGAAGCCTGGCGCCATCTGGAAGCCAGACGTCTTGCGCGCGACGGAGTTTTTTCTCGACGCGCCAATCCTGATGAACCTCTCGCGCAGCGGGCAGGGCGCGCACATCCGCGCGCTGTTTTCCGAGCCGGTCCCGACGTGGCTGGCGCGGCGGTGGATGTTCACGTGGCTTGAAGAGTCGGGCGTCACCAGGGCAGATGGCGACGAAGAAGTTCCGACGAGCTTCGACCGCTGCATCCCGTCGCAAGATGACCTGCCGGCAGATCGCATAGGCAGCCTGCTCGGGTGCCCTCTCAACAAGTACCGCGCGTCTGTGACCGAGATGGGCACGCTGATCCTCTCCGTCGAAGCCGCTGCTCGAAAGTCACTAGAGGTCGTCCCGCAAGAACTGCACTGGGACTACATCGAAGGCCGGATTGAACGCGCGTGGACGCGTGCGCAGCTTGAGCGAGCGGTCGCAGATTCGTCTGCAGACCTCGGGCTAGTCGCGCCGGAGCGCCGCAGCCGAACGGTGCACCTAAGTATCGCAGCGGACGCGAGCATGCTGCACTTTACTGCGAGCTTTTGCGAGTTTGTGAAGTGGTGCGTCGCCAACCCATCGCTCGTCAACTACGAGCTGTGGGTCGCGCTCGCCGCGAATCTGCAGCCGTTTGGAGAAGAAGGGCGAGCGCTCTTTCACACCGTCAGCGCCCTTGATGCGCAGAGATACAAGTCTGACCAGACGGAGTGGAAGTGGAACGGGACCAAGGGGATGGGGCCAGTCCGTTGCGACACGATCGCAAAGACAGGCTTCGTCTGCCATCACCTCAATAGCCCTCGATGCGGAGGCGCGGCCACGCCCGCGCACCTTCACCGCTGGTCCCGCTATGATCCGATCTGACTCGCGTCGATGAGCGACGCGAGGCACGAACTCGACGAACTACTCGAAGGCATCGACGATGACGATGCCGCGACTCTGCGCGCGCGCGCCTTGGCCGCGGCGATGCCGGCGCCGGTCTCCGCACATCTTCCGTTCATCGTTGCTGCGAACAAGCTGCGAAGCGACCTTCTCGGCCTGGTCGATCAGCTGGTCACGTCGCGCGACATGGGCGTGCTCCTTACCGGCAGCGCGGGCGTCGGCAAGACGGAGTCGATGCTTGCGGCGGCAGCAGCGATGCTCGACCGCGCGCAGCCGGTAGTGTGGGCCGCGCCGACGATCGAGATGGCGCACGAGACTGCCGACCGCGCGGCGGGCCTTGGGATTCAAGCGGAGGTCTTGCACGGGCGCAACGCGACGACCTGCAGCTACATGGACAAGGTGCTCGTGGCGCGCGCTGAGGGCTACGCGCCCGGCGCCTATGTCTGCCCTTCGTGCCCTAAGCACCCGGACAACCTGCCCGGGCACATGCTGGAGATGTACACGTGCGGACACTACGCCGCGCTTGCGCGCACGCGACGCGCGATCAAGCAGGCCAAGGACCGGAAGGTTCGTCTGCCGCTCATCGTCACCACGTACGAGAACGCGGTGGCGGGGCTCAGGCACGCGAGCGGTACTCGCCAGGGAGACATCTGGAAGACTCGTCAGGTGTTCTTCGACGAGGATCCCTCACGCGCGATGCGCGAGCGCGCAGTGCTCTCTGACGAAGACCTCACGCGTACGCCGCGAGAAGAGGCGCCATCGAACTTGCTTCGCATCTTTTCGATGGCACGGGCCATCGCCGCGGACGAACGCATGGTCGCGTGCGCTGCGATGACCGGCAACGGCGCAGTTTCCTCTGCGCGAAGCGTCTCTCACGACTTTTCTGGCAGCAGCTTCTCGGGGCGCGAGCTGCACCGCGTGCTGTTTTCCGCGGCCGACGCTCTGTCTCTGGACCTCGAAACGTGCCTCGCGCGCGGGGCGGAATGGGCGACCAAGCTCGGCAAGGGAGACCTGTTCTATGCCGACGTGCGCATGCTGAAGTACGTCGTCAACGCGTTCTTGCCGAAGCTCGCGGAGACGATCCACCGAGAGATCACCTACGACTACTCCGGCACCCCGAGCACCTACGCCGTGCGCCTTGAGTCTTCCAAGGAAGGAGGCTGGCAGTACGTTCTCGACCGGCTCGTTCCGTTCCGCAGCGGGCAGGACAACATCGTCGTCGGCGACGCCTACGCCGACAAGGACTTCGTGAAGAGCATGTTCGGCGGCCGGCCGATGGCGACGATCGAGGTTCGGGTGGCGTTGCCAGACAACGTGCGCGTGATGCGCAGCACGAGCGCGAAGACGACGAAGAGCGTGCTGAAGATCAAGCAGCTCATGGTCGACCTTCTGGAAACCGAGGTCTCCACTGTGCTGCAGGCCGAGGCTGGCAGGCGTCTGCTCGTCTACACGCACCTCGGCTACAAGGCGGACGTCGAGGACTGGTTCGCCTCGAACCACGCCACCTACGACCTCACCGAGGTAGCCTTCGAGCACTACTGGAGCGGCCGCGGCAAGGACCAGTACAAGCACTTCGACAGCATCATGTGCGTCGGCGAGCCAGTGCCCAACCTGCTCGGCATGGTGCACGAGGCGAACGCGCTGCATCCCGATCAGCCGGAGATCTTGTGGAGCCCAGACAGCAAGAAGATCTGGTCGCAGGACTATCGGCTGGAGCGCGTGTGGAACATGCTCGCGACCCAGGAGATGAGCCAGGCGCTCATGCGCATCCGGCCCGGCATCCCATCGGCGAACGACAAGCGCATGTACATCTTTGGCAAGCAGGTACCGCTGCCGCCCGACTTCATGCGAGCGCTGCACGCGCTTGGCCACACCTCAACGTCAGGAGACGACAAGATGCAGGAAGGCGAGTTCATCCCGGTGTCCCCAGAAGCCGTGCGCGACTACATCTTGTGGGTCTTCTCGGTCACCGGCTGCTGGTGCAATCTCTTTCTCGCCTGCCTGTGCAAGTCGAGCTTCGCCGTGCCGACGCCCGCGACCATTCTGACCGGCGCCGACGTGGACAACGTCCTCCGACCTCCACCAGTGAGCGCCGCGCGGCTCCGCTGGCTGCGCGCACAACACTGCGTAAAGCGCGGGATCGAGCTTGCCGAAAGATCCTTGTCAAGTCCCAGTACCTTCCGGCCGTCGTGGCGCGCTAAGCGCGGGCCGGACATTGAGGTGTTCGGCGATGTATCAAGTGCCGCGCGACTCATCGAGTCGTTGTACCATCCTTCGAAGCTGCAAGGCGCATACGAAGTCGACTACGGGGCCGCTGAGTGACCTGCGCGAATGCAAGTCATCTCACCAAACCCTGCGGCTCGGCCGGAATACCGGCCCAACGACCTGTGATATTTCCTACAACGTAAAGTGAGCAATTACCAAATGTTGCGTTTCCTCTAATTCTTATACATAGAGCAGACGCAACATCTGGTAATCATTGAGCTTTTAGCTAAGTAGCTGATATCATTCAACTCTCGCCGTTCGGTCGAGCCGCGGCGTTTTAGTCACTTCGAGCAGGAAACACACTCATGAACGGCACGACAATCACGATCCCAGGCGTCCTCTTCCAATGGGCAGAGCGTGATACGCTTGCAGCTGCGTACGCACAGGAACTGCTCGCGCTAGGGGCTAGGGCCGGCGATGAGGTTCAGATCGAGACGCCCGAGGCTTGGCAACGGGCCTGGTGCTGCGTCGAGGCCGTCGTCTACGGGGCGGTAGCGGCCGAGCGCGCTGACCTCCTGGTGGGGCTGCCGGTGTGGCTGGCAGAGGCTCTGGGGCTCCGCTTCGCGTGGACCTCGGCCGACGGCCGGTCTTTTGCGCTCGGTGGCGATGGGCGCGGTCCGTCTACGAGCTGGGCAGGCGTGGCGGCGCTGTGTGGCTGGAGCGCACGCAACCCGGACCGAGATGTAGCGATCCGTCTCGCAATCGAGGTACTCGACGCGAAGCCCATGCGATTGGTCGAGGACCGCCCGTGCAGCAAGTGCGGCAGGGTGTCATGCGTTTCGGTCGACACGATCGATGATGTCCGGTACTGTGGCGGCTGCTGGAGCTTGCTCACAGCTCCCGCGACGGTCTCGGTACCGCGCGCCATCGCTCCCAAACGCAAGCCAACGAGGCGAAGGTAGGCGTGTCGATCGGATCTCTAAGCGCTCAGTTCTCCGATGTCCGGAGAGCTGATTTCAAACAAGAGCCGCCAGTACCGCCGGCCCCGCTTGCGGCGTCGCGCCCCGTCCGCCAGACGCGTGTCGGCCAGACGATCTGGTGCTGCGTCGACGCGAAGAGCATCCTCGCGTTCGATGCGTACCTGCTGGTCCGTCCCATCTTCCGCGTACCAGGCACGGAGTACCGCCCGGCGCCCGGCGTCTCGTCGTTCGCGTCGCCGGTGAAGCGCCGCGACGTCATCGGCTCGCCATCGCCCTTCGGCGGCAGTCTCAGCGACCTTCTTGGAGATATCTGGCGGTTCTTCATGCCCGCTGGCTCGTCGAGATCGTTCGCATTTTTCTTGCCGGCCGAGGGGTTGGAGATGTGGGTCGCGCCATGGGCGACGGACCTCAACGGGGTCGTGATTCCAGGCGCCATCAACATCGCGGGCAACGTGTGGACGGCGGTCGGCTCCGCGCACGCGCTCTCTGTCAGCGCCGAGCCCGGGAGCGAGTCATGAGCGCGCAGCTCGGAGCGCAGTTCGCGTTCTCGCAGCCGCCTGGCAGTCCGGGGGTGCCATTCAGCGGCGGCGACGTCTTCGACACGACGCAGAGGCGGCTGGCGTCGTTCCCCGGCGGGCTGCGGCTTGGACAGACGCTGTACGTCATCATCGAGGCGACGAACAACGCGCCGGTCGATCGACAGCTTTGGGTGATGCCATGGTGGCTCCATCCAACGTTCGAGTTTCGCTACCCTGGGCAGGTCCGGTACACGCCCCTCGACCTGTCCGATTTCGGACCGCAAGCCCTAGCGATTACCCTGCAAGACTCATTGTGGATGACGAGCCCCAAGCGCCTCGACATCATCGGCGCGCCGTCTCCAGCTGGCACGAGCATCTCCGACATGCAATCCGACATCTGGGCCATCGACCTACCTGCCAACGGCAGCGTGAAAAAGTCTTTCTTCTACCCATCGCACGGGTACGGGCTTGCGATTACGTACCAGGTGTATGAAGTCGTCCCCAACCCCGGCACGGTAACGTTTGCCGTGACCGTGACGCCGGGCGCGATGCACGCATCATTTCAGGACGGGCAGGGCTGATATGACCTTCGTCGTCGGCGCGCAGTTCAGCGACATCGGCCCAGTCGTACGGCAGCCAGACGGCTCGTTTCGCCTCGTGCCGTTCGAGCCGGTGACCGTGGCGAGCGGCGACCTGAACGACCGCGCTCAGATTCAATACGTTCCTGAGATGACCGGGGCTTTCCGGCTCGGGCAGAGCGCGTACTTTATCGTCGAAGTGACGAACGGAGGCGCGACCGGACCGTTCGACTTCGCGATCAAACCTTGGTGGATTCCTCCGACTTTGAGCGGGTTCGTGAGCGGCGACTTCCAGGCAGCGGAGTACACGCCATTGCAGGGCAACACGCCGCTGCCGGCCGACTGGGTCACGATGTGTAAGCGCCTTGACGTGCCGTCGGGCTCTGGCCCGTCGCCCATTGGCACGTCCTTGAGCGTGCTGCTCGACGAGGTCTGGGAGTTCTCGGGACTAGCTATCGGCGAGACGCGTCGCGTCGCCTTCACGTATCCGTCGCACGGATTCGGATTCGGCGTGACGACGCAGGCTCTCGCAGGGCAAGGAGACCCCGCGGCGATCGCCACGCGCATCTATTTCGCGGTCGGCGTCTCTGACGCGATCGTACAAGAAAGCATCGCATGAGCAGGTGGCCAGCCAGAACTACGCAGCCCGGAGGCTCGCCCGGACCGCCCGGACCGCCCGGACCGCCCGGACCTCCGGGTCCGCCTGGGCCTGATTCGGGTTCTTCGCCGAACTACGTCTTCGCGGACTTCGGCACCCAAGATCCAAGCCAGGGTCGCTACACGTCGTGGACGGATCTCATGGCGGAGCTGGCGACTATCCAGCTCGGCGCCGCCCCCTTGGTGCGACTCGCGCTCCAGACAGGACCGTTTGTCGTGCCACTCGCGGGCATGCCG
>Ga0163144_10013079_pt1 | contig 17355 bp, 16 predicted proteins | sample OliLak19BULKMAT1_FD_123175 | JGI IMG/M metagenome (GOLD analysis project Ga0163144, IMG submission 123175) | Freshwater microbial mat bacterial communities from Lake Vanda, McMurdo Dry Valleys, Antarctica - Oligotrophic Lake LV.19.BULKMAT1 | ecosystem: Environmental > Aquatic > Freshwater >...
AGTAGTAGTCGGGGCACTTGATATAGCGCAAACTGTGGCCTTAAAAAGGAAAAATACTGAACTAAATCAATACCACCTTTTATTGGGACTTATGAATAACCCGCAAAGTTATTCTAGTAAGGCCCTAAAAAAATATAAAAAAGAAATTGAGGCGGGAATTGATATTTTGCCCAAAGCTACAAAAATTGAGCTTGATCAAATTCGTCCTAGCACTAAGTTTTCTGAGTGGATCACACATGCCTCTAGTCACGCCATTCAAGCTGGGCGCAGCGAAGTCAGTGAGCCTGATTTACTACATGAGATGCCCAAAATTTTTCCTGAATTAAAAATCGATTATCAAGAATTTAATAAGAATATGGAAGATATTGAAGAAAATGAGGTGCCTAGTTTTTTAATTAATTTAAATGAGCTAGCACGTCTGGGGAAATTAGACCCAGTGATTGGGCGCACTAAAGAAATTCGCGCTGTGATGGAAATATTAGGTCGCCGGGGAAAAAATAATCCGGTGTTAGTTGGACCTGCGGGCGTAGGGAAAACCGCCATTGTAGAAGGCTTGGCCGAGGCCATTGTGAAAAATGATGTACCAGATATATTGCAGGGGAAAATCGTTTATTCATTAGAAATGGGTGCGCTGATGGCGGGCACCAAATACCGCGGTGATTTTGAAGAACGCTTACAAAAATTAATTAAATTCGTTAAAGATCAAGCTGGCTCGGTGATTTTATTTATCGATGAAATCCATCAACTGGTGGGAGCAGGCCGCACTGATGGCGCGATGGATGCCGCCAATTTATTAAAACCGGCCTTAGCGCGAGGAGAATTGCATTGCATTGGTGCCACTACGCCAGAAGAATATCAAAAATATATTTTAAATGATTCGGCGCTAGACCGAAGATTTAGATCCGTTCCGGTGCACGAGCCGAGTAAAGAAGATGCCATTGAAATTATGATGGGAGTTAAAGAAAAATTAGAAATACATCACGGAATAAAAATTTCTGATGAAGCGGTATATAGTTCAGTGATGTTATCTGATCAATATATTACCGATAAATACTTGCCGGATAAGGCGATTGATTTACTTGATGAGGCCTCAAGTGCTTTAAAATTATCTGCCGAAGCGATGCCGGCCAAGCTTTCTGAGTTAGAAGCAGAAATTCGCAGTAAGTCAGTGTATGCTCAATTAGAAAAAAATAATCAAGAAATCAAAAAAGAATTGGATCATTTGCAAGCGCGCTTTAAACAAGAAAAAAGTGTGTGGGAAAAAGAAGTCTTGTCCTTAAAAAAGGTCAGTGAATTAAAAAATCAATTAGAGCGCATGAAATTTGATTTAGACGTGGCCCAGCGCACGCAAAATTATGAAGAGGCCTCAAAATTAAAATATTCTTTAATTCCAGAAGTAGAAAAAAATCTGTCGGGCCTTTCGCATGAATGGATTTTAGCGGAAAAACATGTGGGGATGGTGATCGCCAGACAAACTGGAATTCCACTGGATAAAATTTTAAAATCAAAACAAGATCATATCTTAGAGCTGGAGAGTTATTTAAATGCCAGAGTTTTAGGACAAAAAAAGGCGTTGCACGCCATCTCTGATACTTTAATTACCGCTCACGCGGGACTCAAAGATGAGAAAAAACCGCTAGGTAGTTTTTTATTAAAGGGCCCATCTGGTGTCGGAAAAACTGAAACGGCCAAGGCCTTAAGTCAGTTTTTATTTAACACGGAAAATAATTTAATCCGTATGGATTTAAGTGAGTTTTCAGAAAAACATTCGGTGTCTAAACTGATCGGCGCTCCGGCGGGATATGTTGGTTATGAAGAAGGTGGGATTTTAACTGAAGCAGTTAGACGTCGCCCTTATTCAGTTATTTTATTTGATGAGATTGAAAAAGCACATGCTGATTTTGCTGATATCTTATTGCAAATTTTAGATGATGGCCGGTTAACCGATAACAAAGGCCGCACCATCAATTTTAAAAACTGTATTATCTTTTTAACCACTAATTCTAAAAATATTGAAGCTGATTTTAAGCCAGAAGTGCTAGGGCGTTTAGATGCAGTGCTCGACTATAACAATCTAGATAGCTCTATTATGAAAGGGCTGATTGATAAACAAATGAAACTTTTAAATGAAAGATTAAAATCTAAAAAAATCGAAGTCTCACTTAAAGCTGATCTATATGATAAATTGTCTGAATTAGGTTATGACGAGCGTTATGGGGCCAGACCACTTAATAGTGTATTTAATAGATACGTTATTACTCCACTATCCAAAAAATTATTAAGCGGCAAATTGTTAGAGGGTAAGGTGACCTTAGACTGGTCACCTGGAAATAATGATCAGGTGGTAGAAATTTTTTAAAAGATGAGGACAATAGAAGTTGCTCACAAATATTTCGGAGGACTTTTATGTCAATGGATACCATCACAATTGTTAAAGATGATTATCTTATTCGCGAAGGCGAAGAGAGCACACAAATGTTTTATTTACAGTCCGGCACCCTGGCAGTGATTAAGCGCAAAGGTGATCAAGAAGCACAAATAGGCACTGTTTTAGCTGGTGAAGTGGTGGGAGAAATGTCTTTTTTAGATAAAGAGCCACGCTGCGCCTCGGTTAAAGCTCTTACAGATTGTACTCTCGTGGTAGTGCCTCATGCTAAGTTTGATAAACTCTTTAATGAACTGCCAGTTTGGTATACGGCCTTAGTTCACACTCTACTTGATCGTCTGCGCCGTGCGAATGCTAGAATCAAAATCTAGAAGCGATGAGGAAATTTTTTTTCTAACCAATTTTTAAATTCTACTTCAAGTGGATTATCCTCAATGGAAAAATGATTGAGGGATGGCAGCTCTAAAATATCCAGCGAAATTTTTGTGATCTTGTTTTGATCTAGCACTAAGCGGCTGAGCTTATTTATTTGTTTGCCGGTGAAAGGGAAGTTTTTTAACTCGCAATTAATGATAGTGATTTCAGTTAAATTGGGCAGATTTTGTGAGTTCATTTCCACCGCGACATTTTCCAAATAAAGATTTTTTAGTGTTTTTGGCAAAACGGTTATTTTTAAAGCTTGAGCTGCACCTTTAATTTTTAAAAATTCTAAATCATTATCGCTTAATTTAAGCTGGGAGAAATCTAGTTTAGGCGTGGTGAGTTTTAAATTTTTGACGGACTTAGGGAGAGAGGGAATTTCTGTGAGTTCAGGAGCGATTATTTCTAAAATGAGTGGGTTTTCATTTTTTATTTTGGTTAATTCAGTGGCGCCTAAGTGGGTGTTTCGGCATTTAATCAGCATGTGAAATAGTTTAAATCAGATATCAATTTTAACCTAGGCGCCAGCTATTATGGGCACCATATAGTTGAAATTTGTTTATAGTTGGCGAATGTAAAAACGAATACTTATGACTAGTCTCTTCGATAATTCAACAACTTAATAAAACAATTCACCACAAATTACTAAAAAGTCGTAAAATAGAATTATATCAATTTTCGGGGGATTTTATGAAGTATTTACTATTAATCAGTTGTATCTCAATCTGGACGGCAATGGCAGCAGATGAAACCATTGATACCACCATAAAATTTCCAATTAAGAATATTGCGACAACTTATATTTTACCAACGACTGTAAATGATACGGTAATCGCTCTAGGACTTGATCCAGATCTTGCTCCACCTATCAATAAGAGTTTTTATCAAATCATCGAAGGCGAAGGGGCGAGTGCCACAGTTAAGACCATTGAAATAGGGACTCGTTGTAATCCCCTACAAGCTGATGGATCAGATCCATGCTCAAGGGCACTGGGCAGCTCAAATACCTGTGAGGCCGTCAGTGACCCCAGCACTGAAGTGGGATTAAGTTTTTATAAAGAAACTTGTTTATTTAATGAGACTTGCTTGGCGGGCGATAAGTCTGAAAAAGTTTTATGTCAGGATTCTTGTTTAGAACTCTATAATTCTAGACCTCATCATTATAATTGCGGAAGTAGCATTACTTTTTCTTCTTGTAACAAAGAAGTTTTTATAAGTCGCTGTGAAGCAGAGCGTGAGTGCGGGATAAAAGATATTAATTGTAATTATAAAAAGGCCTGTCTTTTTTCTCAAGGTAATCCAAAAACTGCGCAAATTTGTAAAACCAATAGAGAGTGTGCTTCGCAAAAATGTTTTGAATATAAATATCCAGTTAATGGAACTAGTGAAAATTTAGGAGAGGAGGAAGCACCTCCCATTTCTTGGACTAAACGTAATATTTGTGAACCAGTTTATCAATGCGTAAGAAAATGTTCAGACAAAGGTGATCGAATTTCAACTGCGGGATGTTGTCCAGGTCTTATTGAAGACGGAGGCATTTGTGTGCCGGTTAATATTGATGGAGTGGAACCAAATATTCAATCAAGTATTGTGGGAGCGAGTTGTAAAATAAAAATGTGGGATGCCAGTGGGACTAGTTTGGCGGTTGAGAAAAAACTTGAAGAAGGGACTGCGTCTTTAGAAAAAGTTTTAAAAAGAAATGTGTTTTTAGCAGAAAATTATATGCGAGGATTTGAGTGGTTGTTTTCACAGTCAGGTACTAGCGGTGGATTAGGTGAAGACCGTTGGGGCTTTAATACTAAGGGTAAAAATATCGCCCAAAATTATAGCGAAGCAAAAGGCAAAATAAAAAGCGAAAACTCGTCCGTTCGTAAAACTCTGGCCGAGAATAGATGTCGATTTTTGGCACAAAAAGGTGATGGCAATTCTGATCAAGAATATTTAAATCGTTGCTTAGAAGATGTTGCACTAGATCGTCCATTTGCCATTGAAGGCAGTCCAGTTGCAACTTCCAACCTTACCTCTGCTACTGCAGTTTATAAAATGCTCTCAGAAGAAGCTGCCGAAGATGCAAAATATTACGAAAAATTAAGAAAGTATTATGGAATTTCAAGATCAGAAAGCGGTATGCGTATTGAGCCAGATGATTTTGTGGGACAAATTTATAATTGGAATCGTTATACTTGGAATGGAGGATCAAGAGGTTTTGATAAGTATGGTGAAAGTAGTAAATGGATCTCCATCAAAAGATTTTGGATAAAGATTTATAGCAACATCGCAGGCGAAGCTGCTATGCCAGGAATTAGAAATAAATTTTGCGTGAGAAGTTGCTGGAATGTTTATGGTGGTAAAATGGTGGATGCGCTTTATCATCCAGGATTTTTTAATCACGAACCATCTCATATAAAAGTGAGTTATTTAAATAAGTTTGAAGAACAAGTGTCCTTAATAGCTGAGCAATTTCAAATTGAAGATTTAATTTTATCACCAGCTTATGCCGCAGAGTTAGGAGGCAGTGTTAGTTATCGTCGTGAGAGATCTTTTGCCAGCGAAAAACAAGCAGGATTGTTATTAGAAAGAATGAAATCACTTTATAAAATTTACGCTGAGGAAAAAACTGGCAAGGATCATAAACCTCGCGAAGCAGTGGTTGCCACAGCTGATGATTTACTGGAAATTTTTTCCGAAAAAACTGAATTAGGAAAAAAACTTCGCGATCCAAATATAAAAGTTGAAGAATTAAAAAAGATTACACCTGAAATGCGCGCACAGTATTTGCAACATTATATTGGCTCACAAGCAATGGGACTGTGGTCACGTTATGGATCAACCACATTTCCGGGTTATAACTTAAGGGATTCTGTGAGTAATAATTTCAACTCAGGGGCCTCATTAGGAGGTGGCGCTTCCGGAATTGCCTTTGCTGCCTTTACGGGATTAGGGGTAACAAATTTGGCCATGGGGGCAATTGGGGCAATTGGTAGTGCTTTTCAGGGAAGTTTAGATCCCACTTGTGCTTATCAATCAAATGGCTCGGTGAAGGGGAAGGCCACTAATGATATTTATTTTAACTCTCGTTATATCGGAGAGTTTTATAGAGAGTATGCAAAGGCCAAACAAGAGCAGTCAGTTTGTTACATGAAATTAGCAACAAAAATGGATGATAATTATGCACGCAATAATGGTGTGACCATTGTTGGTTCACAATTAAATATTCCTAAGGCGCCTAATTTAAAAATTGATAATCCAGAAAAAACGATTGCCATTGATCGCACCTGTAAATCAGGCAATTGCCCTAAGGCACCAGGAGATGGTGGAAATACTTTGAATGGTATCACTTTCGGTGGTTCTATGAATTGGGGTAATACTTCATCAGTAAGTTCTGGTGGTGATCCAAAATTAGGCACAGTGGCCTTAGGCGATGGAAGTTTAGGTGATGGGAATTTAGGAAACTTTGCAGTAGGTAAAGTTCATGACTTAGATGCTAACGGGGGAAGTGGCAAAGATGTGCGCGATCCTTTTGATAATGGTTTAGGTCGCAATAAATCTACTAATGATTTAATTTCACAATTAAGTAAATCAAAAAATCCCGATAATAAAAATTTAGCGAAAATGTTATCTGCTACCACCACGTCAGGAGTGGGAAGTTCACTTAATCTAGGTGAGGTGGCTAACTTAGGTATCAAGAATGATAAAAATGCTTTTGATTACAATAAATTTATGTCTGATATGCAAAAGGCCAATGCCGCCAAAGCAGGCAGTGGCATTGATGTAAATAAATATAAAAATGCTAAAGGCAGCGATAATGCTACTGAAGAAAATAAAGTGGCGGGCCAAGAACCAAGTACCAGTGCCCATGGTTTAGGTAACGAAGAAGTGGATCGTATTTTAGATGCGACTTCTCGTCATAAATCAAAATATATTGGCGATCAAGCCGATGACATCTTTAAAAAGATTTCTAAAACTTATGTTAGATCGGCCTATCCGGTTTTATTGATTAAGAAAAAAGATTAAAAAATTTAAAGATATTTTACGAATTGATTTTCTTTATTAACTAAAATGCACTTGGGTTCAATCGGTACCGGTGAAAAAGCAAAACTAATGATAATGATTTCTTCACCTTTTTTAATAAGGTGAGCAGCGGCACCATTCATACAAATGACACCAGATCCGCGCTGGCCTTTTAAAGTATAAGTTTCTAAGCGCGCGCCAGAAGTATTGGAGACCACTAACACTTTTTGTCCTTCCCACAAATCAATTTTTTCCATTAAGGCCTCATCGATGGTGATGGAGCCAACGTAATTAACGTTTGCTTCTGTCACATTGGCCTTGTGGATTTTACTTTGCAGGACTTCTCTCATTGATGTGCTCCGGGCCCTGGGATGCCAAGAAAATAAAGAATCGAAGTCATTGGTCCATGTCCCATGGTTTGCGGTGCATTTTTGCGAACCATTTCTTTGGCGTGAAAAGCGATGCCTAGACCTGCGGTAGATAACATCGGTAAGTCATTAGCGCCGTCACCGATTGCCACTACTTGTTCTAAACTAATATTTTCTTGCTGCGCGATTAATTTTAATAGCAGTGCTTTTTGATTGGCATTGATAATCGTTCCAATGATTTTCCCCGTTAATTTTCCATCAACAATTTCTAACTCGTTGGCAAAAGCGTAATCCAAATTTAATTTTTGTTTTAAATGGCCCGCAAAATAATTAAATCCACCAGAAATAAGCGCTGTTTTATAACCTAAGTTTTTAACCGTCTTAATAAATTCTTCCACCCCTTGGTGCAGTGGCATGTTGTTTAAGATGGCGTCCATTTGCTCTATCGAGAGTCCTTTTAATTGACTCACTCTTTTAGTTAGAGACTCATCAAAATCCATCTCGCCATTCATGGCGCGTTCAGTGATGGCCTTAACTTGGCTACCGACGCCTAAAATTTCTGCCATCTGATCAATCACTTCAATTTGAATTAAAGTTGAATCCATATCAAAGACAATCAAGCGTTTGCTGCGGCGGAAAATATTATCCTTTAAAAACGCCATATCAACTTTGTGGCGATTAGAAAGATTTAATAATTGAAGTTTTATGCCTTTTAAATCTAAATCTTCAGGTACAACTGTGGCAACTTCCAGACATTTAAAATGTTGAGGATGAATATTATCAATACGTAAAATGTTTATATTAGAACTGGCCAAAAGTTGTGAAAGATCGTGCAGGAAATTCCCTGAAATATTATCCATTGAAACACAACTTAAAATAAATTTCTCTAAGGGCACGGCCGGTTTTACATCCGCATTTTCCGTGACGTCATTAAATTCCAAAGCAAGATTCATTTTTTTTGCTTCAAATAATAAATCTTTTAAAACGCCATGATCGGTTTCGTTGTCTATAAAACGCATGACAAAACTGAGTGACAAAAGACCATGCGTTACCGCTTGTCCCATGTCGACGATATTAACTTTTTTATCCGCTAAAACTTTCATCAGGCGTGCGGTAATTCCGGGATGATCGGGACCTGAAACGTTAACTAAGATGAGTTTTAAATTAGGATTCAAGCGCCTGTCTCCTTTTGTGTTGAAACTTTTTTAGTGTTCCAAGCGTGTACTCTAGTGCTGAGTACACTGATAAAATGGCGGAAAAATATATTACGACAGTGCCAATCTCTGGCATGGGAATTCCCCACGGACGATCAAAGGCCATGAGAAAGGGAATGCCAGTCATTTGTGTGGCGGTTTTCCATTTTCCTAATGGACCTACAGGCACACTGATGCCGTGATCATTGGCCAGGAGTCGCAAGGAGGTGATATACATTTCGCGCAAAATTAAAATGGTCACAATTAAAAAATTTAAACGTGAAAGGGCCATTAATAAAATCAGTGAAGCGACGACTAAAAACTTATCGGCAATAGGATCTAGAAAAGAGCCAAAGACTGTTACGATATTATTTTTTCGCGCGATGTGACCATCAACATAGTCAGTGATGGAAGCAAGGACAAAAGTCCAGGCAGCTACATAACTTAAAATTAATTTAGTGCTATCGCTTATGGAGTGCGAGAGCTCAAGGTTCACGCCTAAACAGGTCATGATTACGGGAATCAACAAGATACGTAACACAGTTAAGCGATTTGGTAAGTTATCGATCTCGTAGATTTTTGGATTTTTGGCCATACGCTTGGCATTCTAGGCCCTTCGGTAGAATTTGCCCACAAAAAAACCAGCATAATTTTGTTAGAATACTGATGAGGGATAAAATTATGGAAAGACAATTCAATTTAATTAAGACTGGCGTGCAATCGATGGAAAAAAGGATTTTACCAAAATTCCCTTTTTGTTTTATGACGTTTAAGGACGATCAAGGACAAACTTCGCGTGCTTTTGAGGTTTCAGATATCTCTAGTACGGGGATGCAGTTGTGTATGAAGGATGGCGGCCACACTTATCAAAATAATAATGAAGTTAATGGCGTGATTAACTGGAAGGGTATTGAACTAAAAGTTAAGGGCAGTGTGCGCTGGATAAAAGGCGCCAAGCTGGGAGTGGAGTTTGCTCCGGATGCGCGCTTAAGACAAGCAATACGAGATTTTTTAAGTTTGGAAAATATTTTAAAAAACTTGCGACCTTTGCATGGAATGGATATGAATTTGTCGATGCCCGCCAATTTAAAATATTGGCTGAGATCAGATGGGCCAGTGGAATTATTTGTGTGGCAACACAACGATGGTGAAACCTCACGTTTTGAAATGATTTTTCTAGACACATACGTTGAGTGGAATGATGGGCACGGAGTAAAAACCGGGCGAGTGGTCACTAAGCGTGATTTGGATACGCCGCTTTTGTCGGAAGATGAATTTGTTTTTTCTATTGATGAATCAGTCGATCAAAATAAATTGCGATTAATCAGCAATTTGATTGGCGAAATTCCTCGAAGTTATCTGAGCGATAATGCCATCGAATTTTTAAAACGAAAACTACACTGCTAAAAATTAAGTTAATTTATTGGGTTTGTCGTCGTGGTCAGTATCGACTCGGTTTTCACGTAAACCTTTCTTGAAATTATTAATAGATTTTCCCAGCGCAGTACCTAATTCTGGAAGTTTTTTTCCTCCGAAAAAAAGCACAGCAATAGCAAGGACAACGATAATTTCACCAAAACCTAATCCAAACATAAACGACTCCTGATAAGATTATCCTACGCCCCTTAATAGACTCTGGAAAGTGGCATTGTGTACTTGCCCGGAGCGTATTCCATAAAGCGGATTTCTTTAAGCGTTTGATATTTTTCGGAAGTGCTGGCATGACTAGCAAAAGGGTAAATGGCAATGCCTCCGCGCGGTGTAAATTCACCGATGACTTCGATGTAGCGGGGGTTCATTAATTTCCCTAAATCATTACAAATTTTTTGCACACAATCTTCATGAAAATCGCCATGATTTCTAAAGCTAAAAAGATAAAGTTTTAACGATTTTGACTCCACCATTTTTTTATCCGCGATGTAGTTAATGTAGATGCGAGCAAAGTCTGGTTGGCCAGTCTTGGGACACAAAGAAGTGAATTCGGTGCAGACAAAAGTGGTCCAAGCATCGTTTTTGGGATGCTTATTATCAAAGCTCTCTAAGACTTTTGGTGAGTAGGTTTGAGGATATTCAGTGGCAGCATTTCCTAGGGCATGATTTTTTAGTTCGACATTGCGTGAATGACTCTTTTTGCGTGTTGCCATATTCCCCTCAAATTGCGATAAATTGTGTCTAATGAGGAATAAAACAAAAATAGTGCTCTTGCAACTGGGCTCGCCAAAAAGTCCCAGTATTTCTGATGTCAGAGCGTTTTTGCGTGAATTTCTTTCAGACCCGCGGGTGGTGGACCTGCCCAGGGCCTTTTGGCTGGCCATTTTATATCTTTTTATTTTGCCTTTTCGCCCCCAAAAATCCGCCCGTCTATACTCACGCATTTGGAACGGTAAGAGTTTTCCTTTAGTCGATAATAGCAAAAAGTTTGCACATGCTTTGAGCAAAAAAGTAAGCAGAGATTTTGAAGTGACGGACGCTTATATTGTGAGTTCTTCGCATCCTACCGTGACCGAAATTTGGAATGGTTGGGAAAGTGAAGCAATGGAAACGCGGGCCACTCGCTGCCTAATCGTTCCGATGTTTCCGCAATATTCTGAAAGCACCACCGCTTCGGGCATGGATCGCTGGTTTCATGAATTAAAATACCGCGTGCAGATACCGAGTTTTGAAATCCTCACGCATTTTCATAACACCAAGGCCTTCATTGACTCCTCAGTTAAAATAATTACCGAAGAATTAACCGCTAAAAAAATTGATGCACTCGTGATTTCTTTTCACGGCATTCCCAAGCGCCGAGTGACGCAAAAAAATGATGCTTACTATCGTCATTGTTTTGAAACTTATACTTTAATTAAAAGATTTCTGCCGCAAGATCTGCAAGCTAAAATGCATTTAACTTTTCAATCGCGCTTTGGCAGCGAAGAATGGCTGACGCCTTATACGGAAAATTATATCGGAGACTTAATCAAGTCAGGCAAAAAAGAGATTGCCGTTTATTGCCCTAGCTTTGTCGCCGATTGTTTAGAAACTACTGACGAAATCAATGGAGAGCTGCGAGAGTTTATGCATGAGCGCGGGGGCAATTTACACTTTGTTCCGTGTTTAAATGACCGCGAAGATTGGGCCCAAGGTTTTGCTCATTTTATTCAAGATCCACATAATGATGACAACAAATATTTTTTAACCAAGGCCGAAGCACAACTTATGGAAACACCAAAAATGAATCAGGTTCCGTTAACTAAAGAACAAAAGAAAATCTTAAAAACAGTTTTTTTAACCCTCTTTTTAGATCTAGTGGGCTTTTCTATTCTCTTTCCACTATTTCCCGCGCTGGCGAAACATTATTTAGAAAATGACAGTCAAAATTTTATTTTGCAGGGAATTTTTAATATTATCTCGCTGATTTCTCCGGTGCAAATTGGTCAAGGTCTAACCACTCAAAGTTTAGTTTTATTTGGCGGATTATTAGGTGCTTTTTATTCACTGCTACAATTTTTGGCCGCACCTTTTTGGGGAGCTTTATCCGATCGCATCGGCCGAAAACCAGTGCTGTTAATTTCTATTTTTGGAATGTTTTTTAGTTATGTTTTGTGGTTTTTTTCAGGCAGTTTTACTGTTTTAGTTCTGTCCCGTTTGGTAGGCGGTTTGATGGGAGGAAATATTTCTACTGCAACTGCGGTAGTGGCCGATATCACCGATGATAGCAATCGCTCTAAAGGTATGGCCTTCATTGGAATTGCTTTTGCTTTAGGATTTATCATTGGTCCAGCTTTAGGCGGAATTTTTTCTCATGTGGATTTAACGGCAACTTATCCCCAATGGACAGCTTACGGTGTGAATCCCTTTTCTATGGTGGCGGTAATTGCTGGATCATTAGCGTTGATCAATTTTTTGATGCTCTTTAATGGTTTTCCAGAAACATTACCTATCGACAAAAGAGGCACACAAACGAGTCAGCGTACTGCCAATATTTTTAAACTTTTAAAACCTCTGCCATATCCTAATGTTAATCGCGTGAATTTTGCCAATTTTTTATTTATTATGGCCTTTGCCGGAATGGAATTTACTCTGACCTTTTTGGCCTTTGAACGTTTTGCATTTACCTCGATGGACAACGCTAAAATGTTTATTTTTGTCGGGTTTGTTTTAGTCTTGGTACAAGGCGGTTATGTTAGGCGCAAGGCCCATCAAGTAGGCGAAAAAAAGTTGGCCTTAGCGGGGCTGATGATTTTAATTCCTGGTTTAATTTTAATTGGACAATCCACGGCGGTGTGGTGGCTCTTTATGAGTTTAGTCTTTTTGGCCACTGGCTCTGGCATGATCGTGCCGTGTTTAACCACGCTCGCATCCTTATTTTCACCTAAAACAGAACAAGGAAGATGCCTGGGCAGCTTCAGAAGTTTAGGTGCTCTGGCGCGAACTATCGGCCCTTTGGCGGCAAGTTTATGTTATTGGCGATTTGGGGCGACCTGGACTTATACTGTTGGAGCTTTAAGTTTATTTATCCCTCTGTGGATTGTTAAAACTTTGCCGGAGGTAAAAAAAGAAGTGCACACATAGCTAAAAATCAACCTTTCATCTCAATTTGTGATTGTTTGTAGTTTTGTAATCCCACTTCTTTTATTAAATTAAGTTGTGTTTCTAACCAATCGACGTGGTGCTCTTCGCTTTTTAAAATATCTAAAAATAAATCGCGGGTAGAGAAATCTTTTTCTTTTTCACAAAGCGCAATGTACTCTTTTAACCTTGGCACAGCTTGCATTTCTACCGCCAAATCACACTCTAAAACTTCTTGGATATCTTGACCGATTTTTATACGATTAATTTTTTGCACATTGGGAAGTCCTTCCAAAAATAAAATTTTCTTGATCACTTCATCAGCGTGTTTCATTTCATCAATCGAGGCCTTGTATTCTAGATTGCCAATTTTTTCGAGTCCCCAGTTTTGCAACATACGAGCGTGCAGGAAATATTGATTGATGGCGGTTAACTCACCAGTTAAAACATCATTAAGCGCATCGATAATAATCTTCTTACCCTTCATTGGCCGATCCTTTGTAGAAATTAATAACTATGTTTAATTATGAGGCCTTTTCGGAAATCTGGCAGTATTTTTCTGCAGGTTTTTTAGAAATAAGAGTTTTTTCGAGATTATCGAGTGCATCGATCAAGCAAGTGCCGCAGTCTGAACCGACTCCCAGCTTCTCTGCTAAATCCTTACTAGAGCGGAACTTTAGGGCCGCCTTTTTTGCCATATCTAGGGTGATACCCTTACAAATACAAAGATACATTCTTGAAACCTCTGTAATATTTTGGTGCATTTTGTATGATATATCAAACACTTTTTTGATGACATGAATAATATATTGAATTCAGCTACTTAAATACTTTTTAACTAGGAATTTTATTCTTATACAGTTAGAATTTGAGCGAATTAAGGACACTTTCGATGCTGCGACTCATTTTATGTCTATTTTCGCTCACCACTTTGGCCGGAATCAAAGATCCTGATCTAATCCGTTTTTGCCAAAAAATTGAGAATGATTTTAAAGCAAAGGGCTGGGGAAAAAGCCGCTGCGATGAAATCAATTGGGAGTATCACCGCAAATCTACTTTGGGCGATCCAATTATGTTTACTACCTTTGGTAGTGACGCTGATCGTGAAAAATTAAAACTTGATACCACGGTGGTATTTTGCGGCGTCCATGGCGATGAAATTACACCAATAAAATTTTGTTTTGATATTATTTACGATTTACTGGACCGCGCGCAAAATTCTGATGAAAAAGAAAAATTAAAATTTAAAGATCGTTTTATTGTGGTGGCACCGATCGTAACGCCAGATTCTTATTTTAAGAAAAAGTCGACTCGCACCAATGCCAATGGTGTTGACGTCAATCGCAATTTTCCCACAAAAGACTGGTGGAAATTAGCACTGAAATTATGGGGACAAAATTATGGCCGCGATAAAAGGCGCTTTCCTGGCAATCGTCCCATGAGTGAACCAGAAGTTATTTTTCAAATGAATCTGGTGAAACGTTTTCGCCCACAGAAAATTATTTCGGTGCACGCACCCTTAACGCTGATTGATTATGATGGCCCCGATAAAGATCACAAAGACACCAAAATTAACACTACCGCCGGTCATGAACTTTTAGTGCAAATGAGTAAAGAGGCCAATAGTTACCGCATTAAAGATTATCCTTTTTTTCCTGGTAGCTTAGGTAATTGGGCAGGGAATGAATTAGGTATCGCTACTTACACTTTAGAGTTACCAACCAGTGATGAGCGCAAAACTAAAGATTATTGGGGACTTTTTCAAAAGGCAATTTACGCCGCGTTTTTAAATAGTTTACCCGCTACTGAGACGGCCGATATACCACAAAATGTAGATTAACAATTATGCAAAAAATATTTGAAACACATGTTAGAAATCTGCAAGATCAAATTACTAGTGAACTAAAAAAAATTGATCCTGAAATAACTTTTCAAGAGGATATTTGGACTAGACTTGATCACGCCAAAAATCCTGGAGGCGGCGGCAGAACGCGCGCTTTTTCCGGAAAAATTATTGAAAACGCTGGGGTTAATACTTCGACCATTTTTGGTGAAGTAGACCCGCAATTTGCTAAAAGTTTAGGTGGGAATTCTAATCAAGTCTGGGCCTCTGGTATTAGTTTAATCATTCATCCTTTTAATCCTAAAGCGCCAACGGTGCACGCCAATTTTCGTATGATTGTTAACGGCGATAAGACTTGGTTTGGCGGCGGCGCTGACTTAACGCCTTTTTATCCTAACGAAAGTGAATTTAAATATTTTCATCAAACTTGGCAAAAGGCCTGTGCGCCATTTGGTGTGTATGAAAAAATGAAACAAACTTGTGATGAATATTTTGTGAATCCACACCGTGAAAATGAAATGCGCGGCATTGGCGGGATTTTTTATGATCACTGGAATACTGGTGATTTAGATCAAGATTTTAAAATGGTCAATGATCTGTCTCACGCTTTTATTCCATCTTATTTTCCAATTTTAAATCGCACCAAGGATTTAGCATTTAATGAAGAGGATGTAGAATTTCAATTGCATCGCCGCGGGCGTTATGTGGAATTTAATTTATTACACGATCGTGGCACCTTATTTGGACTAAAAACAAATGGCCGTACTGATTCGATTTTAATTTCTCTGCCTGGCCGCTGTAAGTTTACCTATCGTTACGCTCCCAAGGTTAGCTCACCTCAAGAAAAAATGATGGAGTACTATCGTCCGCAAAATTGGTGTTAAATCTTACCTATTAAATAAAGTGGAGCGGTATGGATTTTTCTGTTTGCAGAATATCCTCGATTTCGGCCACTAAATTTCAAAGCAAATTTTGCCAATTGTTACTGGCAAAGAGCTCTTGGGCAACAAAATTTTCAGCAATTTTGTTTATCAATTTTTATTTTTAATGCCAGTTCAATGTTTTTTACAACTTCTTTACTCGATAATGAGGATCGATTTTGAAATAAATCTAGCAGCTGGGGTGATTCGATAAAATCAATTTTAACAAATTGTTTAAATTCTTTGGAAAATTCAGCGACAAGAAAAGTTTTTCCAACTTGCCTGGCTCCTCTAAAAACTAAAGGTTTATGTTTTTTATGGTTTCGCCAAGATCTTAATTTTTCTAAACCTTTTCGATACATAACAAGATATAAATATATTTGTTAAAAATACCCCACATTAAATTAACAAAAATGTGAAAAACGTTAAGCTTGATAGTGAAATCAGGAGGCTGAGTTAATCAATTGACGCTAAAGCTCACATCATTGATATCTTTAATAATGATTTGCGGATTAGCTTGCCCCGGATCAATCATATTATAAGTTCCCTTGGCGGTGATCAGAACTTTTTTGTTTACTAATTTATTGCGATCATTTTCGGCACCAGCAGCATTTTCATTCCAAACCTTTTCAATTTTTTCGCGAACTTTTTTAAAGAGTTCAATATCTTCAAGATTAGTAATGGTAAATTGTATTGAACTTCCATCTGCACCTTTAACTAAAAGCGCATAGATATTAAATTTAATTTGCGGGCTTTGGGGAAATTTAATCAAGTATCCAGTCTTTGTGACACTTTCTCCGTGATGGGAAACCAGTGATTCGATAACTTCAAAAGGCCTAATGTTTTCACCTAAATTTGCCCATCGCTCTAGCGATAAGTGAGTAGGGGACTCAGGTGAGCGTCTTATATAAAAACGTACTTTAATTAAATCGCCGCGAAATAATTTTTTTGTCAGATCAGCACTCGCTGCTTCTGTGACAAAAACCGGTACAATGCGATCTTTGTATTCCATCACCAGCATTTTTCCATCGCTGCCGATGGCGTGAACTCGTCCTGTAAATTCTTTTAAGTTTACCAGATCTCCTAAATCTCCTTGATACTGATGGCGATGGTTATCTAGCTCAGAAGAATAATCTTTTACTAATTCTAGGCCGGTGACATTGATATGATTAATCGGAGCGCGGTTATTTAGAAAATTGCCTTTTACCATATAAGATTGGTGACGCTTTAATGAGGTAAACGTCTGCAAAATCTTTGAATCTTCTGAAGTTAGAGGAAGTTGAATATTTTCAAAAAAATTTTCTGGATTTCTATAAGTTAGAACAAATAATTTATTATCAACTGATGCGCCGTGAATTTCGCCGCGAAGACCGGTGGTGGTTAATAATTTTTCTAATTCTTTTAAATCAATCGCCGCCCATGAAATGTTTTGCGTTAGAAGAACAATAGCGAAAACGGAAATGAGCTTTAATTGCATAATCACCTCTTGGAAAAGTGTCACAATTAAAGCTCATTTTTATCAATTTACAAAGGTATTTCTTATCAGGTTTTTAAGTAACTCTCTAAAAGGTAGATAAAATGTTTCATTCGAAATCATTAAATTATTTAATGGAAAATATCAAGTGGCCACTCTACCCGGACTTGAACCAGGATCATAGACTTA
>Ga0163144_10013081_pt1 | contig 17355 bp, 21 predicted proteins | sample OliLak19BULKMAT1_FD_123175 | JGI IMG/M metagenome (GOLD analysis project Ga0163144, IMG submission 123175) | Freshwater microbial mat bacterial communities from Lake Vanda, McMurdo Dry Valleys, Antarctica - Oligotrophic Lake LV.19.BULKMAT1 | ecosystem: Environmental > Aquatic > Freshwater >...
GCTGCTGATCGCGAGAGACAAGGTGGTGCCGTCGACGTATTCGAGTTCGCCACCGACCGGCACGCCGTAGGCAATGCGGGTCGGCATCACGTTCAGGCGCCGCGCCATCTGACGCAGGTAATGAGCGGTGGCCTCACCTTCCATCGTGGTGCCGGTGGCGACGATCAGCTCGCGCACCTCGCCTTCGGCCAGCCGCTGTTCGAGCAGCGGCATGCCCAGCGCGTCCGGCGTCACGCCGTCGATCGGCGACAGCCGTCCCATGAGCACGAAGTACAGCCCCTTGAACGACGCCGACTGCTCAATGGACGCGACATCCAGTGGCGTTTCGACCACGCATAACACGTCCGCATCGCGGCCCACTGCAGCGCAGACACGGCACAACGCCGTTTCACTGAAGGTCCGGCAGCGCGAGCACTGGCCGATGCGTTCCATCGCCTCTTCGAGCACGCGCGCGAGGCGCCGCGCGCCGTCGCGATTGCGCTCGAGCAGATTGAAGGCAATCCGTTGCGCCGACTTCGGGCCGACGCCGGGAAGGATCGTCAGCGCTTTGATCAGATCGCCGAGCAGCGGGGTCGTCATCGGGGTGCAGGCAAGCGCTCAGCGCACACGCCGTGGCATCAGAACGGCAGCGTCATGCCGGGCGGCAGTTCAAGGCCCTGGGTGACGCCGGCAAGTTTTTCCTTGCTGATCTGTTCGGCCTTGCGGTTCGCGTCGTTGACGGCCGCAGCGACGAGGTCCTCCAGCATGGTGATCTCTTCACCGAGCAGTTCTGGCGCAATCTTGACGCTGCGCACATCGTGACGGCCGTTGATTGTGATCTTCACGAGGCCGGCACCGGCTTCGCCGGTGACTTCCATCGCCGCGATCTGCTCCTGCGCGCGCTGCATTTCTTCCTGCATCCGCTGCGCCTGCTTCATCAGGTTGCCGAGGGCACCTTTCATTCCGCACTCCTTCCGTTGTGCGAGCCTTGGGTCGGCTCCGGGGCCGGGCTGGCGGCAGTGCCGCGCGGCCCTGTCATGTCGATCCGTTCGACGCTGGCGCCGAATTCGCGCTGCAGCGCCTGCACGTTCGGATCGGCGTCGATGGCGGCCCTCGCCGCGGCGAGGCGCGCCTGCTCCTGCTCGCTCGTCGCCCGCGCGGGGGTTGCCAGTCCACTCCGTTCATCGACACTGACGCGGACCACGACGGCCTGCCCCAGTGCCGGCTGCAAGGCCTGTTCGAGCGAGCGCACCGTCCGTTCGCCGCTCAGGTTCTGGTACTGCGGGCTGACGATCAGTTCGAGCACCCGGCCGTCATAGGCCCGCAGCGCGCTGTTGCGCGCGAGTTCGCGCGCCAGCGGTGAGCCGTCGAGTCGCTGCACCAGCGACGGCCAGTCCAGGTCGCCCGGCGCCGGCATCTCCGCGACCGCGACCGCGACCCGTAACGGCGCGGCGACAGGTGCCGCACTCGCGGCCAGCGCAGGCGCGGCGGGTGACACGACCCGCATCGGCGGGCGCGGCGGTACAAGCAACGGCGTGACGGCCGCGCGGGCCTGGGCAGTCGGTGCACCCGCGGGCGGCGGCGCCGCGGCTACCGGCTTCGCCGTCGGCGGCGGCACCGCGGTGGCCTCACGCGCGGCGCCGCGCGACGGCGGCGGTGCTGCCGATGGCCGGAAGGCGAGCATGCGCAACAGCGCCATCTCAAAGCCGATCTGCGGTTCCGGCGCCAGCGGCAGATCGCGGCGTGCGATCAGACCGAGCTGGTAGTAGAGCTGGCAATCCTCGGCCGTCATGGCCGTCGCGAGGTGTAGCACCAGCGGGTCGTCCTCGAGTTCGGCGGCCGCAGCACCCAAGGTCTGAACCACCGCCACCCGCCGCAGCAGCGACAGCATTTCGCCAAGCACCTGGGAGAAATCCGGCGCAAAGCCGGCCAGCTCGCGCGCGTGGCTGATGAGCCGCACGCCATCGCCGGCGGCAAGCGCCTCGACCAGCGTCGACACCTGATCGGCGCCCAGTGTGCCGAGCATGCCGGCGACCTCCAGTTCGGCGATGACGCCACCCCCGAAGGCAAGCGCCTGATCGAGCAGCGAGAGCGCGTCCCGCATGCTGCCGTCGGCGGCGTTTGCGATCAGCCGCAGCGCGCCGTCGTCGGCGCCAATCTGCTCCTGATCGAGCACGTGACGCAGCTGGCCGCCGATCTGCTCCACGCTCAGGCGCTTCAGATTGAACTGCAGACAGCGCGACAGGATGGTGACCGGCAGGCGTTTCGGATCGGTCGTCGCAAGCAGGAACTTCACGTGCGGCGGCGGCTCCTCGAGGGTCTTCAGCAACGCGTTGAACGAATGGTTCGAGAACATGTGTACTTCGTCGATGAGGTACACCTTGTAACGCCCGCGGCTTGGGCAGTACTGCACGTTGTCGAGCAACTCGCGGGTTTCGTCGACTTTCGTGCGCGAGGCAGCGTCGACTTCGATGAGGTCCACGTAGCGGCCTTCGTCGACTTCGCGGCACGCACTGCACACGCCACAGGGCTTGCTGGTGACGCCGAGCTCACAGTTCAGGGACTTGGCGAAAATGCGCGCGAGCGTGGTCTTGCCGACGCCACGGGTGCCGGTGAACAGATAGGCATGGTGCAGCCGGCCCGAATCGAGCGCGTTGATCAGCGCGCGGAGCACATGACCCTGCCCCACCACCTGGGTGAAGTCGCGCGGCCGCCATTTGCGTGCCAGAACCTGATAGTTCATCTGATTTGCCGGAACCTGGTGCGCTGTCCCGTTGTGCCGGGTAGGAGTTGAGTGGTGGCCCTGTCAGCCACACCCCGGCACCCGCAGTCACCGTTACCGCTGCTTCCTTCCGGACCTGACGGGGTTCACAGTCTTACGTCGCGAGGGGACCGGCAGGGCCACCGTCGCGCATTATCGCGGTTGCCCGCCGCTTAGGGAACCTCTGCGATCGCCGACGCAGATTCCGGGCGCAAGATCAATCGGCAGTGCCGGCACACCGCAGCGCCTGCGGCCACGGCTGGCCGTCGATGCCGGGGCCGAACACGACCCTCACCGCCTCGCCGATCCTAACCTCGGCGCGTGCATCACCCACGACGTTCAGCAGCAGGCGAAAGCCTTCGGCGAAATCGACGAGCGCGATGACATAGGGGACCCGATCCCTGAACACGGGAGTCGGCGCGCGATGGACCGTCGTGTGGCTGTAGATGACCCCCAGCCCGCCCGATACTGCCCAGCCCACCTGCAGGCCGTGACAGCGTGCGCAGTGCTCGCGGGTATGGAGCTGCACGGCGCCGCAATCGCGACAGCGCTGATAGCACAGCTCGCCGCGCGCACAGCCGGCGCGAAAGATCTCGGCGCTGCCGAGGCAGATCTCATTCATATTGCCCCCAGGATCAGCGTGCCGTGCGCGGACAGGATGCCGCCGTCGCCGTGCACGAGCGCGAGTTCGGCCCCATGCACCTGGCGTAGTGACGCTTCACCGCGCAACTGGAGCACGGCCTCGATGAGATGGAACATGCCACCGGCCGGCCCGGCGTGACCGTAGGACAGCAGTCCTCCATGCGTATTGCACGGCAGCTCACCGTCGAGATCCAGTGCGCCGGCCAGTGCGGCAGCGCCCGCAGTACCGGGCGCAAAGAAGCCCATCGACTCGAGTTCGACGAGCAGCGTAATGGTGAAGGAGTCGTAGATCTCCGCGACGTCGATGTCGTGCGGCGCGACGCCTGCCTGCGCAAACGCGATGTGCGCTGCGCGGTGACATCCGAACTCGCGCAGGCCCGGCGCATAGCTGACATGCTCGTGCGTGTGGCCCTGCCCGGCACCGAGCAGCGCAACGCGTGGGCGGCTCATGACCGGCACGGCCGTCGGCGCGCTGACCACCACGGCGGCCGCGCCGTCCGAAATCAGGCAGCAGTCGAGCAGACGCAACGGACTCGCGATCTCGCGCGAGGCCAGCACGTCCGCCAGCGTGATCGGCGTGCGCTTGTGCGCTTTCGGATGACGCCCCGCGTGGCGTCGCATCGCTACCGCGACTGCCGCGAGATGCGTTGTCGGCACACCGTATTCGTGAAGATAGCGCTGCGCGATCAGCGCATAGGCCGCCGGCACGCTGAGGCCACAAGGTTGCTCAAACAGCGGATGACCGACGCCCGCCAGGGCCGCCACCGCGCCGTCACGCGACAGCCCGGTCAGCCGGTTGTCGCCGGTGACGACCAGGACATGCCGGCAATGACCGGCCGCGACGAGGGCCTGCGCCTGCATCACGGCGATCACGCCGGTCGCGCCGCCGGCGGACAGCGCCGCGCAGTGCACGGGCTGCAGCCCCAGATGTTCGGCCACCACGGACGCCAGCATCAGGTGCGGTTCGGTCATCGAGTAGGCGCACAACAGGCCGTCGATGTCGGCCACCGCCAGACCCGCATCGCGGATCGCGCCGAGCGCAGCTTCGGCATGCAGCCCCAGACAGGTCGAACCGGGCAACTCACCGACCGCCGTGTCGCAGGCACCGCTGATCAAGGCCAGTGGCGTGCGCGTCATGTCGCCACTCCCGCGTGCAGGGGACGAAAGTCGGGGCGTCGGGACATGACAGGCTCCCCTGACAACTGGCACGCCGGCAGCGCGCCGCGCACGAACCCAACGCTGTGCGCGCCGTCCAGCGGCGGACTACTCGGCGCGCACGGCTGCCAGGCGTGCGGCCTCTTCATCGGCACGCAGGCTCCTGGCACGCAGGTAGAGGTTGTTCACCACCAGCGCCGCCACCACCAGCAACGCGCCCACGATCTCGATCGGCAGGAAGCGCTGGCCCTGAAAAACGCGAAAGGTGAAAGTCACGACCGGCATGAAATTGATCAGCAGCGCGGCATTCAGCGCGCCAATGCGCCGCGCGCCGAAATTCCACGCGAGCATCGCCGTCAGCACCCCGCCGAACGTCAGATAGAGCATTTCGAAGATCACGCTCTGTAGCGCGGCGAAGCTCGGCCAGTGTGTGATGCCCAGCGCGAGCAGCACCGCGTTGACGATCAGGCAGGCCAGCGCTCCAGGCATCATCGTGAGAACGGTGATGCGCCAGGTCGACCAACCGGTCATGCGCACCGTGCCCATCGTGTAGTAAACCCAGCAGGCCGCGCCCACGAACACGATGAAATCGCCGATCAGCTCGCGCGGCGACGCCGCGACTGTCGGGCTGCCCTTCGTGACCACGAGCACGACGCCGAGAAAAGCCACGATGAGGCAACTCACGGTCATTCGCCCCTGGCGCTTGCCCTGGAAGAGCCACAGTGCAAGCGCGGTGATCGCGGGCTGCAGCGCGACGATCACGACCGTGTGCTCAGCGCGCGACATCGACATGCCGAGGAACACCAGCATCGGCGACGCGCACATACCGACCGTGCCGTACAGGCTTGCCCGCCGCAAACGCCCGTCGTAGAGCACCGCCGAGCGTCCTTCCCGCATCACGAGCACGAGCATCAGACAGATCGTGGCGATGAAATAACGGCTGGCCGTCAGAAAGAACGGATCGACGATCGCGAAGGCATCTTTGGCGATAGGCAGCTGCACGCCCCAGAGGATCACGGCGAACAGCGCTGCGGCAAGGCCAAGGACGAACGGCCGCTTCATGCGAGCGGCCCGGCAGGCGCGAAAATCATGCCCTTATGTTAACCGATCGGAAGCCACCAGGCGGCACAGCGCCCTACTTCGCAGCTTCGAGCGTGATCCCGCGTTCGGAGAAAACTTCGCGCGCGGCGGCGACGCCGTTCAGCGCAGCCGGAAAGCCGGCATAGACACCCATCTGGAGGATAACTTCGATTACTTCGCGTGGCGTGCAGCCTGCATTCAGCGCGCCCTTGATGTGCGCGCTGAGCTGCGGCGCGGCGTTGCCGAGTGCGGTCAACGCCGCCACCGTGGCGAGTTCGCGGGTGCGCAGATCGAGCGCCGGGCGGGAGACGACGTCGCCGTACGCAAAATCGACGATCCAGTCGCCAAGTTCGGGCGCGATGTCGGCCAGGCTCTCGCGCAACTTCGCGGTGCCGCCACCGGTGATGGTCTCGAGGGTCGCTACGCCGCGCGCACGGTTGGCGGGCACCGTCGCCGGCTCCGCAGCGAGCGCAGTCGTGCAGCACGCGAGGCCCGCCAGCAGGAGGGTCGTGCGCATGGTCTGTCCTTTCATTTGGTGAGGGGGCCGAGATCGGCGTCCGACAGGGCGTGACCCCAGTCACGCTTGGCGGCGAGATAACGCGTGTTCCACGGATTCACGCCGGTGACGTGCCGCACCGGTGTGATGCCGGTCAGGCCGAAACCGCCGAGATCGGCGAGTTTCTTCGGGTTGTTCGTCAGCAGACGGAACGGTTGCCCGCGCACGAAATAGTGCAGCAGCGCGGCGGCATCGCTGAAGTCGCGCGAATCGTCTGGCAGTCCCAGCGTGCGATTGGCTTCATAGGTGTCTTCGCCCGCGTCCTGCAGCAGGTAGGTGGCCGCCTTCGCCCACAGGCCAATGCCACGACCTTCGTGGCCGGACATGTACACCATCAGCCCGCCGTGCTCGTCCTTGCTGATCCGATCGAGCGCCGACACGAACTGCGGCCCGCATTCGCAGCGCTGCGAACCGAACACGTCACCGGTCAGACAACTCGAATGCACGCGCACCAGCGGATTACTGCTCGATTCGCCGTTGCCGATGGCCAGCACGCTGTTCACCGCCATGCTGCTCGCCAGCATCGAGAACAGCCGCTGCCCTCCCTTGCGGCTCAGCTCCGCGGCAAGTTCTTCGACCTTGGCAAGTTCGGTGCTGCGCACCGTTGCATACCAGCGCGCCTGGATCTCGAGTTCGCCCAGGCGAATCGGCAGCGGTATCGGGCCGAGGACATTGATGGCGATCTCGCCATCGGGCGGCGGCAGTTCGGCGCTGATCCGCAGGCCGTGCGCGTTGATGCGCACGAGCTTGCCGTCGGTGATCAGGCGCTGCCGGACTTCGGGATTCAGATAAGTGAACATGGCTGTCGTGCGCGCAGCAGCGCGCCCTCTTGTAGTGTTAGCAGGCTGGTGAAAAATGCGCGAGAGCGCCGCCTGCAAGGCGCGGGGCCGTCGGGGAGCGCAGTTTAGGCGGGAATAAATGAGCACCGCAGGCGGGCCCGCAACGCCGCAGGCGGTGGTCGTCGCCGTTTTTCACCAGCCTGTCAGGAAGCCGCCACCGGCAGCGGGCCCAGGTCGCGAAGGTAGCTATACAGGCGGCGGGCGGATTTGGGCGGCTGGGTCGCGTCGCGCTCGGCGCGCGCGCCGGCGGCCAGTTGGCGCACGAGTGCGCGATCGAACGCCGGGGCTCGTGCGGCGATTTCGTCGAAGCAGGTTTCGTCGCCGGCAATCAAGGCATCGCGCCAGCGCTCGAGCTGATGCAGGGCACGGATGTCGTCCTGCTTCGGCCGCAGCAGGCGATCTAGTTCGGCGCGGATCCGTGCCGGATCATCTTCGCCGACAATCACGTTCGCGAGATGCCGCAGCTGACGCTGCAGGGCACCGTGTTTGAGCTTGCGCGCCGCGTCCAGATCTTCCAGCACCGCATCGGGGAGTTTCAGCTGTGCCAGCAGCTTGCGTGGCAGGCCCATCAACTCCTCGCCGAGGGCCTTTACATCGTGATGTTCACGCTTCAGCCGGGACTTGCTCTTCTCTCCCGCCTCATCGTCGATCCAGCCCGAGAATTCATCCGCCATAGCACACCTTCTCACCGGGATCCCTGAGCCTCCGCGTAGCGTCATCGGGCCGCCCGTCGGGCGACTGCCAGAGACCGGCCTTGACGACTTCGCCGACGAACATCGACTGATCGTCCGGTTCGTCGACATGCAGCAGGCGGCAGTCGAGCTCAGCCGGTTTGAAGAACGCAAACGCCAACCCCTGCTGCCCTTTGCCAGGCACGTTCGGCGCGAAGTGCCGCGTGTCCTGGAGGAGATTGCACGCGCCGGCGTGGGCTTTCACGCCCACCCCCACGGGCGGCGGCTTGAACGAGGTCTGCGCCACGCAATCGACCGTCGCGGCCGCCGCCTGGCCTTTGCTGTCAGCGCTGGTCAGCAGTTTGCGGGCATCGGGCGTGATCCGCCATGCGGTTTTCCTGGGCTGGTCGTCCAATGCATCGCTCCTGGAGATGAGGGGGTCGACGGGGCACGCCGCGGCGCGGCCGACAGCCGCGCGGGGTCAGGACCCTGGTCAACGTTATCTTTACATTCGGCTGTTCCTGAGCGGCTGCCGCGGCGTTGCGGCGTTGCGTTACTCGGCAATAGCCCCTCTATTGCCTGCCAATCGCGCCTTGCCGCAACCCCTCGGGAACACCCTCGAGAGTGACAAGATAATGTTGACCAGGGTCCTGGCCGGGGATTTTAGCGGACGCCGGGTGCCGCCGTCCGCGCGGAAGCGCTCGCCCTCACCACATCAGGTCGTCGGGGATCGGATGTTCGGTGTAGGCGGCGGCATCGGCGCCGTCCGGCGCGTCCTGATTCAGCACCACGAGATACTCGGCGGCGCGCTCGCGAACGGCCTGCGCGCCCTCGGTAGTGACCACGAAATATCGGTTCCGCAGCCGCACGATGCCCAGTTCACCCCGGGCCAATGCCTCGCGGGTCAGGGTGGTGACGTAGACGCGCTTGATCTTGCTGCCGTCGACGAAGCTGTACGCATCCTCGCCGTCGTTGTGCGGGCGCCGGTGCGCCTGCACGAGCTGCAAAATCTGGGCGTCCAGCGCCTTGCGCGCGGCGCGCGCTTCCCGTTCGACGTTCAGCGCCTTGTCGCGCGCGGCCTTCTGCGCCTGCGCGGCGCTCGCTTCCTGCTTGACCGCGGACGTCTGCGGCTGTTTGCCCGGCTGCTGACGCTGGGCGTGTTGGCGCGACTTGTGCGCTTCCTTGACCTGCTTCTCCTTGACGAGACCGGCCTTCAGCAATTGGTCTTGCAGGGCATTGCGCATCGCGAAATCTCCAGCGTCGGGACCGGGATCTAAACGCGACGGGACGCGCGGCGCAAGCGACAGTCGCTCGCCATGGCGAGCGTCACCGCGAAGGCGCGCCGCGCCAGCGCTGCCGCCGCTCACGCCGTTCGCCGGGTGTCGCCTGCTGCCACTGCTGGCGCAGGGCGCGCCGCTCGGCCGGCGGCAGTTGCCGGAAGCGCGCGTAGACCTCGCGCAGGCGGGCCTGCCGTGCCGGTGGCAGCAACTTGTAGCGTGCGTAGCGCTCGCGTATCTGCGCCTGTCGCGCAGGGTCGAGCATGCGCCAGCGTTGCAGCCGTTCGGCGGCGACTGCGCGCTCCGCGGGTGGGAACGTCGCCCAGCGGGCCGCGCCGCGTCGCAGCCGCTCCTGACGGGCCGCCGGCAACTGTTCCCACTGCGGCTGCAGCGTCGACAGCAGGCGCTGTTCGTCGGGCGTGAGCGCGTGCCAGGGCACGCCGTCCAGCCCCCACGCGCTTAAGCCGGCCCCCAACAGCACGACCCACAGGCCCACGCGCACGGGCAGGTTAGCGCTCTGCATCGGGGTCATCCGCGGGCGGTGCATCTTGGGTGGCGTCGAGCATTTCCCAGTCGAGCACGCGTCTTGTGCCGTCGTCCCATTCACCGAGAAATTCGAGCAGTGCGGGATCGGGCGGTGCATCGTCGGCGGCGCCTGCACTCGCGTCGCCGCACACCAGGCCGAGGCCGAGGCCGAGCACGAGCGCCATCACGCTAGCCCGCACCGCCATCGGCGTCGAGCCACTCGTAGAACTCGAGTTCTTCGAGCAGTGCGAGGTCGGTCGCCGAGCCGATGAGATCGGCGTCGAGCGCGTCGCGGCCGGGGGCGTCGACGCGCGCCAGATTCGTCTGCAGCACCATCAGCAACAGCACGGCGGTGGCGAGGGCGGACGACGGCCACAGCGGCCAGGCCCGGGACTGTCGCCCGCCACGCCCGGCCAGCGCCTGCTCCCGTGCCTGACGCAGACGCGTGCGATCCGCGGCTGACAGTGCAGATGCGTGATCGAGCGCGGCGCGTATGAGGGCGTGGCGGGGATCGGGATCCGGCCTCTTCACATATCTTCTCCGGCGACTGCCCGCAGGCGTTCCAGCGCGCGGAAATGATGGGTCTTCACCGCGCCCTCCGAGCAGCCTAGCGCAGCCGCCGTGGCGCGTACATCCAGACCTTCCCAGGCCCGCAACAGCAACACCTGGCGCTGTCTCAGCGGCAGATTCCGAATCGCAACATCGAGCCGTGCAAGCAGATCCGCGCTCAACATCCGCACCTCGGGTTCCCAGTCGCGCGTGGCCGGGAATTCGTCCGCTCCTTCACCGTCTGCGTGCGCGTCGTCCTGCGGCGCCTGACTGAACGCGGAGAACCAGCGGCGACGTGTCGTACGGCGCCGATGCTCGTCTGTGATGCGCGTGTCGAGGATGCGATAGAACAGCGGCGGCCATTCATCCGGCGCACGCGTCGCATAGCGTTCGACGAGCGCGCACATCGCTTCCTGCACGGCGTCGAGCGCATCGTCGCGATTGCCGAGCGCATACTCGGCCATCTTGAACGCCCGCCGTTCGACGCCAGCCAGAAAGGTCTCGAGAGTCTCCGTGCGCGACAGTCGCGGCCCCCTTTCGAGCAGAAAATGAAGACCGCGCACACGGCCATCGGACGCTCGTCACCGGCGCGCAGGCCGTCAGGGCAGACGACGCTCGATGCGGTCCGCCTTGCGGGTGCCGCGGCGATCGAGCCGATTGTCGATGCGCTCGCCCTTATGGTCCAGTCGCGCGTCGATCCGGTCGCCCTTGCGGTCGAGGCGCCCGGCCCGCTGCTCGAAGCCGGCAGCTGCCGCGCGGTCGGCGCGGCGGTCGAGGCGGTGGTCAACGCGATCGCCGCGCGTGTCGAGGCGCTCTTCGATTCGATCGCCGCGGCGGTCGTAGCGTTCTTCGACGCGGGCTGCGCGATCGGCGGCCTGCGCGATGATCGGCAAGGTCGCCGCCAACAACACGATAAATACACGGCCAGTCAGCGGGGGCTTGGTCATCTGAATCTCCTGTGTGCGTTCGAGCCCGAAAAGTGGGCCCATGAGGAGATCAACGGCCGGGCGGCCGATCCGTTGACACGGTTGCCCGATATTTTTTCAGGCGCCCGGCGCGCGCTTGCGAAAGACCACCAGATGCTGCCACGGCAGCGTGCCGACGGTGCGTTCCCAGACGAGCCCCTGGGCCTCGGCCTCGCGCCGGATCTGCGCCTCGCTCATCTTGTGCAGCGCCTTGATCGGTACCTGGGGGTCTTCGGCACGGTACTCGACGAACACCACGCGGCCGTCCGGCTTCAACGCGCGCAGGATGCTGGCGAGCACCTCATGCGGATAGGCCAGCTCATGGTAGACATCGACCATGATCGCCAGATCAATGACAGCGGGCGGCAGGGCGACGTCGTCTTCGCGGCCAAGCGAGGGCCGCAGATTGCCGAGCCCTTCGGCCGCGGCGCGCTGTTCGAGCAGCCGCACCATCTGCGGCTGCACGTCGACCGCGTGCACCAGGCCGGCGGGTGCCACCGCAGCGGCGATGCGCCGGGCGAGATAGCCGGTGCCCGCGCCGATATCGGCGACGTGCAGGCCCGGCGTCAGTTCAAGCGCCGCCAGCAACAGATCGGTGCGCTCCTCCTGCTCACGCTCTGCGCGCTCGAGCCACGCCGCGCCCTGCCAGCCCATGACCGCGGAGATCTCGCGGCCAAGATAAACCTTGCCGATGCCGTCCGCGCTGCGCGCCGTGTCCCCGTAGCGTGGCTCGTCAGCGCGCACGGACGTCGCGGCGAAGAACACGCAAAGACACCCCCACGCGAGGCAGCGCATCACGCGACCTCAGCCAACGCCGAGCAGTTCGACGTCGAACACGAGCGTCGCGTTGGGCGGAATCACATTGCCCGCGCCGCGCGCCCCGTAACCCATCTCGGGGCCAATGACGAGCGTACGCTGGCCACCGATGCGCATGCCGGCAACGCCCTGATCCCAGCCCTTGATGACGTGGCCGGCCCCCAGTGGGAAGGAAAACGGCTGACCCCGATCGCGGGAGCTGTCGAATTTGCTGCCCTTGTTTTCCGGCGCGGCTTCATCGAACAGCCAGCCCGTGTAATGCACGACAACGTTCTTGCCGATCTCGGCGACATCGCCGGTCCCAATTTTGTGGTCAATCATCGAAAACTCCTGAATGCGGGGGCTGCGGAAGCCGGCAGCAGGTCGGCCCGGCGCAGCGCGATGGTACCCGGCGACCCGGCGCGCCTCATAGCCCCACCGTCAAGCACAGGCCGAAGAGACCCGCTGGGGCCAGGAAGCTGCGCGCCGCGGGCTTGCCCATCAGGGCAGATCGGAAGGCGTCGATGGCGGCCAGGCATGCGCCTTGGCCATGCACGGAGAATCTTGCTCAGCGGCCTTGCCGCCGGTGCGTGACAGACAGGCCTTCTCCGCCTGATTATAGTCCAGCAGAATCCAGTGTAATCCATAAAATATCATCAATAACAATAATTTAAATAATATTAACGTCCAAGAAAGTTCTATGAAATTCCATCAAATCCAGCTATAGTTTGATAGTCATTTTGATAGTGGAAAGGACAGCATGGCACGCCAACAGCAACGACTTTCAGCACTGCAAGTCAGCAAGCTCAACAAGCCGGGGCTGTACGGCGATGGTGGCGGCTTGACGCTCCAGATCACTGCCACGGGCGCGAAGTCCTGGCTGTTTCGTTACATGGTGGCCGGTAGGCCGTTCGGGATGGGGTTGGGACCGACGCATACCGTGAGTCTGGCCGAGGCGCGACAGAAGGCGCTGGACGCGCGGAAACTGCTTATCGACGGCATCAATCCTCTGGCGGCCAAGAAGCAGAACCAAATCGCCGCCGCGCTGGCCGACGCAAAGATGATGAGCTTCGACCAGTGCGCCGAGGCGTACATCCTGGCGCACAAGGCGAGCTGGAAAAACGCCAAGCATGGCGACCAATGGACCAACACGCTCAACACCTATGCCAGCCCGATATTTGGTCATTTGCCCGTGGCCGCGATAGACACCGGCCTGGTCGTGAAATGTCTGGCCCCGATATGGGAGAGCAAGACCGAAACGGCCGGTCGCGTGCGCGGGCGTATCGAGTCCGTGCTGGCGTGGGCCACCACCAGCGGCTACCGCATCGGCGAGAATCCTGCCCGCTGGAAAGGCCACCTCCAAAACTTGCTCGCAACCATCAGCAAGACGAGCCGGACGAAGAACCATCCGTCGCTACCGTGGCCGCGCATCGGCGCGTTCATGTCGGCCCTGCGCGTGCGTGAGGGTGTGGCCGCCCGGGCAGTAGAGTTCGCCATCCTCACCGCCTGCCGGTCGGGTGAGGTGCGCGGCGCTCGATGGGCTGAGTTCGATATAACTGGCAAGCTCTGGACAATCCCCGCCGAGCGAATGAAAGCCAAACGTGAACATCAGATCCCCTTGAGCGATGCGGCGGTGGCCTTGCTGACGTCGATGCCCAAGGATAGCGGCGATGATGTCGTATTCGCGGGAACCAAAGGCCAGACCTTGTCGGATATGTCACTGACTGCCGTGATTCGCCGCATGAACGGCGACGGCAAGCCCATCTGGGTGGATGCCAACGGCGAAGGCATCACCGTTCATGGCTTCCGCAGCAGCTTCCGTATGTGGGCGGCTGAAACCACCAATTACCCACGTGAGGTGGCCGAACACGCCCTGGCGCACCAGTTGCCGGATGCGGTCGAGCGCGCCTATCAGCGCGGTTCGCAGTTCGCCAAACGTGCCGCACTGATGGCGGAATGGACTGTGTATTGCACCACCATGCCGGCCGATGCGGTGGTCAAGCCGATTCGTGGCGCTGCGTAATCACAGAGAGTTGGTGGATGAGCCTGCGGCCTACTTCATCAGGCCGTGCAGGACGAGCTGCGGCGGGGCTCGGGGTGTTGCCCGGCGCCTTGTCGGTGGTCGAGATGGGCCAGGATGCGCTTGATCACCGCCGGATCTTCGATGCTGGCAATGAGCTTCATCTTCCCGCCGCAGATCTCGCAGGTCTCCACCTCAATCTTGAAGACGCGCTTCAGCCGCTGTGCTTAACGCTCATGGCCGCGTGGCGTGTTGCCGGGGGCCCATCCGCGCTCACCGCGTGACGCCGTCCGCGTCGGGCCGGGGTCACTTGCTTGCGCAGATGATGGTGGGGGGCGAATACGCCGTGATAGCGAGTGAGGTTGACGCGCGGGGTGGGCACGAGTGACGCCAACCCAACTACCTCCGGCTCGGCCGGTACTGTGCTGCCTGCGGCGAGCGTAGTGCGGCACAGCGTTGCATTGGTCGTCCCGAGGTCGATGCCCCACGCAGTCAGGGGAGTGGGTACCGACGAAAAATTTAATTTCATTAGTGCCTTTCAGGCAGATTGCGTCTTAATGAGTCGGTCAAGCACAGACACCGTTCAGCCGGGGTGCGGCGCAGACGCAGCCGCCCCAACCGGTATCGTGCCAAGGGACGCGGATGGAAACGTGTTTTAAGGGGTAGCTCATATGCGCTCGCTATTGTTTCAACGGATGCCGACGCGGCAAGCTTCGGGGCATAACGACCTTACGATTAATCTTTGGGCATCTTTGTGGCCATCCCTGCGGGAAGAGATTTCCAAAGAGATTCAGAATCTTGTGTTTTGATCTTACGTGCTATGACATCGGCGATGTCCTTGATCTCAAAAAAAGCCACCGAAGCTTGTGGCTGTCCATGCAGATGAAACACCTGTCTTTCAAATTCCTTACCGTAGGGTCTGTACGCGTTACTGCCGCCATATTCGCCATTGTTCGCCACAACAACGTACTGAAACATGTGGTAGTGCAGCGCTAACGCCATCTTATCGAACGTGCCTACGTCCTTATTCAGGGCAGGGACGGCAAAGACATCAGAGTGATGCCGTAGATCCGAGGCCAACGAGAGATCGGTAGCGTCATAACAAATCGCCGCAGTGAGCCAGAGAGGTCGATCATTAGCATTGATCGACCAGTCATAGCCCACGAGCCACTGGCAAGGTCGCCATCCTTGCACTACTTCTTTCGGAACATTGAGCCTTGCCTCCTCGACGGCGAGATGATGCTTGCCTTGCCGTCGCGTGAGAATCTGCAACCCGTGCGCCGCCGACCAGGTCGGGATAATCCAGAGGGCAGAATTGACCAGCGGGCGACCGGCGAAAAGTTCTTGGTAGGTAAGTCCCGCTAAAACGATAGCCTTGTGCTTCCGAGCGAAAGGTACGAGATGCGTCTTCACGTCAAGCGGATGCACCGAAAGTTCCGGAAGAATCAACCAATCGAGGCCCATCTGCGTCTCTCGCAGATCGAGCATTCTTTCGACCGCCGCCAGTGCAGCAGACAGGTGATTGCGGTGTTTCGCGCGAATGGCCCCTCCGGATAATGTGAGGTCGCCATCTTTTGCTGCAGAAACTAAATTGTCAAACGTCGGCGTCACGGTCTGCACCACACACGCACGCAGGGGCCGTGACTGCGACGGCCGATCGGGTCGTGCCGTATCCAATGCTGTCAGTAAATTAGGCCATTGGTAAAGCGGAACGCCAGGATGGTTTCCGCCGTTTCCTTGTCGAGGAAATGACCGGCAGCATTGGCCGGAATACGCACGATGCGGAATATTTACTCCTATGCGAGGACTTCATAAAACTTCGCGTTGAGCGTCCGCGCGCTTTCCAGATCGGTGCAGAAAGGCTTTTCCATCATCACGCGCGATCGATCCACCAGTCCCGCCCCGTCGAGCGTGGCCACGGCGTTGAGGGCCGCGTTAGGGCATGCTCAGGTAGTGCAGGCGACGGCTTTCGCCCGCGAACAGCGCCTTCCGCCTTTTCCACCGCCGCCTTGAGTGCGGCCGGTCCCGCGCCGAGCGGCACGTAGTCGAGCGTGGTTTCGAACGTGCCTCAAGCGGCATCGCTGAACTTGCGCGTCGAGAACTCGTCGAGCGCTTCCCGCTCGTGCCGGCGAATCGCCTCGGCGTAGATGTCGTCCAGCGACACGCAGATGATGCGGCAGCTTGAAGTGAACCCGGCGGTGGCAAGGTGTCCAAGCCCGGGCAGCAGCTTGCGTTTGGCAACATCTCCGGTGGCACCAAAGAGCACCACCAGATGCGGGAAACGAGAGCCCACCCCGGCGGAATCTTTGTGACTTTACGTACCTGCAAGACATCGTGAACTTACGGGCCCGATGCGGCACACCGGGCGGTCCCCGCTGGGAACCGTTTGTTGCGGAGTAGCGCGGGAGGCCCGGCATGCGCCGCGCCAAGCCCATCGCTTGCCGCCGATTACCCCGCAGTTTTCCAGGACATGCGTTGAGACCGAGCTTACGGAAACAACGCACAACATCAAGGAAACCAGCGGGAAAACTGACGTGGTGTGCACCATTCAGGCGCGCAGAGTAAATACTTTCGTCAGTTTATCTGCTAGGTCGGAAATGCCGAAAGGCTTCTGAATGAACTCAAGGTCCGCTTCCGCCACGCCATGGTGGACGATGATTTCGTGCGTGTAGCCGGACATGAACACAATGGGCATCGCAGGCACAGTTTTGCGCAGGCGTTCGGCGAGTTCCCAGCCATTCATGCCGGGCATCACGACGTCGGTGAGAACCACCTCGGGTCGTACGCCCTGGATCTCGACCAGGGTCAAGGCCTCGTCACCATTCGCCGCAACGATGACGTTGTAGCCAAGGTTCTCCAGCATCAGAGTCATGAGCGACCGCAGCGCAGAGTCATCTTCGACCACCAGCACGAGTTCGCCGCTGAGCGTCACCGAGCGCGGGTGATCGCCACTCGACGTGGGGCACGCTTCCTTGCCCTCCTCCGTGGCGACTGGCAAGTAAATGCGGAAGTTCGTGCCTTGTCCGGGTTCGCTGTGCACGAAGATACTGCCACCGCTCTGGTTGACGATCCCGTGGACCGTCGACAAGCCAAGCCCCGTTCCCGTACCCACCGGCTTGGTCGTGAAGAAGGGTTCGAACACCTGGTTGCGCGTGGCTTCGTCCATGCCGACACCGGTGTCGCTGACGATGAGCTGGACATAGCGCCCAGTGTTTAGTTCAAGCCCGCCGTCCGCGTTTTCCGGCGTCACGTCGACCAGCGCGATTTCGATCGTGACATTGCCGCCGTTAGGCATGGCATCGCGTGCATTGACCACCAAGTTTACCAGCACCTGCTCGACCTGCCCGGGATCGGACTCAATCATCGCCGGGGCTGGCGCGGTGCGAATGGTGAGCCTGATGTCCTCGCCAATCAGTCGCCGGATCATGCTGCCCAATGAATCAACGACGTTATTGACGTCAAACACCCGGGGATCGATGACCTGCTTGCGGCTAAAAGCAAGCAGCTGGCGGGTAAGCCCGGCGGCCCGGTCGGCACAGGA
>Ga0163144_10013084_pt1 | contig 17352 bp, 25 predicted proteins | sample OliLak19BULKMAT1_FD_123175 | JGI IMG/M metagenome (GOLD analysis project Ga0163144, IMG submission 123175) | Freshwater microbial mat bacterial communities from Lake Vanda, McMurdo Dry Valleys, Antarctica - Oligotrophic Lake LV.19.BULKMAT1 | ecosystem: Environmental > Aquatic > Freshwater >...
CGACACAGATGACCACGAGCCCCCCGCCGACGCCGACGACGACGCCGACGACCACGCCGACACCGACGACACCGACGACGCTCCAAGTATTGCAGCGGTCATCACTTCACAGCACTGGGCAAAGCATGGTTCCACTCCGCAACTTCTACAATTGCGCCTCGTCCAAGAATTACATCTCCAGGGATCGGCTCAACAGAGCGCAATTCGCCCTTCGCAAGTGCTTTGTTGTATCGATCAGTATGTGCAACCCATGCCGCATCGCTGATGACTAACTCCTTATCGCCGACCCATTTCAAAACGCCTGTGTAGTACCTCGTCACGGTGACGAACATGTAAGCTTGACCAAGTTTGTACGGGTGGGTTTTCTCGACTACTTTTTTCACGACTTTCTTTTTCATTTCTCACTCCTAAAATAAGCGGGTAATTCCGCTGATCAGTCCAATAACGCCACCACCAACAAATACAAAGAAGACAAAAACATCACCGACACAAACACCAACATAATCCACGACCACGGTGACCACGACGAGAAAGACGCCAAAAGCTCTATAAGCATTGCAACGTTCATGATTCAACCTCTTTGATTTGGGTGATTATGTTTCATAGAAGTGTTTTATTAAACATAAGATTTACTTCGGTTGTAGACGTGTTAACTTTAAGTCTAAAGAATTACTTACTTGCGTAACATATATTGGAATCAATATGAACCAGTTTTTCAATTATCTTCTAGCTTATAAAGATCTTTATTGCGAAAGGACTAGCTTCGGATTATGGGGAGAACCAGCTAATTTTATTAGTAATATTGCTTTTTTAATCCCTGCGTATATAGCTTACCGCCGCAAAAGTAAATTTTTTACCGTTCTGCCTCTGCTTATAGCAGCCGCAAGTCTCTTTTATCATTCCTTTGCTAACGAGCTTACGTACCTTATAGATGTTTCCTGCATCATATCTACTATCGTGTTTTACTATATGTTTTTCTTTAACAGCATTGGGATTAAAAAAGTTTGGGCAGTTGGTGGGGTTTTATCTTACTTAGTATTTTTGATGATGTCTCTCCAGGCTCTCCCGTTGGAATATTCGTATTATGGTGTGTTGCCGCTTATGGCAGCTCAATTAGCTATGCTTTTCTCTAAATCCCGCCACATGGACTGTTTGAAAGTTTTGATGGGGTTAGGGGCGTTTTCTTTTGCTTTAGTGGCTAGGTTTTACGATGCTGCTATATGTGAATCATTCCCTCATGGGACGCATTTTCTGTGGCATATCTTTAGTGCTTTGACTTTAGCTGCTTTGATTCCATGTTTGAAGTATCAAGTTTCAGAATCGACCTGAGGCATTTCAACTTTTGTCCAGAAGCGGATTTTAACTGCTTCGATCACTAGTTCTTCAGCTACGAATCTGGCTTTCGTATTGGCATGTACGATCCAAACACAATTGACTAATAGATAGTCGTCTTCAGCAATGATGGTGAAGGCATCACCTGTTAGTTTTGGTGCGGGTAAAGTAATTGACTTAAACATACGGCTCCTTAGTGTTCAAATAATATACATATTTCAGCCGTTGGACAAAAACCCCGCAACTGAAGGTTTGGTATGTAGAAAAGCCGGAATGTTTTTCACTCCAGATTCTTTTTCTTAAGAAACATCTTTGAGAACGAAATTGTTAACTCGACTACGCAAATCTTTAAGTGGATCTTCCAGCAATGAAACTATCTTTTGGTCTTGATTCCATACAAATCTCTTTAGAGCTTCTATCTCTTCTTTTAAGTTTTCTGTTTCTTGTGTTGTTTGATAGGTTTCGGGTGGTAATTTAGCTTCTTCCGCTTGCATTAAGATCAGGAGCCATACAGCGGATTCATTTAAGGGTTTGATATCGACATGATGACTATCGGGTCTAAATATAAATAGAAATTTTGGTGGAGCGATCTTCAAATATCCGATTGAAGTCGAAGTCATGATGGCAGCTAAAGTGTGGTTTAAGGTGTAAGCAATCTCATCTAAATCACCTCTAGATAAATTGCTATAGGCGTTACCGATTATATTGTTTTTCGTTCGCTGAACGCAGTCAGCTAGTTTCAAAAATTCTTTGTAGCCTAAGTCTTGCATATTTAATGTTTCTCGTGTCTACAATCATTCAGCTCTCGATTGAGGTCTTGTATGAATATCTCTTTTTTAACCAACAAAGACAACTTAGGAACATCACTGTGGGTGATGTTCCTAACATTTAATCAATCGTGATATCATGCGTAACTTCTTCGTGCTTACGCCAAACTAGTTCAATGACATTACTGTTAGAACTTCTGATAATCAAAAGATCTAAATTGGGACGAACTAGGGAAATGACCTGCATAGATATTTTATTTTTCATCAATAGATCTCCGACCATTCTACTTTTTTAGGTTTCATAAAATTAACGACAATATTTTCAAAAACTTTCTGATTGTAAAAGCCCCAAGGATATAGTTCAGCTAAATGAGCCGCTGTGACTAATTTATCTTTATAGTGTGTAAGACAATCCACCAAAAGAACTACTGCTTGCCCTGGATTTTGACACAAAGCAGCAATAGCTAAATAACCCTCTAAAGTAAAAGAGATTGGCAGTTTCATAACCGTAACTCTTTTCTCTATGACAGCAGATAGAAAAGGTAATGGTTGTTTGCCATCTTCAGGCTCAGTATGAGCTACCAGATTCTCACCCTTGGCCTTTTTAGAAGATTCTGAAATACAAACTTTAACAAAGAAAATTGTCATTTCTTTGTTCATCGCTAAACAATTTTTATGGCTACGGTCTGGATACATAGTTCACTCCTGCTAAATCATATAGTCTTTTAGCATATCCCCAGACTATTGCAAATTTTTTATGCCTCATGTTGGGATCAAACCAACGACATTCACTTTTAGAGAGTGCTGTTCTAACCACTGAACTAATGAGGCTTTTTTTTACCTTACACCAACGGAAGCTCCTTGAAAAGACTTCTAGCCTCCTTGCTTACAGCCGCAATACCCTTAGTAGAATCAAGGTAGCATTTTCCCAGATGCCTCTGCTTCAGATCACCTCTAACTAATACATATAGACGATCATGCATGAGGCACCACCCATAAAAGCTTTAGTTTGGTTAAAAGCTCCCCTAGATCTTTTTGGAATTTAAACTCTAAGAAAGAAGTAGGAGCTGGTGGGTTGGTTAAGGGCTTACCCTTTAATAGGCAATAACTTTTACCGTACAGACTTTCGATATAACCGTTTGGTTGAGACTTGCGGGTGGCTTTTAAATTGCGAATTGCAATAGCTTCAGCGTCTCGGTCGTGGACCGAGACGTGAACGCCGCAGCAAAAAACATTCTCCGTTTCGGACATGAAACGCTGGAAAGGGAATCCCACGGCTAGCCGTGGGGAGGATGTCAATAAATCCCACTATTCTAAATGCCTAAATTGACCAGCCAGCCAATTTTTAACTAAGATTAATATCAAGTCACGTATTTCACGTAACCAAAGTTAAAAGTATAGGAGTTTATTTATGTTAAGGGCTTTTCTTAGCGTTTTAGCAATTCTAACATTTTCGTCCCCACTTTTCGCAGATCAAACCTTTATGCCTAAGAATCGATTGGATCTTGATACTTCCAACAAAGCTTATGGTGGTTTGAATCAAGCTCAATTTAACAAAGTTATTGATAGGGCAGAACTTTTCTATAAACCGATTTTCCAACAGTTCGGAGCAACTCTTAAAATCAATCGTTTGTGGGAAGACTCAACTGTTAACGCTTCTGCTGAACAGACTTCGGCTACTATGTGGGAAATTAATATGTATGGTGGTTTAGCTAAACGTTCAGAAGTTACTGAAGACGGTTTCGCTGCTGTTCTTTGTCATGAAATTGGTCATCACTTAGGGGGTTACCCATTCGTACAAGATTGGGCAGCAGATGAAGGACAATCTGATATGTACGCAACTGGGGCTTGTGCTTACAAGATCTTTGCCGCTAACTACGTTTTGGCTGAAAAAGCTTTCAGTGCAATCCCAGCTAGTCTAAAAGCAAAATGCGATGCGAACCATTCATCTTCGGCTGAACAAGATATCTGCTACCGTGCAGTTGTTGCAGGTAAGTCTTTAGCCGACCTTTTAGGTGCTTTGGGTGGAACTTCTGTAGGATATGAAACTCCAGATACTAGTGTTGTAACTAAAACCAATCATAAGCATCCAGCAGCTCAATGTCGTTTTGATACTTATGCCGCATCTGCATACTGCGGTAGCAACACATGGGACCACGCTCTTATCCCAGGCAAATCTTTCTCTGATCGTAACTCTATGGAAGCTCAAACTGAGGCATTTGCACATAGTTGTGAAACTGGTGATGGGGCACGTCCTAAATGCTGGTTCGCTGCGGTTGATGCAAATACTCCCCCAGATAGCGAATGTCCGCTTGGAGATGAAATGCTTTGCGCTTTGATTTGCCAAATCAGTCCACAACCTTGGTGTCCTTAAGGGTTAGTTGCCCTTTTTAATTATTAATGTTATGCTAGGCGAAATACTCAATTTTCGCCTTTTATTAATTTCCTTAGGGGGTCCTATGTGGGTTTGGCTTTTGGTTGCCGCTCTCGTGTTTGTAGGGGCTAGTTACTTTTTTAACCGCAAATGCAAACGAAAAAAAGCTGTAACTAAAACCTCAGTTCCAGCACCTTTAATTGTTCAAGACTATAGCAAACCAGTTGCTACTTTAAATGGAGAGCCAGCACCGCATGTGAGTGCTATGTCAGTAGATACAGAACCTGTCACTAAGACGTATGTTGATAAAGTAATGAACGGAGCGGCAGCTCCAGCTCCCAAGTTAAAAAAACATCGTAAACGTAACCCTAGAAAACCGGCATCTAAAAAAGTTGCTCCTTAATTAGAGTTAAAAAGTCCAATCGTAGCTCAAGTAGCAGAACAGGGCTTTTTAACTTCAAATTTCGGTCTCGAACCCAAATTTAATAAAGCTATATTTATTTCCCATCTCATGTAATGATATTTCCAAATAAATAAAATAATTGGGATAGCATGAGTCAATTTTTGGACGGTCGTCCTTTTAACTCTCAAGACTATGAAAAGCATGACTCAAGGGTAAAAGCTGCCGTCACAGAATTAGTCACAGGCTTGTACCCAAATGTAACTCTTCAAGCTGGTACTCAGTACGGGGTAGACTTCTTCTGCACTTGGATTAACAGTAAGGGTGAAAAGATTTTTTACCCAGTTGAGGTCGAAGCTAAAGATGCCTTAGTCTTACCTCAAGATGAGGCGCATCTCCCTGTGGTTAGACGTAAAAGAACAACTCTAGATCTAAATGATATTCATGTAGCTCGAAGAAAAAGTAAAATCTTCGTGGAGACTTCTTCTACTTTTTTCTTAAATTTTATGTTTAATTATCGCTATGATTTCACTGTGTTACTTGAACTTAACCACAATACGCCAGTTATTAGAAAGCCGACTAAAGATGGGGAAGGTAAATTCTTCTCCTGCAAGGGTAAAGCGATTCGAGATGTATTTATTAAAGTGGGTGGGATCTGGTTAAAAGATGAAAAGAAGAAGTATTTCAATGAGCGTCTTCTCAATCCGACAGTATTAGTTCCGGTCTACTAATAGATTTATTCGAATATCCTATTAGGAGATACAGGCATGACACAACGTTTACGTAACTTAACTGTTTTGACACAGACTGTGAGGATTGTTAGACCTACCCAAACAGTTCTTCATAGTGTCTTTTCTTTAAATTATCTCCTTCTAAGCGATGAAGAATATACTTTTATAGATCCTCCTCTAATTGAGGGGGTTTGGGAAATTGAAAATCAACCACCCCTTCCCCCACCGCCACCGCCAGCTATTCCACCTGATATGTTCACAACTGATGATCTACCTCAGGGGGCTTTGAATCTTTATTTTACAGAGGCTAAAGCTAGTGCAGCAGCAGTTTCAGATGCGATAGTTGACGGAATCGTAAATCAGGCTCCATCTCAAAACGCAGTTTTTGATGCCTTATCTTTAAAATCTGAAACTGCTTCCAATGTAGGAACAGGTTTAGGATTATTTAAACAAAAAACACTTACTAATTTTGAATTTAAAAAACTCCTAGCCGGAGCTAATATTACTTTAAATTCTTATGCTGATGAAATTGAGGTTGTAAGTGCTCCAGGTGAAGTTAATACAGCGTCCAATAGTCCTTTAGGGTTAGGTGCTGGAAATGTGTTTAAAAATAAAATTGCCGAAGATCTAGTCTTTAAGAAGATCAACGCAGGCAACAATATCTCTATTGTAGATGATGTCGATGATGTGACAATTTCTGCCGCTCCTGGGGAAGTTAATACCGCATCTAATAGTTTGTTGGGTGCTGGTTACGGACTATATCAAACTAAAAATGTGGATGATTTAGTATTTAAAACGGTGAATGCAGTTAATGGTATTTCGGTTGTGGGTGGTGCAGATGATGTAACCATTACAGGGGATATCTTAGAAGTAACCGTAACTCTAACTCCTGCTGATATTGATGTTTTAGACACTACCCCATTTACGGTAATTCCAGCTCCTGGGGTTGGTAATTATATAGATCTTCAATCTGTTGAGTTCTATTTGGACTTTAATACCACCCCATACGCTAGTGGTGCTGTAGGGTTGGATTATGCTTCTGTTTCCCCAGTCCCTGCTAGGATGCTTTATATACCTTCACTTTTGGATGCAATAGCCTCCTTTAGGGTATTAGGTAAGATGTCATTTTTATCTGAGATCAAATTGAACGAGGCAATGGATATAGTGGCTACATCACCTACAGCAGGTGGAGACTCCGATTTGATGCTTAGGGCTCGTTACCGAATTGTGGCAGCTTTGTAAGACTAAAATATAGTCCATTTTTAGCCATCTCGATTAGGGAGTGGGTGTGTTGCGAATGTGGAGCAATCCACGATAGAGATATCAACGCAGCACTGAACATTCTCCCCCAGCTTTAGCCGTGGGGAGAATGTCAATCATTCCCACTTTTCCTTGGGTGGGACGATACTAACTTCGATATTTCGCCACTGATTAGACTTATTCAACTCTTGTTTAACCATGTCTAAAAGAGAACTACCCTCTTTGTAGTCTTTTGGATAAAGAGTCATGTCCATTGAAATATTAACCCCTACAGTTACTATTTTTTCCATCTCAGCTCCTAAAGTTGCAAATTTTGAACAGTTATGATACTCTATGAACTCATTTGAAAGGGATTCAAAAATGTTGAATTTATCTCCAGCACCAGCGGCACCAGCAGTATCTATAAATGATCGTACTAGTGTCAAATTGTATAAAAAGAAATTTGAAAAAGAAACTGTTTATTCCAAGAAAAAACAGTTCAATCTTTTTAGAAAGCTAGCGATTATTTCTGTGCCTGAGAAGCGATTGCTTAATTAGGAAAAAGAAAGCCTCCGCTTTTTGGCGGAGGCTAGGAGAATTTGAGCTACCTACCGACCTATTACTTACTCAACACTTGAAGTTGTGAAAAGCTTACACCGGAAATTGTCACAAGGTTAAAGTTAGACATATCAATAGTGCTGGAAGTACCATCTGCCGTGACGACAGCCGCAGTATTGCCTTTGACATCTACCCTAGTTGGAACTAATCCAGCGAAGGTTCTAACTTCTGTTGAAGTTGCAAAATTATAGACAACAGAATCAGTCCCATCAGTTAACAAAGCTTTCGAAGCACCGAAGGGGAAAACTCCTGTGAACGTTTTACTTAGGGTAAGGTCGCTGCCCCCAGATACAGGACTCAAAAGGTTAGCGTGCATCGCATAGATAATATTATTGTAAGAAATGAACCCCCTAGTATCATAGCCAAGGGTGGTTACGGTGGTTATAACACCTGCTTGGGATATATTATAAATAACTCTCGAATTATGACAACTAAACGTAAATGAAGCGTCTGTATTTGAAATAACAGCAACTATAGAGCAGGATAGAGTTTGAGATACAGTGGCTCCACCCGCAGTGGCTACACCAATTTTATTGGCACCAGTTATGAACAAAACTTCACCATTAGTCGTTTTCGAAGGCCAAAATCGGCTAACAGGACTATCTACACCAATCTCAACCGTAACCAAATCGGACATAACTCCAGTAGGATTACGATATTTTAAACTAGAATAATTGGTCATAACGGAGTTAGGACTGGTTTGACCATAGGCGTCAAGGTTACTAGTGGATGAACGGTACATGTTTAAAAACAGACCGCCTACGGGATCAATTCCTAATTCATAGCCGTCTTGGTTGAGATACCAGGCCGTATCAAGCGAATTTTCAAGACCACCTACTAAAGTCTCAGTATTAGCACAGAAAACTTTGTTATCAATGGCAGAAATCGTTGCTATCTGACAGTCAACCCAGATCCTATTTCTTTGGTTAAAGCGAGCTGTGTGGTAAACACCATTAGCATCAACATATGCATGTTCAGAGTCTCTCACTGCCTTTGACGCAGGTTTTGGATTGAGAATTCTTTGTGGATAGCTAAAAACCACAACAAGTCCACCATTGGGATCTGTGACAATAGTACTAACCAAAGGATCACCACCGCCAAAAGCCGGAAGAGTGGTATTATCAGCATCCATCATTTTGAGCATTGTACCTGAGTCGGCTGCTAACAAATTCAAACCAAGCCCTTTTTTGACCCCAAAGCCTTTGACACCAGACAGGCTCATGCTCAAGCCATCAGCACCATCGCTGCCAGCCGCAGCCGCAGCCGAAGCTTTTTCAGCTTCAGTTGCTGTAGTCGTAGAAACCGTGGCTGTAGCTGTAGGTGCAGGAGCAGCACCACCGTCACCTCCCCCACCGCCACCGCCACAACCAGACAAGCTTAAGACCAAAATCCCAATCACCATTAAATTTTTGTTTATCTTGCTCATTTTATTCTCCTTTTAGATATCCATTTCAATTTCTCAACCTACATAATACTCTTCGGTCTGTTCTAGGATTCCTAAAACAAATATTTTTAATGTATTAGTATTATAGAGATTTTTATAAGGTGAGCAGCTAACTTACTAATACTATTGATATAATAATTAGTAATAAATATAGATAGATACGATGCTAATACTGATAAGTGTAACTACTTAGTATTGTTACAGATTTCCAACCAGTCTTTTCCCTAATTGTGTTTCCCACTTATGGGGGTGGTAAAACTCTTCACCAAAGCGATCCAGATCAGAAGGGGCTAAATCGACCTGTACGCCCGTTAGTACACGCTTGAAGAAGTTTACCCCTATCCACTCAGAAGCGGTGTGTCCGGTCTCAATAACTGCTTTAAAGCCTGTGTCAGCACCTGCCATAGTATTTTGCCCTATTATGTAGCAATCGGCTTCTGTAGCTAAAGCTAGCTCATTTACCATACCGCCTAAACCTGAGCAGATAACCACAGTCTTGATGATATCGTTCATACCTTTTTGATTAAAGGTCTCCCCTAGAATAGATCCTGAAAGATGATTTACTTTAGTTATGAGGTCGGAAAATAGTATAGGCTCTATTTCACCATGCCAACCTAATGTCCCATCAAAATGCTTATAGTTGTTTTTAAGTTCTAAGTGATCCCGCCACATGTCATTTAGACCACCTTCACAGCAGTCTAAAGCGGTGTGGAAAATAAGCTGAGGAACGTGTGCCCTAAAGGGATGATGACTAATTAAAAGATCATAATTGTGTTTGTGAAAATGAGCGATAACTTGTTGTGTGGGTGTTACACAAAAAAGTACTTTTTTCACAATCTTGTTGTGATCTTCTATATTGTACTCACCATAGGATTCACCTTTTTCCCAAGCGATATCTTTAGGACAAGCTGAATAGCAGATTCGAATTAAATCACTCATTTTCATGATTGCACCAGCATTGCATTTCGTTCTCTGACATTTATCTTGCTTAAGAAATGCTTTGCTTTGTTGATAAACTGTCTGCACAATTCAGGATTGCCTCTTTCTAATACTTCCTGTGCATCGGAGAGTATTTGCATTGCATACATTGCGTCATTGACGGGTCCGAACATTTTGGAGCTTTTTTCCATTTGCTCAATGGTTTCTCCAAACATAGAAATTTGCTGATCTTGCTTAAGCATGTTGAACCCCTTTGATTTAAACTTTAAGCAGCAAACCGTTGAGCAATAGTTGAGTAAGCATTATTTATGTCAACAGCGATGGCTTCAGAACCACCCCGATCTGGATGTGCTTGAAGCATTGCTCTGCGTCTAGCTTGTTTAAGTTCGTCTAAGCTTTGAGGGCAAGAGGTAAGACCAAGCAGCCACAAGTCAGATTTTTTGACTTCATACTTAGCCACGGCTTTATCGTAACGCTCAGTCCACATGTCATAGATACGTTGTGCTTCAGCTTTTTCAGCCTTACTAAGCTTACTATGGCCTCGAACCTCAGTTCTATTCTCTTCTAGCTTAACAGAAACTAGGTATATAATTCTTATGACGAAATAACCTACTATGATAAGCCAGAACATGTTGACCTCCTTAGTGTATCTCCCCAAACCTTACATAATAGCTATCGGCAGATAAACAAAAAGCTTTAACTATAAATAGTTAAAGCTTTGATTTAATTGGATAAAGTTATTAAGCTACTTTTTTAGGCTTTTTCACCTTTATAGTTTTTGAGCGGTTATTGAGGGTTACAGTCTTAGAATGTTTATGGACTCTGATGGTCTTACTTCCAGGGGGGCGACCTCGTCCGTCATCAGTTGTTTCAAGAGCTTTTTTGAGGCAATAGTCAAGAATGTGTGGAGGAATCAGGTTTTCTATTTTCAAAATCATTAAAGCTCTATGGGTGTGAGCCGCACCATTACCGTCATAGTTACAAGATTCTTCGAACTGACTTTTTAGGTCGGAACCTACCTTAAAGTTGGTTTGATCAAGCATTTTGTTAGTCCTTTTTTGTTAAAAGTCTCAATTCGGGCGGATTATGAAGCTCTTTGGCTAAAAATGCAATAGTCTTTTTATATCTTACGGAAGATGTAGGACTTTAAGTTAAAAAGACTTGCTTTATTTCCTGAGAGGTCGTTACTCTTATTGACGAAAACCATTTCCAACAGGAGTCATTCATGCCATTGTCCGAAGGTATTAAGCCATTATCACCCATTATTTATAGTTACTTACACCAACAAGAGATCGATCTTAACTCTTTATCTTTGGAAATCGAAGAAGGGATCTTGAGCTTAGTATTCCCTGATGGTAGCAAGAAACCCTTTACGGACAAGGGCTTCGCTTCCCTGTGTAAAGTTATTAAGGTGCCACTAAGTTTTGGTAAACGGCTCAAAGAAGACGGCTTTAGTCATGTCCTGTCGTACCTGCAAAAGCAGCTCTCCCAGTCCTACCTAAGAGAACCGGCTATTGTAGTGACTGATAATTCTACTAATACAGTGGTTAGACCTAGTGCTGGTCATATCTTATCAGTAACTACAAAAACACACATTCTACCATCTTTCGATAAGATCATTGAACTAGATAGTGAGATCTTAAAAGCTGCTGAAATGAGTAAAGCAGACTTAAGGGCTAGACTTGAAGATGATGGGATTTTGCGATACGGCTTCTTCACTAAGAAGGGTAAATTTTCAGCAGATTCATCGGACTATGAATTTGGGCATGTATTCGCTTATTCGATCTATGGTCTGGATCTACCTCAAATTTATCAAGTAGCTATCCGCAATGAAGACCTAAGCTCACTGGTTCTACCTTTCAAACCTCTGACCTATGAAGTCAACTCTTCCGCATTTATGGGGGAGATTATTTCCGCTGTTGAATCATTAGGCACCGAAGGCTGGAGTGATTTAGAAAGTTACCTAAGTCGCTTAAAGAGTGTCAGTGCTTCTTTACGTGAAGTAAAAGAAACCAAACAAAAACTTCTAAAAGCCTTAAAAATAGACAAAGAGGATAAGGAGACACCAGAACGTCTAGAGCAATTTTTTGGTTGGAAAAAATTGGTGGAGCGTTACGAGATCAAGTCACTTGATCCTAAGCCATCTAAAAAATGGTTTATGTCAGCATCCTCTAATTTGAATTTATTAGATGTCTATTTGAAGATGATATCTGAAACCACCCATGCCCCTAATACTTTAGATTCTGATGTTAGAATTAGACTTGAAAAGTACGCATCAAAGATGCTTGGTAAATTTCCAGATTTGTCTGAGAAAGAACCGCCTAAGGTGCAGTGGTCATGAATTTAATTTTTCTAGATTTAGAGCTAAACCAGTTACAACAGCCTAAAGTTATTCAAATTGGAGCTGTGGCTCTTAATTTAAAAACTGGTAAGCGGATTTCTAACTTTGATCAATATGTAAACCCTATGGAAACATTAGATCCTTATATAATAGATCTGACTGGTATTACCCAAAAGATGGTGGACGAAGCTCGTCCAATTGAAGAAGTGCTACCAGACTTCTGGGCATGGGTAGAGGACCAACCTGTGGCTAATAAAGTTGTAGCTTGGGGTAAAGACATTGATTGCTTAAAGAATATAGCTAAGGAATTGGCTATTCCAATTCCACAGTTGCGAGAGCTAGATCTTAAAGAAATGGCTAGATGGTTTAAGTCAGCGAAGGATATTTCTGAAAAAGGTGGTTTAGTTACAACATTAGGGGAATTTGGTTTGAGTTTTGAAGGTACTGCCCATAACGCCCTAGATGATGCTTTTAATACTGGTAGGTTAGGTGTTGTACTCTTTAAAATAATTAAAACAGCATACCAATTACAAAGTGTAGCGAAAGGTCTTCCGTGATTTTTGATGAACCGCCAGAGTTGATGGTTGTGTTTCTTTTAGATAAGCATGATCAGAATTTAGAAAAAGCGATTATAGAAGCTAGAGATACTTTTAATTCTTATAAAGCTTCTCTACATAAGAAGCTGTATTGGTGTGAAGTAATTCACCGTTTAGAACATGGGCATTTTTAGTGAATTCCAGTATATAATTTATTACCCTTCAATCCCTTATCTTTATTAATCATATATAATGTGAGAGCATATAAATGCTTGCACAGATATGGTTTCAATTTTGGATTTCTAATTTTAGGCAATTCGCCATTAGAGTTCTTAATAGTGGAAGAGCCATGTAATTGTAGCGTTACTTCTAAATAAAACGTAAAGTAAGGACAGCTACAATGACACCACATATCGCTAGGAGGCTTTACGGAGAAGTCTGACGGGAATTTTTTGCTGCCGTGAATCCTAAGAGTTTGGGTGTAGCTGTCCCCAGTCGATTCAGTGTTACCTAAGGCTGTTCGAGTATATAATTTACGGTATTTTGCGACTTTTTTATCTTGAATAATACGAATTCGAGGATATGACGCACGGTATCTAACTTTAGGTGGTGTTAGTTTTAGAAGTTTTTCAACTGTAAGCATTTTGTACCCCTATATCAGACTGAATCTTTCCAAAGAAAGTAGGACGAATGGCAAAGAAAAGAGGCTCCCTAAAGAAATTTGATGCTTACATCGAAGGTGACGGAGAGCTGCGAAAGGATATTTTTGCGGAGAAACCCGCATCCCAACAAGTTATTTTTGAACTGTTCGCTCAATTAGATCATACCTATTACAGTTTCTTTCTCTACTTTTGCTCCATCCCCTCTAAATCTTTTTGGGATATGTTGCTGTCGCAACTTTCCGCTATTGCTTCAGGCTCTGCTAGAAACCGCAACTTTTGTGAAGACTACGAGCTTTTAAGACCTGTTCAAGAAGTTAAAACCTGCTACTCCACCCTGAGAAATAAAGTAATAGACTTATTAGGTACGAGTCATGCAATCTGGTTTGAATTAGCTGATCCACACTATGAACAAAAACCTAATACATATGATCTATGGATGGCTCTATATGATCTTAATCCTAATAGAATGGTATGGGAGTGGTGGTTTGAATCAAGAGCTAGAGAGCTTAAGACCATTAAGAAAGAAAATATAAATCAATCCGATAGAATGGTTAAATACATAGAATGGGGTAAAAGCTTAGAACTTAAAGATCCTGAAAACCATTCTTACCAATTAGCTAATATCTTCTTAGATACCTACGAAAAAGCTACCAAGATCAAACATAAAATAGCAAACCCCTACCTTCGTTTAGTTTATACAATCACTAAATCAATTGCCGCTTATAACCAACCAGGACAGTTCCTGGACACATTCAACATCGCCTGTGCAGGACTGATGCGTTCAATAGCGAAGTATGCCCCCTCACTATCTATGGCTTTCAGTAACTTCGCAGATAGAGAAATTAGATATGAGATCTATTACCAACTAGGTAACTACAACTTGATATCTCTTCCACATAAGAGCTGGCAGCGGTACAGGGAATTTGAGGGTCTTAGAAAAGCTTATTATGAAACTTACCAAAAAGATCCAACTTTAGAAGACTTAATAAGCACTTACTCATTACCTCGTGAAGAGGTTTATGATGTCTATAGACAAGTGGCGATGCAAAACCCCCATAGTTTAGATCAAAAAGTATTTAACGAAGATAAAAGTGACAATCGGACTTTGTTGAAGGATCGGATCGAAGATTCTAAATGTGTAGAGGAAAGGGAGCTAGGTGAGAAGCAGCAGGTTTTATATCTAGCTCTTTTAAGAATGTCTTTAAAGGAACGGAAAGCTTTTGTAATTGCGAATAGTCTTATTGATATCGTCCAAGATATTGCTCCTGAAAAAGCGGAACTGGAGAAGTTCTTTTTAGGTGGTGTTCATAGAAAATTTGCAAACGCATTAGTGGAGTGATTCTCCCCCAAGGGCTTTAAAGCAAAATAGAACTATATCTATTTTGCTCTTCCATTTTGGAAAAGGTCCATGTAGTATTTTGTCTAGAGCAATTAAAAAAATTTACAGATCATTGTTTAAGCCCCACAGGGGGAGATCTACCCAAACCCACACATGCTCTAGGAGGAATGCTTTATGGTATTGAAGAGTTTTGATGACGTTCACATCAAAGGTGGTAACAAGAGACGTTGGTCAGACGGTCTCGAACCTTACAAATGGGTCAAGGGATGGCAGCGAATTCGACTTTACGGTGATATCTACACCGATGCTCGCCACACAATTAAAACCAAAACTGGAAAATTCTACACTGAAAATTGTTTAGCCTATGATTGGCAGAACGATGCCTTTGTGGATGATCGTGAAGCGGCTTGTGAAAACTGCCGTATGAAGATCCAAGTTGGTGTACGTCATTACATCAACGTGTTTTCTTTAGATGCTTGGGAAAAGCAACCGAAGAATCCTTCTCCAGATTGGACCTGTATCTTCATGGCGGATTTCCCCCCATCGTTGATTAAGTCAATTCTGGACCTGAAGCCTTTGAACAAGAATGCTTCAATCAGTGATCCTTTAAAGGGTGCAGTATTAAACATTAAGTTTGATCCAAATTCAGACTCTCCAGCTAACATGTACTATGCAGCCGTTGAGACCGCTAATTGGGCTTTCGAGCCTGATATGCTTAACTTGACCTTAGTACAAGAGCTAGAAGACGGTAAGCGTATTGTACATAAGGGTGATGATAAATTGCCTCCACAATGGCGTTATAACCGTGGTGCTACGGTTACCTTGAGAGAGCAAAAAGAAAGTCTTCGCCGTAATGGGTATTATGGAGAAGAGGCTAGTGATACCAATTCTGAGGTATCTAAAGTAGCTGCTGATGCAATTAGTCAATTAAATGAAATTGATTCTGCTCCAGCACCTAGAAGCAATGTAAAGAATGTTGCTATCCTTCGAAATGATACTCCAGACGAAGCTCCACCACCCAAAAAGGTTTTTGCAACGGCAGCTCCTGCTGCTGAAGCTGCGAAGCTTTCAAGTGACGATGGAGACCTAGAAATACCTTTTAATGCCGCCCCTGAGAGACCGAGCAGCTCACAGGGGCAACTAAAGGCTCCAGACTCATGCCCTACTAAATTCGGTGATTTTGCAAGAGCTACGGCTTGCTTCACTGTTTGTAAGGTAAGGCGTGACTGTGAAAAAAACACCAAGGCATTGGAAGAAACAACGGATGATAGTTTATAGTTCAAAACCTGAAGAACAGTATTTTGAAGTTATAAATGGTAAAGGTCCGCAAGTCCTAGTGCTCGGAGAACAATCCGAGCACTGGACTTCGCAAACTCTTACCTACTTAAAAAATGCTGAAGTTCCAGTATTTTTGTTTCCTTGGAACAAGGTACCTGAGCTGCGTCTTCAACTTAATTTAATTAAATATCCAGTCGTACAACTTTGGTTTAACCAAAAAAATGAATGTGAAGTAATAGGCTATCAAGAAGAGCCATTACGGAACATTGTACGCAAGTTTTTCATTTATAAAAATAAAGGGTAAAGCATATGGCGAAAGCTAAAACAAAAGACTCAGATGCTACTTCTGAGTCCAGCATGGCATTTTCAGATGCTGGAGCATCAGATGTAGTAGTTGAGGATGGGAAAGATAAAATTTATAATCAGTATGAGGGTTTGAATAAAATAATTAACTTGCAGTCAGTCCTAGATAAAGCAGGTCAAGCCCAAGGTATCCAAGCAGCAAATCTAGATTCAGAAACATTCCGTCGTGGAGCCCTGTCTACAGGTGCTTTAGCCTTAGACTTAGTGATGGGTGGCGGTCATGGTCCAGGTCGAGTGTCGTATTTTTACGGAGATACTGGTACTTGTAAAAGTACAATTCTTTTTCACTCCTTAAAAGAAACAATTAACAGCGGTGCCTTTGGTGTATTTTACGATAGTGAAAGTTCTGCTGATGCTGCTTATCTTCAGAAAATAGGACTCGATATGAGTCAAGTCTTAGGTCTCAGAAACAAAAAGGGTGTTTGGGATGTTCAACCAAAGATGTTGTATTCTACCCCATCTACTCTCGAACAAATTTCCAGACACATGCATGATATCTTAAAAAGAATGCCAGATCATGTCGCTATGAATGATGAGGGAGAATCCCGTTTCTTTTTAGTTTCTCCAGAATTCGAATTCAGAAGAACTTGGGCTCATATCAACAAAGGTCTTAAAGATAATAAAATTGTGGAAGTTGCTAACAACAAACCACAAGTGGTTTTCTTTCTCGATTCGTTGAAAATGGGGACCGAAGCTCGTGACGAAGATAATGCAAGTAAGCCTATGGCGTTGCTAGCTAGAAGTTTGAGTGATTTCTTCCCTCTAATTAAGAGTTACCTCGGCAGAAAGAACTGCAACTTGATTTGTACTAACCACCTCACACTCAATCCCATGGCAAGATTTCAGAATCCTGAAACAGAGCCAGGTGGAAAAGCTGTCCTGTTTTATCCAGATATGAAAATGCAATTACGTATGAATAGAGCAGCTAAGAAGATGATTATTGAAAAGCATGTATCTGGTGATGGTCAAGATCGTTATCTAGTTGGAAC
>Ga0163144_10013086_pt1 | contig 17351 bp, 13 predicted proteins | sample OliLak19BULKMAT1_FD_123175 | JGI IMG/M metagenome (GOLD analysis project Ga0163144, IMG submission 123175) | Freshwater microbial mat bacterial communities from Lake Vanda, McMurdo Dry Valleys, Antarctica - Oligotrophic Lake LV.19.BULKMAT1 | ecosystem: Environmental > Aquatic > Freshwater >...
CTGGCGCTTGCCGGTTGCGACTTGCTCACCATCAGCCCCGGGCTGCTGGCGGAACTCCAAGCATCCGATGAGCCGATCACCCCGCGTCTCACTGCCGCCGAGGCCGCTGCCAGCGACCACGAAAAAGTGAGTCTGACTGAGAGTGATTTCCGCTTCCTGCTGAACGAGGACGCCATGGCGACCGAGAAGACCGCGCATGGCATCCGCGCGTTTTCCGCAGATATCGTGAAGCTGGAAAAGCTGATCGAAGGGATGATCTAACGGGGTCCGCGCGCTTTCACCCGCCCACTAAGGGCGCGAGCAGGTGTGACAGGGTCTCGGCGTCGATCTTCAGTTTGCTGGTCTCCTCGGAGAGCAAGGCTTCGACCAAGGCCGACTTGTGCTCTTGGAGGTCGAGGATGCGATCTTCGATGGTTCCCCGGCAGACAAGCTTGTGGACAAAAACCGGTTTCGTCTGCCCGATCCGGTGGGCGCGGTCCGTGGCTTGATTTTCCGCTGCAGGATTCCACCACGGGTCATAGTGGATCACCGTATCGGCGGCGGTTAGATTGAGTCCGGTGCCCCCGGCCTTGAGTGAAATCAGGAAAATGGGAACCTCACCGGTTTGGAATTTTTTCACCAGGGAAGCCCGATCCAGAGTTTTTCCGGTGAGGATCAGATAGGGGATTTTTTGCGCCAACAGGTATTTCTCAATGAGTGCCAACATCGAAGTGAATGTGGAAAACAGCAGAATCCGCCGCCCTTCTTCCAACAAGGTCGGGAGCAGTTCCTCTGTCAGATAGTCCAGCTTGGCGGAGTCGGTCACCTTCTGGGCCGCCGGACTCTTGAGCAGTTGGGGGTGACAACAAATCTGGCGCAGCTTGAGCAGCGCATCGAGCACGATGATGTGGGACTTCGCCAGCCCCTTGGCCATGATTGCATCGCGCACCCGCTTGTCCATGGCGGCGCGGACAGACTCGTAAAGATCGGTTTGTTTTTTATTGAGGTCGATGCCATGGATGATCTCGGTTTTTGCGGGAAGATCCGTGGCGACTTGATCCTTGGTGCGGCGTAAAATCAAAGGTGATACGCGGCGGTTGAGTGCGAGCTGGGCATCCCCGGAACGCTCGCGTTCGATGGGGCGGCGGAGGTGGGCATTGAAGGATTTTTCATCGTAGAGGAATCCCGGCATTAAAAAGCGCATCAGGCTCCAGAGTTCTCCGAGGTGGTTTTCCATCGGCGTGCCTGATAGACAAACCCGGTGCGCGGCCTTGAGTTTACAGGCGTTCTGAGCACTGAGGGCTTTCGGGTTTTTCACATACTGGGCCTCATCCAGCACCACGACATGCCAGTCTTGCTTGCCAAGTTGCTCGAAGTCGCGGGTGAGCAACGGATAGGACGTAATCACGAGATCCGCCTTTGAAATTTTCTTAAAGCTGCCGGCGCGGTCTTGGCCGTGAAGCACCAGCACCTTGAGCTTGGGAGTGAATTTGGCAACTTCATCCGCCCAGTTGGGAACCACCGATGTGGGTGCGATCACCAGCGAGGGCAAGCCAGGTTTTTTCTCCCGCTCCGCCGCGAGGTGTGCGAGGGTTTGGACGGTTTTCCCCAAGCCCATGTCATCCGCGAGGATACCATGCAGTCCGTGGGCTGCTAGAAACTGAAGCCAACGGTAGCCTTCGAGCTGATAGGGTCGCAATTCCGCACACAAGCCCTTGGGTAAATCCGCAGGCGGCAGGGCGGTGATGTTTTTCAGACTCTGCCCCAACTTCGCAAGGGCACGCGTGGTCTCGGAGGAATCGATCGCCAGAGTATCGGCAACACCCGCGGCTTCGAGACGATCCATGCGGATGGGACCACCCACATTCTTGCCGTGGAAAAGGTGGCGGACTTGATCGACAATCCCAATGAGTTGCTTCGCAGGAAAACGGATGATTCCATCCTCGGGATTTTCACAGGCCAGTGTCACAAATTCCGGGAGAGTCGGGTCATCGCTGGCGGGTAAATCCATGCGGATGGCCTGCGCGATGATCGGGATCAAGCTGAACCGCTGGCCATTGATTTCATAGGTGATATCAAACCGGAACCAGTCGATGCCGTGATCCGGGTCCGCTGCGATTTCCGGGAAGAAATCACCAGCATCATGAGTTGTGAGACCCGTCTTGTCATCCGTCTCGATGGTCCAGCCGACATCACGGAGCGCCTGCATCTCAGGTGATTGGAGCCGTTCCAACCATGCAAGTTGCTGGGACGAATAGAACTCATCCGGCACCACTGAATGAAGTGCGGCGGTATCAAGATTACCCGGCGAAATGAACTCGTGAAGGTGGATGAAGCCCAGACTTTTCAGGCGGTCGATTTGTGCCTGCTCTTCGCGATAACTTCGAGGCCAGATAATCCGCCTTCCGCCCTGAATTTCCGCGTGAGTCTCGGGGAACCCTTTGCCAAGAGGGACTAGTATACGACTATCCTGATAACGGAAGGAAATCTGTCCGACGATGAAGTTGCGCGACTCCCACTTCAGCCCGACCACCCGGTAATGCACCCGGAGATGAGGGAGTGGAGAGGTCGCCGTGCGGGTTTCCGTTTCAACCTTCGCCGGCATCGGCAGTTGGGTGGTAGTGATGGTTGAAAATCGTGCCGAAATCACCGCAAGATCCTTACCCGACACTGACGGTCCTTTGGGCCACGCAGTCAGAAGGGCTGGCGATAGACTGCTTTCCAGGAACCCGATGGTGCCACTTGCGGGATCCAGATAGCGTGGGGGGTGGGTCGGCACGACGATGAAATCTTGATTCTCGCACTCCAAAACCGGGATCGCACTGCCACTCGGCATGATCTTCCACTTCGCCTCAACTGCCTGCGGTGGACCGAGGACAACCGGGATGTATTGATCCGAATTTTTCATTTCGTAGGACTCCTTGCCAAAATATAGGTGCCCCGACGCAAAGGCGGCGGCAAGCAGATCATCCCAATCCGGTCCTTCAAACGGCATGTCTCCGCGCATGTAGAAACTGCGTAGGCGCTTGTGATAGATGGCCGCCGCCACGAGATCCCCGTGGATCATGTATTTCGGCGGATTCGATAGATCTGCTAGAGACCGGGTGTCCGAGATCAAGATCTTGCCCTCCTTGCCAGCGGTTCCAACACGCAACACGAAATTGAGCCCGGAGCCAGCGCGATAGATCGGCGACTCGATGCAATAGGCCAGAAACCGCTTCTCCGGTTTGGCGGCAGCGGGAGCACTCGCGAGATCTGGCGCACTTTGCGCGGCGGCCTCGATTTGCTTGAGCCAATCCTGCAGTTGAGGGTCGAACTGGTGCTGAGGCTGTTGGGAGATGACCGCCTCCTTTTTGAGTTCTGAAGCGAACCAGGAAAGAAGTGCCGCAGCGTGTTTGCAGAACATGCCAACTGGGCATGAGCAGTCCGGATCGACGATGAACGCGCCTTTCACGAACCCAAACTGGATATCAGTGCGATAGGGAAACGGCGCGGTTCCATGAACCAAGGCCCGGAGATTCAAGCCGCCCTCACCCGGACCTGGGGTCAATACCGGATTTTTAATGAAGCGTAGGGACGCATAGGCGGTGCTACGCTGCAGGGTGCTTGTGGCAAAACGTTGTTTCCATTTACCGTAAACCATCCACTCTTTGAGAGCAGGAGCAGCGGAAATGATTGATAGATCGAGAGACATGGTTGATAGAGGACGGCATGACCATTGCGATCCGCCAGCGCAGCGGTTCAAATGTTCAGCCAACCCGCGGTGGGGCGAAGCCATCGCGATAGGTGCGGCGGACGATGGTTTGGGTGGCCTCGCTCTGGTTCGTGAAGGTGAGGGAGGATTTGTCCCAGAGCAGCTCGCGGTTGGGGAAGCGGGTGGCCTTGACCGCTAACAGCGCCACCTCGGTCATGCGGATGGCATCCTTGAAAGGGCTGCGGAGGGTGATGGATTGACCCAGGCATTTATCGACCCAGGCATGCCAGTGATTCATTTCTGGAAACTCGGGGAGTCCTGGCATGTCGAGGCCTTTGGTGAGTTTCCCATCGCGCCAGATTTCGATAAAGCCGCCTTCGGTGAGGGTAAGCACGCCGTTTTCGCAGACGACGACGGTCATGTTTTTGGAGGCGAAGTTACCCGGTGGGAGGCCGATGGCGGCGCGGGACACGGGTTGGCCTGAGTCTGAATAATGGATGGCGAAGTTCTTGCGTGCGAATTTTTCGGAATTCACCGCGTAGGTGACGGTGGAATGGCAGGGGTGAGTGTGGAAGAGCGGGTTTTCCGCCTTGAGGCAATTGGTCTGGACGGCGATGGGTGACTGAAGTTCATCGTAGCCATAGATGACGACATCGAGCACATGGCAGCCCCAGTCACCGAGGCCATTGCTGCCATAGTCCCACCAGGAACGCCAAACGGCGGGGGCGATACCAGGGCGGTAGGGCACTTGTTCGGTGGCACAGAGCCAGAGATCCCAGTTGAGATGGGCTGGCGCGGGTATCGGATCTTCGATGATGCGGTCGAGATTGAAATAGGAACGATCGTTGGGCGAGTCGACCCAGACGTGGGCTTCGACCGCTTTGCCAAGGACACCGGAGCGGAGGATTTCCACCGCCGCGCGGCGACCGGGGAAAACCATGCGTTGGTTGCCGACCTGGGTCACGAGGTGGGGCTTGGCCGCGATGGCTTTTTCCATCATGACGAGTTCCTCCAGCTGATGGACGAGAGGCTTTTGGCCGTAAACATGTTTGTCGTTCGCCAGCGCGGTAAGCATGATGGGCGCATGGCTATGGTCCGGGGTGGAAACGACGACCGCGTCAAACTTGTCACGGTATTTTGAAAATGCTTCACGATAATCGGCACAGGTAAAGGCGTTCGGATGCTCAGAGGCGGCCTTGGCGAGGGAGAGGGAATCCACGTCACAGAGGCCGGAGATTTCGACGGCTGGATGCGAGGCGACCTGGCGGCGGTCTTCCGCGCCGATGGTGCCGATGACTCCGATGCAGAGCACCCGCAACTTGGAGTTAGGAGAAACTGCGGGAGCTTGGGCGAATGAGCGGTTCGTGTTTGCAAGCCCGATTCCTGCGATTCCGGTGGTCCATAAAAAGCGGCGGCGACTGAGTGAGGTGTTCATTGAGGGAGTTGGATACGGTATCGGGGCTTCAGATTTTTCAAGGCACTCTCAGACATTTGCGGCTGATGCCGGCTCTCCGCCGTGATCAAATTCATAGCGCAGGGCGGAGAGGCAGAAGAGGGTGGCGGTTTCCACGCGGAGGACGATGGAGCCAAGCGTGATGGGCAGAAACCCAGCGGCGAGAGCGGCGTTTGTTTCGTCAGTGGAAAAGTCTCCTTCCGGGCCGATGAGGAGAGTGGCCACGGTGGTATGGGGACAAGTGCGAAGCAGTTCACGCATGGAGCGTGCGCCGGGGGCGAGCGAGGCGATGAGCTTGAGGCCCGACTGCGTGCTTTGCGCGGAGATCCAGCGGTCAAAAGTGACTGGCTCCGCGATGGCCGGCAAGGTGTCTTGGCCACATTGCTTGCAGGCTTCGAGGGCATTGCGCCGCCATTTTTCCGACTTGCCTTCACTGGGTTGGACGACGGTGTAACGGGTAACGAGCGGTTGGATGGCCGCGATGCCGAGCTCGACGGATTTCTGGACGATGAGGTCCATGTTCTTACCCTTGGGAATCGCTTGGGCGAGGGTGATGGCGGGCCGAGGAGCGCGTGAGGGCAGGATTTCACCTAACTGGAGCGACACTTGATCGCGGGTGACCCTCAAGACTTCGGCGGAGGCACGGCGGCCGTGGCCATCAAAGACGATGATGGTTTCTCCGGGCTTGATGCGCAGCACCTGGGAGAGATGGCGCGCTTCGTCACCGGTTAGAGATGGATTTTCTAACCAGGCTTCGGGTGCGAGATAGAAGCGAGCCATGGGACGGATAATACCTATGTGACCTATGAAATCACAGGTCGAAGAAACGTTTTGCTTTTTTGAAAAAGCCTTCTTGCATGGGGGAGTTGTGCTCGCCGATGGATTCGGAAAAGGCGCGGAGTTTTTCCTGTTGGTCGCCGCTGAGCTTGGTGGGGACTTCGACTTGGACGGTGACGTTTAAATCGCCACGGCGGCCGGTCGAGAGCGAGGGCATGCCTTTTTCGCGAAGGCGGAAAACAGTCCCGCCTTGGGTGCCGACGGGGATCTTGATGGAGGATTGACCATCAAGGGATGGCACCTTGAGTTCGCCACCAAGGGCAGCAACCGAAAAGGGCAGCGGGACGGAGCAGAAGAGGTCGGAATCGTCGCGCTCGAAGACATCGTGATCGCGGACGTGGAGGAAGACGTAGAGGTCGCCTGAGGCTCCGCCACGGACGCCGGCGTCGCCATTTCCAGAGGAGCGGAGGCGGGTGCCGGTATCAACCCCGGCGGGGATTCGGATTTTGATACGGCTGTCGCGCTGGAGGCGGCCGTCGCCTTTGCAGCTGGAGCATGGGTCTGAGATGGTCTCGCCCGCGCCACGGCATTCCGGGCAGGTGACTTGCTGGATGAAAATACCGGCCTGGCGAGCAACGACACCGCGCCCGCCGCAAGTGGAACAGGCTTTGACGCCGCCGCTGCCCTTGGTGCCTTTTGCGCCGCAGGGTTCGCAGGGGACATAGCGCTCGATTTCCAATTCCTTTTCGACGCCGCGGGCGGATTCTTCGAGTGAAATTTCGAGGTCGTAACGAAGGTCGCTGCCTTTTTGTTTGCCGGAGCCCTTGCGAGAGCTGCCGCCACCGAAGAATTCTTCGAAGCCGCCACCGAAAGCACCGCCGAAGACTTGAGAGAACAGGTCCATGGGATCATGGAAACCGCCACCGCTGGGGCGTCCGCCACCGTTCCCATTGAAGGCGGCGTGGCCGTAGCGATCATAGGCCGCGCGTTTGTCGGAATCGCTGAGGGCCTCGTAAGCTTCGCCGAGCTCTTTGAATTTGTCCTCAGCGGTGTGGTCGCCGGGGTTTTTATCGGGGTGGAATTTGACCGCGAGCTTGCGGTAAGATTTCTTAATCACCTCGGCACTGGAGTCTCGCGTGACCTCCAGAATTTCATAATAACAACGTTTTTCAGCCATGAGAGTTAGGATGCCGGTGTTGGAACCTTGGAAACGACGACGCTGGCGGGTCGAATCAGGCGGTCGCGCAGGCGGAATCCGCGGCGAGTGACGCGGAGAATGCGCCCTTCTTCGCCGGCGGCACATTCTTCCTGGGCCACTGCGTCGTGGAGATTCGGATCAAAATTCCCGGTAGTGGGGATTTCCTCGACTCCCTGGGAGACCAGAAACTCATTGAGCTGGCGGCGGACCATATCCATGCCGATGTAGATCATGGATTGGGTGTCTTGAGAGGCGGCAAGCATTCCCATTTCGAAGTTGTCGATGACCGGGATGAGTTCTTCAAAGAGGCGTTGGTTGGCGTAGCGGATGGCGTCCTCGCGCTCGCGGGTGGTGCGTTTGCGGAGATTTTCCATCTCGGCGGCGGTGCGGAGTGAGACCTCTTTCCATTTGGCGGCCTCGGCCTCAAGCTCCTCCCATGGATCGAGCGCGGCGGGCGCTGGAGCTTCCGAAGTGGGTTCGACCTCGGCAGCGGTGACCGGGATTTCTGTGTCTTGGGGCGGAACGTTGTCGGCTTGCATGGGGGTTACGTGTAGTCAGGAATGGGCCATCGTCAACTCCTTGAAGCGCTCTTGGAAAGTTCTCTGTAGGAAATCCGCTTGCCATCGTGAGTTTAGGACAGTAATCAATCGACCCCCTACCGCAGGCGGTGGTGGAATTTGATTTTCACTTATGAAGTTAGCGACCTTGCTCAGTGCCGATCACATGATCCTCGATATGGATGCCATGGAGCATTGGCCAGCCATCGTCGAGCTGGTGGCGCACTTGGTATCGACAGGGCAACTCCCGGCTTCCCAGCAAGAGGAAATGCTGCAGGCCTTCAAGACCCGCGAAGAATCCGTGAGCACCGGAATCGGCTCGGGCGTGGCGATTCCTCATGCGTTTTCAGATGATCTGGAGCATGTGATCGCGGTGTTCGGTCGATCTGAAAATGGGATTGATTTCGAAGCACTGGACCAAGCACCGGTCCATTTCATCGTGCTCTTCGTCGTGCCGCGGAAGAACTATCACCTGCATTTGCAGACGCTCGCGGCGATCGCGAAAATGTTTACCAATCCCGGGGTCCTGCGCGGCTTGAAGGTCGCGGCGACGCCGCAAGAGATTCTCGCAATTTTCGATTCCAAGCCGTCGCGGGTGAGTGCCTGAGGCGACTGGAGTCACCCAATTGATCGATCATGACGCTTTTAAATGAACTCGAATCCCGTCTTGCTGCGGCCCTGACCACCGCCTTGGGCGAGCCAACTTCTGCGGCGGTGACAGCTGCGGCAGATTTGCGCTTCGGGGACTATCAATCGAACGCGGCGATGGTTCTGGCCAAGCAGCGAAAGACCAATCCGCGGGCATTGGCGCAGGAAATCATCGATCAGCTGGATCTCACAGGATTGGCCACCGCCGACATCGCGGGGCCGGGATTCATCAATTTCCGCGTGCTCCCGGAGGCTTATGCGGCGCGGGCGGAGGCCTTGATCCGCGACGAGCGGCTTGGGGTTCCCGCCACAGGCATGGGCAAGACGGTAGTGGTGGATTTTTCGGCTCCCAATGTGGCGAAACCGATGCACGTGGGCCACATCCGCTCGACGATCATCGGTGACTCGCTGGCGCGGATTGCACGATTTCTCGGCTTCAAGGTCATCGCGGACAACCACATCGGCGACTGGGGAACTCAGTTCGGAATGATCATTTACGGCTGCAATCATTTTCTGGATGAGAAGGCGTTGGCGGCGGACCCGATCCCGGAGCTGGTGCGCGTTTATCGGAAAGTGAATGCGGCGACCCAGGAAAACCCGGCGGTTCTGGAAGAATGTAAATCCGAGCTGGTGAAGCTTCAGGCAGGCGACGCGGTGAACCTCGCGATTTGGCAAAAGTGCATCGACGTGTCGAAAAACGGTTTGCAGAAAATTTATGATCGGCTGGATGTGAAGTTCGATTTCTGGCACGGTGAGAGTTTTTACAATGATCGCTTGGGTGGACTGGTGGAGGAGTTTTTGGATAAAGGCATCGCTCGTGAAAGCAATGGCGCGGTTTGCATTTTCTCGGATGGGGCGAAGGCGCTCGCGGCTGATCCGTTCAAGGTTCACAAGGAGGACGGCTGGACGGACAACCCGGCAATCATCCGCAAGGCGGATGGTGGATTTCTCTATGCGACGACGGACTTGGCGACGATCCAGTTCCGCATGGATGAGTGGCAGGCAGACCACATTTGGTATGTGGTGGGCGTGCCGCAACAGTTGCACTTTCGCCAGCTTTTCGATGCCGCGGCGCGCTGGGGGAAACATGGGGATTTCCAGCACATCGAGTTCGGCTCGATTTTAGGGGACGATCGGAAGTTGATGAAGACCCGGTCCGGGGACAACGTCGGCCTGATCGAAGTGCTCGCGGAAGCGGTGGAGCGCGCCGCCAAGGCAATCGCGGAGAAAAACCCGGATTTGCAGGGTGAAGAGGCGGCACAGATCGCGGAAATCGTGGGTATCGGCGCGGTGAAATTTGCCGAGCTATCGCAGAACCGGCTGACAGATTACGTATTCTCATGGGACCGGATGTTGGCGCTGCAAGGAGACACGGCCCCGTATTTGCAATACTCCCACGTGCGGATTCGTTCGATATTCCGCAAACTGGATGAGCCATTCGACGCCAGCGCGGCGGAAATCCACCTCAACGAACCGGCCGAAGTTCATTTGGTCCGGTTGTTGGTGCGTTTTGGTGAGGTTTTACCGACGATTCTTGAAGATTTCCGGCCAAATTTGCTGGCGAACTACGTGTTGGAATTGGCGCGGGCGTTTCACTCGTTTTTCGAAGCCTGCCCGGTGCTCAAAGCAGAAGAGCCTACACGATCAAGCCGTCTCGCCCTCTGCGATCTGACCTCACGCACTCTCAAGCAAGTCCTCCACTTGCTGGGAATCGATGTGCCTGAGCGGATGTGAAATCACCTGATCAAGTCATTAGAAGAAACTTGCGGTGTCATGAGGCCGTATCTAATCTCAGCTGACAAAGCTGAAAACACCCAATGCCTGTTCCTCCATTTTACGTGATCGGTCACAAGAACCCGGATACCGATGCCATTTGCTCCGCCATCGGCTATGCGGCATTGCTCCGCGCAGTAGGCGAGGAACCCGGGGCACTCGCCGCCCGCTGTGGGGAAATTTCTCAACGGACCAAGTGGGTGCTCGGGCGTGCCGGTTTGGATGCACCGCTGCTTCTGACCGACGTTCGCGTCCATGCAAGCATGATTTGCCACCGCAAGGTCATCAAGGTAAGTGTCAATGACACTTTTTTAACAGCTTATCAACGGATGCTTAAAGCTGAGATTCGTTGCGTGCCGGTCGAGGACGACGAGGGAAATCTAACAGGGATTCTCCGCTACTTTGATTTGCTCAAACTTTTACTTCCTGCCGACACCGAAGGCCTCAGTGTGCGGACAGTCCACGTCTCCCTTGCGAAACTCGCAGATACCCTGCATGCCCAGAGTCTAGGCGCGATGTTGCCGTCCCCTGAGTTTGAGGAAGATCTCATTCTACTCGTTGGTGCGTCATCGCAAGGCACGGTTGAGAGGCGTCTGAAAGCGGCGGTTGCAGACGATAATATTGGAAAATTCCTGGTCATCTGTGGTGACCGCCCCATCGTCCAACGCTACGCAATCGACTATGGCGCCCGCGCACTGTTAGTTACCGGAGACAATCCTATCGCCAGGGAAATTCTCGCCTACGCCGTCCGCAAAGGCGTGATCGTGCTAAGCTGCCATCAGGACACCGCCAGTGCCTCGACCTTGATTCGATGCTCGCGGACAGTACGCCATGTGATGGAGAAAAATTTTCTAACGCTCAATGGTTCCGAGCCGATTTCCCGCCTGCGCAAGAGCCTAACCACCTTGGATCAGGATCTCTTCCCGGTCCTCGATCAGCCGGGCGGAAAAATGATCGGCGTCATCGCCAAGTCCGACCTCGTCGATCCGCCACGCATCCGCCTTGCGCTGGTGGACCACAACGAATACGCCCAAGCCGTCAACGGCATCGAAGAAGCTGAGATCACCGAAGTCATCGATCACCACCGCCTCGCAGGTGATCTCGTTTCCCGCGAACCGATCCGATACCTGAACGAACCTGTCGGCTCGACCTGCACACTCGTCGGGCGGAAATTCTTCCACCGGGGACTCATGCCCGCGCCATCCGTGGCCATGTGCCTTTGCGCCGGTATCGTATCGGACACCCTTTGCCTGACATCCCCGACGACGACTCTGTTAGATCGGGAAATGCTGACTTGGCTAAGTGGCGTGGCGGGCGTGGATCCCAAAAAATTCACCGATGAATTCTTCGCCGTCGGCTCATTGATTGCCACCGGCACCACCGAGGAAATCCTCAATGCGGATCGGAAGGAATTCACCGAACAAGGACTCACGGTAAGCATTTCACAAGTGGAAGAACGCGATTTGGTAGGATTCGCCGCCCGGAGGGTGGAACTGGAAGTAGCGTTAAAAGAACTGCACGACCGCGAGAACTACGATCTCGCGGTGCTGGCCGTGACGGATGTGGCCCTTCATCACAGCATGATTTTGGTCATTGGGAAAGACTCCACACTCACGAAGTTTCCCTTTGAGCGCATTGATGAATCGCTCTTTCACGCACCGGGTGTCGTCAGTCGCAAGCGCCAGATTTTCCCAGCGGTTTGCGAGGCCATCCAGCTTTCGAGCTAGGCCTCGGTGAGGTCACACCCCCTCAAAGATCGCGCCGACTGCTGAAAAAACGCCTTCCACGGCGGCCTCCAAAAGCTCAACCCCGGAAGTGGTATCCATGCCTTCAAGGACTTTCGACAAGGTCCGTCGAATGCCAAAAATCGAAAACACGAATAAAATCAACGCCGCAACCGCCAGCAACAAACTCAGTTCCGGCGCGTTCCAAATCCAGTGAAGATAGCTGAAAATCCCAGAAACCATCGATCCCACCCCAAGTGCGATCCTCAAGTAGTTTGGCACAATCTGCACCTTCATCGCCAAAAGACCTTCCCTGCCTAACACCTGTCCCTCTCTCAGAGACTTGCGCACACCCGTTTTTTCTATTCTTTCCAGAAGTTTTTCCGTTTTCCGATCCATCGCGTGACCCGCAGCTCTATCAGGTTCCAATGAGCTCGACAAGCCAAAAATGAGCCAATCACCACTCCCCGTTCTTGGTGATTGGGAAAGATGCCACTTCCTGTCAGTTTCCATCCCAACGCATCGTTCAAAAGCTGTTTAACGCCCGGGGTGGAGTCAGTCGCAAGCGCCAGATTTTCCCAGCGGTGTGCGAGGCCATCCAGCGATCGCGCTGAAGGCTGCATTTTTTGGAAATTCAGGATTGGCCAGAAGCGCGCGGGTCTGCCAAGACTTCCGCGTGTTTGAGACCCGATTGATTCACGTTGTTGATGATGAAATGAAAGAGGCCGTTACCGAGGCCTGCGCCTTGCTGCGTGCGGGCGAAATCGTCGCTCTCCCCACAGAAACAGTATATGGTCTAGCAGCAGACGCGTTCAATCCAGAAGCTGTCGCCAGGGTGTTTGCAGCGAAGGAGCGCCCGTCGTTCGATCCACTGATCGTCCACATCGCGTCCCGTGGGGATTTAAAAGACGTCGCACTCGTCCCGGAAGACATCGCGGAAACGGTGAACCAACTCACGACTGCATTTTGGCCCGGGCCGCTGACATTGATTTTACCCAAGCATCCAAACGTGCCCGACCTCGTGACGAGCGGCCTAACAACCGTTGCCGTCCGCCAGAGCGCCCACCCGGTTTTCCGTGCCGTGAACAAAGGACTCGGACGCCCCATCGCAGCACCCAGTGCGAATCGTTTTGGCCGGATTTCACCGACATCCGCTTCCGCCGTGATGAAGGAACTCGGCGGACGTATCCCTCTCATCGTCGATGCCGGTGCCTGTTCGGAGGGAGTCGAGAGCACCATCATTTCCATCGAGCCGCGCGCTGGCAAAAAGCCCGTCTTCCGCCTTCACCGCGCCGGTCCGATCACCAAAGAGCAACTGCAAGAATACGGGCGCGTGGAAAAAGTCCGCGAGATCAAGCCTGATGCACCGCAGGCACCGGGACAACTCGCAAGCCACTACGCTCCACTCACGCCGCTCATTTTGCTGGAAAATCCCGCTGACTTCATTCCCGAGGAAGGCAAAAAATACGGCCTTCTCAGTTACACCGGGGCGGATGACAGCCCCTACGTCACGCTTCACGACTGGGAAGTCATCGAGTCCCTCAGTCCCGGCAGTGGCAAACTTGCGGAAGCCGCCATCCGGCTCTTCTTCGTCATGCGCCTGCTGGATGAAGCGGGGTTGGACGCGATCATTGCCGAACCCGTCAGTGAAACAGGGCTTGGAGTCGCGATCATGGATCGACTGCGCAGGGCGGCTTGCAATTTTTGATCACTTTCTTCAACAACCCGTGACTCTCAAGCTGGCGTCTCCAGCCGCTTGAAAACTTCCAAATTCGCACTGGCAACCCGCCGAATGGTGGATAACCTGAAGTCGTGTTTCAAATCGTTTTCAACGAAATCAGCGCTGCGGAGCTTTCTGCCTTGGGAACGCTTGAGCAGCTTGAACTGCTTGAGGAGTTCAAAGTTGGTAAAGAAGATCTGGCCAACCTGAGTGGCGACCGTTTCGGAAAAATTGACCGCGACGGCCGGGTCCTCTACCGCTTCCGCGCCAAGGATTATCGGTTTTACTTTGAGGTGAAGGAGGCCTCCGTGATCGTGCATCGGGTGCTTCACAAGGGTACTTTCTCGGATTTCAAGTTCCGCTCGAAAATGCCACTGGCCGAGGATGAGGCTCTCGCCCATTCCAAATTTTTTTGGAAACTCATCGACGAGGGCCGCAACGCCCGGCAACTCTAGGCCACCCAAATTTGCATTAGATTTTACTTCCAGTCCCCGCCCCTCTTGCCTCATCCTTGAAGGATGATGAAGTGGTTCATGTATGTGGTGCTCGGGGTTCTGCTGTTTTTCAGTTGGAAAATGTATAACAAAACGGGCGAGAAGATGGCGGTAATGCAGCAAGAGATTACCAAAGAGAAAGAACTGGACGATCCTGAGGGCAAAGCTGCCAAGATGGAGGGTGAATACAACTCGCTCGAGGGAGAAAAAACCTTCAATGGGATTCTTCTGACGTTTCTAGGTGCTGGCCTGTTCGGTATTTTCTTCGTGGTCCATGCGCTGCCGTTCTTCGCCCAACGGATGACCCACGCGGTGTTCGACAGTGCTGAAATGGTGGAAAAAGATCCCATGCACGATGCCCGCTCGCTGATTGCCCAGGGAGACTACCACGGTGCGATCGAAGCCTTCAAAGTCGCCGCAGCTGCTGATCCGCTCAACCGCTTGCCGTGGGTCGAAATCGCGAAAATTCAGAAAAACAACCTGGAGGATCCTGCGGCAGCCGTCCAAACAATCCGCCATGCACTCGAAAACCAGGCTTGGGAAGTCAATGACGCGGCTTACTTCATGTTCCGCCTTGCCGAGCTTTATGACGAGGTGGAAGGCAACCGCGCGTCCGCGATCTCGATCATGAATCAGGTCATCGAGCAATTCCCGGAAACGAGGCACTCCGCGAACGCAAGCCACAAGCTGCATGAGTGGAGCCTCGCCGACACCACCAACCCTCTTGCTGCGGAAGAAGCCGAGTTCCTCAGAAAGCAGGCCGGAAATTCCTAACTGCTTCGCTCCAAAAATCTGACGGAAATTCATCCCCTTCTCTCACCGGATGAATTTTGTTAGACAACGTTTGCTCGGTTGGGTCAAACCATTCTGCGGGCGGCATCCGCTTTTCATGCTGGCACTCATTTCCGCCGGCTGCGTGGCGGCGGCAAGTTGGGATCTGAAGGCAGGACTTGCGCTCGGCGGAGGGATTGGCGTGATCGCCGGCGTCCTCGGTGGCTGGCGGATTGGCTTGGTTTCGCTTTGCTGTGGCGTCATCGCTGCAAGTGTCTTCACCTGGCGGAGTGATTCCCGCGATGCCAACGAGCGCGTTTTACTCGCCTTGCCAGCTACGGAAATGCAGGCTCGCCTCCTCAAAGACGCACGAAGCAACGGAAGAACCTGGTCCGCTCCCGCCACTTTACTAACAGGCAGGCAGGCTGGTGCCACTGTCTGGTGGGAGGGCTTGGGTGAGCAACCCATTTCAGGTGCCGTCGTCAAGGCACGCGGAAACTTCACCCCCCTAACACCTTCCCGAAATCCCGGTGAATTCGATCTGGCAGCATGGCTGCGGAGTCAGAACGTCGCGGCGGTTTTTAGTGCAAGCTGGGTGGAAAACGAGGTGACCATCGGTCGCTGGGCCTCTATGGGCGCAAAACTCCGGCAGGGGTTCCGTCAAGCGGTCACGATGGGTCTGGCAGAAGACTCGCAGGAAGCCATCGTGATCCGCGCGGTCGTCATCGGTGAACAACCCCCTGATGCGGATGAATTGGTGGCAGCATTCCGCAACAGCGGCACCTTGCATGCATTCTCGGTAAGCGGCCTGCATGTGGCCATGGTCGGCAGCATCGGCTGGCTGTTGCTGCGCGGATTGGGAGTTCCCCGGCGTTGGGCGGTCGTCGCGCTGTTGCCGCTGATTTTTGGTTACTCCTGGATCACCGGTAACAGCGCTCCCGCCATCCGCTCGGCCTGGATGGCGGCGGTCTTCCTTGGCGCATTCGTTTTCCGCAGGAGACCGGATCTGCTCAACGCCCTTGGGGCAGTGCTGTTAGTCGCGTTGTTGTGGGATGGCCGGCTGCTTTTCCAACCCGGAGTCCAACTCTCCTACGGCGTGGTGGCGGCCATCGCCGTGGGCACCAGTTGGGCGATGAGATTGTTCCACTGGATGGAAAAACCCGAACTCTACATGCCGATGGGGAAGATGAATCCCTGGCAGAAGGCATCGCTCTGGCTCCGCAGAAGCACCGCGCAGTCGCTCGGTGTCTCGGTGGCCGCTGGCGTCGGATCGACACCTCTCACTGCGATCCATTTCGGACTGATCACGCCCATCTCGGTCTTTGCCGGGGTCATTCTCGTGCCCTTGGTTTTCGCTTTGCTCAGCATCTCACTCCTGGCAGTTTTTTTCTATCCGTTAATACCATCGGTCTCAAGCTGGGTGAACCGGCTGAATGGATATGTCGCGAAAAGTTGTATCCTCACTGCCCAAGGATTCGCCGCGATCCCCGGGGGGCACATTCAATTGCGCCAGGAAAACCAACCGTTTTTGCTCGTCTATGATCTTGAAGAAGGGGCGGGTGCCGCTTGTTTCCATGGTGGAAATGGCGAAGCGGTCTTACTCGATTGTGGAGACCGTTACAGCTTCAGACGGCGAATCGTCCCTTCACTGCGGCGCATGGGGGTCGTGCCTGATTCGGTGGTGCTCAGCCACCCGGACGGCGGCCACCTCGGCGGAGGAGCAACTGTCTGGGAGACACTTCCCATCCGGCAAGTGATCCTACCCGTCGAACGGTCCCGCAGCCCGGCATTCCGGGCGTGGCGCGACGACTCCGCGAAGGCAGGAATCCGGGTGATGGCGGTTTCAGATGTCCATCACATCCCCCTGGCTGGTGGAGCCCGTTTGGAAGTCATTCATGCGCCGGAACCACGCGCACAAAGCGCTTCGGCAGACGAGCGCGTCGCGATCTTCAGACTGCACTGGCATGGCTGGAAATTGCTTCTCACCAGCGATGCTGGAATGGATACTGAGCTTGAATTACTCGACGCCGAAAAGGACATCGCCGCCGACGTGATCATCGCCGGGCGAAACCGCAGCGACCTGTCCTTGAGCGACCGGTTTCTTGATGCGGTCAATCCCCAAGCGATCATCGCCTCTCATGCGTCATTTCCCGTGGCCGAGCAACTGACACCGGAGACGGTGAACTACTGGAAATCGCAGGGGATCCAAGTCGTGCACCAAGGCGAAACCGGCGGCGTCACCCTCCGTGTGGATGAAGCGGGAGACTTACGGTTAGAAGGCTTCGTGAACCAATCCGTGATGATCCTCAAGCGGCGTTAGATGGCTTGCGACAACGCAGGCGCCACATCACCTTGCCTTCGCTTTCCCAAAGTTCCTGGAAATCCGTCTTCGGGTAGAAAAACGAATCCTCCGTCCAATCCAACAACTCAAACTTGGCGAATCGCGCGATTTTTTCCGCTGCCCAACGGAAGTATTCCTCGTGATCGGTCATGAAAAGAAACTCACCGCCGGGTATTAAAACCCGCCGGATTGCCTCCAAAAATTCCACCTGCACAATCCGCC
>Ga0163144_10013087_pt1 | contig 17351 bp, 14 predicted proteins | sample OliLak19BULKMAT1_FD_123175 | JGI IMG/M metagenome (GOLD analysis project Ga0163144, IMG submission 123175) | Freshwater microbial mat bacterial communities from Lake Vanda, McMurdo Dry Valleys, Antarctica - Oligotrophic Lake LV.19.BULKMAT1 | ecosystem: Environmental > Aquatic > Freshwater >...
CGCCAGCTTGATCATTCAGTTTGCAGGTGCAACCGTGGACCAACTGACCAGCGTGACCGCAGTCGAGCTGGTGCCTAGAACGGTTTCCGGCATCGAAATTGGCCTTATAATCGACGCCATCTGGGGCGTCGAGCGAGGCACCGGCCTCGACATTTACGCCGTCGGCGATGTGGCCGGCAGCCCGTGGCTGGGCCGCGCGGTGCTGGACGAGGGCGTGGATACCTTCGATGGCTGGGCGTCGCTCGAGCCACCTCCAGGCTTGCAGAAATTGCGTTCGATCTGGATCGGGCCTGACGTGAAAGTGGATGACGGTTTGGTGGTCGTCGTAGTTGGCTCCACAGATTCTGGTGATGGAGGCGCGGCCGTGATTCGGCTCGACGAGCTATGACGCTTCGAATCGCTGGCGGCTTGCTGCTGCTCACGGGTTGCTTCGTCGATGCAGTTGGTCTGCCGCCAGGGCAGGGTGGTCAGGGCCCGGCCGAGGGAGATGGTGGCAGCGAGCCGCTGGCGGCACAGGCTCCGGTGGGCGGCAGCGAAACAGGCGGCGAGGGCGGCGCGCCTCCGACGTGCGGCGACGGGGCAGTCGACGTCGGTGAGGGCTGCGACCCCGCGGCGGTCGTCACGGCAGGTTGCGTGAGCTGCCAAATCACCGCGGGTTTCAGCTGCGACGGCGCACCCAGCGTCTGCGCCGCGATCGAGCCCATCGTGATAGGTGAGCCGTTCGATCTGCCGATCACCGATCTCTTCGATCACTACGACGGCACCATCGCATCGATGGATTGCCACGATCTCACGATGCCGGACGCGGGGTTCACCGCGATTCAATGGGTCACGTTGCAGGTCGCAGTCGATCATGGCTACGCCGGTGATCTGGTGATCAAGCTCGTGCCCCCCGCCGGCACACCTGTCGCGACGGTGCTCAGCCGTGCGGCAGTCATGGAGGCGGCCGACGACTATTTCGACATGGCCGCTGAAGGGTCCGACTTGAGCTCGGACTACCCGATCACCTTCGATGACACGGCGGCCGTGGACGCCGAGCTCCTCGGCTCGACGATCGAGGGCGGAATCATCTGCTTCAACGACAACGTCTGCACGGTCAAATCCAACCCGGGGGCCGCGGGTGGCCTGGGCCTCGCTGACCTGGTCGGCCTGAACCCCGTCGGCATCTGGAGGGTTTGCTTCGCCGACGCCGACGACGACACCGCTGGCACGGCCAAGGGTGCTCGCGTGACTGTGCTTGCCTGGTAACGAGGCAGCAAAGGGCTACTCCGCTGCGGCGCTCGCTGCAGTCGCCGCCGCCGCCTTCAAGCGTGCCCGCACAGCGGCGAGAATGACCTCGTGTGTGACAGGCGACGGCAGCGGTATCTCGCCGCCGAGTGCGCCGAATGCTGCGATTGCGTCACGAATCGCTTCCCGCACGCTGATAGCGAGCATCAGCGGTGGCTCGCCCACGGCTTTGCTGCCGTGGATGACGCCGTCTTGCGCCGCATTGGTGAGCAGCGCGACGTTGAAGCGCTCAGGCGCATCGCCAATCGAGGGGATCTGGTAGGTGCTCGCCGAGTGGGTGTGGAGCTTGCCGTCTTTGCCCCACTTCAGCTCTTCGCCGGTGAGCCAGCCCATGCCTTGCACGAAGCCGCCTTCGATCTGACCGCGATCGACGCCCGGGTTCAGCGACTCGCCGACGTCGTGCAAGATGTCGACGGCAACGACGCGTTTCATGCCGCTGTAGCCGTCGACCTCGACCTCGGTCACCGCCGCGCCGTACGCGAAGTAGTAGAACGGCTTTCCTCGGCCCTTGGACTTGTCGTAGCCGATCCCCGGCGTGCGATAGAAGCCCTGCGCAGAGAGCGAAACTTGTTTCATGTATGCGCGCTCGACGACGCGCTCGAACGACACCCTCACGCCTGGCACTTGGGGCGCGCTGGCGAAGCCGTCTTGAAACAAGACGGCACCCTCGGGCAACAGCGTGCCGGACTCGGTGGTGATCAGCTCGGCTGCGATGGGTGACAGCCGTTCGCGGAGCGCGACGCAGGCGACCTTCACAGCCTGGCCGTTCAGATCAGCGCCGCTGGAGGCTGCTGTCGCCGAGGTGTTCGGCACCTTGTCCGTCTGCGTGCGCATCACACGCACGAAGGACGCAGGCACACCGAGCTCGCGCATGGCGATACCCTTCATCTTGGTGTAGAGGCCCTGGCCCATCTCGGTTCCGCCGTGATTCACCTGCATGGTGCCGTCGCGATAGATGAGCACCAGCGCGCCGGCTTGGTTCAAGAAGGTCGCCGTGAAAGAGATGCCGAACTTCACCGGCGTGATGGCGATGCCGCGCTTGATGTGCCGACTCTTGGCGTTGAACACGCCGAGGGCCTTGCGTCGCTCGGCGAGGTTGGCGCTCTCGCAGAGGGCGTTCCAGATCTGTGGAATGCGCTCGTCACCGAGCTCTTGCCCGTAGTGGGTGGTGTTGGTCTCGCCGCTGCCGCGGTACAAATTGCGCTCGCGTACGACCTCCGGGTCGAGCTTCAAGCGACGTGCGATGCGATCGAGCACCTCTTCGATCACCAGCATGCCTTGCGGACCGCCGAAACCGCGGAACGCCGTGTGCGACACGACGTTTGTCTTGGCGACGCGGCCGGTGAAGACGCAGCTCGGCACGTAATAGCAATTGTCGAGGTGAAACACGCCGCGATCACAGATCGACTCGGACAGGTCGAGCGCCCAGCCCCCGTCGGCGAACAGATCGATCTTCGCCGCGAGCAGCTTGCCACTGAGGTCGAAACCGACGTCGAAGCGCGCATAGAATGGATGCCGCTTGCCGGTGAGCTGCATGTCGATGTCGCGATCGAGCTGCACCCGCACCGGCCGCCCGGTCTTCAGTGAGGCGAGCGCGACGAAGGCCGCCCACGCGTTGCTCTGTGTCTCTTTGCCGCCAAAGCCGCCGCCCATGCGCGGCGATTGCACGGTCACCTTGTTGCGCGGCAGATCGAGCACGTGCGAGACGACAGCTTGCACCTCGCTCGGGTGTTGCGTCGACGAAGAGACGAACACTTCCCCGTCTTCGCCGGCCTCGGCCCACGCCGCGTGGCTCTCCAAATAGAAGTGCTCTTGGCCGCCGATGTCGAGCTCGCCAGAGACACGGTGCGGGCTTGCCGATAGGGTCACGTCTGCGTCGCCGCGGCGGATCACGTGCGTCTCGGTGTGAAAGCTGTGCTTGGCGACCGCATCGCGCGCGCCGAGCACCGCGGGTAGTGGCTCGTAGGCGACCTTCACCTTCAGCGCCGCCAGCCTGCAGCGCTCTGCCGAGGTACCCACCACCAGGGCAACGACCTGACTGTGGAAGAACACTTCGCCGTCGGCGAACAGCGGCTCGTCGTGGCGAACGGCGCCGACGTCGTTCTTGCCGGGCACGTCTTTGGCCGTCAGCACGCACACGACTCCGGGCTGGCTGAGCGCCTCTTGAAAATCGAGCGCCGTGATGCGCGCGTGCGCATGGGGGCTCATGACCGGCCAAATCTCGAGCATCTCGCGGCGCCGCGCGACGTCGTCGACGTAGAGCGCGCCGCCCGTGACGTGTCCGACAGCGCTCTCGTGCGAGAGCGCACGACTGTCGTCCTTTGCTTTGCCCGAAACGGGCGGCTCAGGGTCCGGCGGCACTTCGAAGGTGATCGGTACGTCCTGCGCTTCGCTGGTCTCGCCGCTCCAGAATTTTTCGAACAAGCTGGTGATGAGCTCACGACGAAACTGGGCACCAGACCGGGGATCGTCGATCGGTGCGAACTCGCCACCGAGGATCTCCAGCGCCGCATCGACGGTGTCGCCGCTCCATTTCTTGGCCACCAAGAAGGCCTCCGTCTTGTGGGCACGAATCGGCGTCGCGGCGATGCCTCCATACGCGAGTCGCGCCCGCTGCACGGTGTCGCTGCTGTCGAGGTCGACCACGAACGCGGCCGCGGTGATGCTGATGTCGAGCTCGCGGCGCTTCGATACTTTGAACGAGCTCATCAGCCGACGCGAGCCAGCAGCGGGCGGCAGATTGCGCGGCAGCTTGATGGCCTGCACGATCTCGTCCGGCTCGAGCACGGTCTTGCGGTACGCCAGGAAGAAGTCTGAAATTTTGACGGCGCGGGTTGCGCCTTTCTTCGCGAGCACGACTTCCGCGTCGAGCGCCAGCAAGATGGGCGGCATGTCGCCGATGGGCGAAGCGGTGACGATGTTGCCTGCGAGCGTCGCGCGATTGCGGATTTGCCGCGAAGCGAACGCCCACAACATCTTGTCGATCATCGGGTATTCGCCGGCGAGCGCTTCTTCGAGCGCAGTCAGCGTCGCTGCGCCGCCAATCGTGAATAGAGCTTCGTCTTTCGTGATCTGGCCGAGCTCACGCACGCCTTCGGTCGACACCAACAAGGCATAGCGTCGGTGTGCCTTGTTGATGTAGACGCCGATCTCGGTGGCGCCTGCAACGAGCTCGGCCTTCTCCCGATGCTGTGCTTTCAGCGCCAAGAGCTCATCGAGCGAGGTCGGTCGCAAGAACGTCTCGTGCTCGGCGCTCTCGTAGCTGACGCCAGGCACGGCGCCGTCGTGTTGCTTCAGGCGGACCTGAAACAGATCGGCAGGGCGGCTCGCCGGGCGGCTTTCCAGCGCCTCGAGCATCGCGTCGCGGATCGGCCGGTAGCCTGTGCAGCGACACAAATTTCCGTTCAATTGGTCGCCGATTTGCGCCTTCTTGCGATCGCCCTCACCGAGATCGTCCCGATAGAAGGCCTCGAACATCGACACCACGAACCCCGGCGTGCAGTAGCCGCACTGCGAGCCGTAGTTGTCGACCATGGCCTGTTGTACCGGGTGCAATACGCCGTCTGCGGGAGCCACGCCTTCGACGGTCACGATCTCGCGTCCGGCCACCATCGGCAAGAGCGTGATGCAGCTGTTGATCGCACGGTAGGTGCGTTTGCCATGCGCGTTGGTGTCGACCAGCGCCACCGTGCACGCTCCGCAATCGCCCTCGGCGCAGCCTTCTTTGCTGCCCGTGCGGCCGGTGCTGCGCAGCCAGCTGAGCAGCGACATGTTGGTGGACGCCCCCTCGACGCGCACCCGTGCGCCGTTGAGGACGAAGTCGAAAGCGGAGGCTTCCATCGGCGGCATGATACCGCGAGACGGAGGAGAAGGATTTTGGAGGAGAAGGATTTTTAGACGAGAAGGGCAAGAAGGATTCTGGACGAGGATGGACGAGAGGATTTGGACGAGAAGGACGAAGCCAGCATCGGCGCGATCGCCGCCTGACTGCCGGCGTTTGGCTGCGTGCGCAGCCTGCCGCTTGAAGGAGCCTGAGCACCGTTCGCGCTGACAACTAGGGCAGCGTGCAGCTCCGGGCCAGCTGGTCGACCTCGCGGAGAAGTGTCGGCAGGCGGTAAGGGCCATGCATGCTGGCGACGTGCGTCGCGGCGGTGTGCACGTCGAGGCCCGCGGCCGAGACCCAGAGCGGCTTGGAGCCACTGCCGCGGACGATCGGGATGGCCGTCGTCGCTGTGCGAAACGTCGTCTTGGCGACACCGACGATGGGGACCTCGCGCTGGAGCGCATCGAACAGATGGCCGCCGAGGCCGAGGCGCCCGCTTGCGTCGAGGTGAACGTAGCCGTCGATGATCACGAGCTCGGGGCGGGCAGGGAGCTCGGCGAGCACGCGGAGGAGGCACGGCAGCTCGCGCTCGAAGAACAGGCCGGGCGCGTAGGGCGCGACCTCGTCGATGCGCGCGACGGCTGACGACGCAGCGGAAGCCGATTGCCAGCTGGGAAAGAGAAGGCAGGCCGCGACGGCGGGGCCGTCGGGGCGGTAGTCGACGTCGAGGCAGGCGAGCATGGCGGGGAGGGACGGTAGCGGGGAGGGGGTCCGGAGCCAGAGGGATTTTGGACGAGAAGGATTTTGGACGAGAAGGATTTTGGACGAGAAGGATTTTGGAGGAGAAGGACGAGAAGGATTTTGGACGAGCGCCACGCGGCGTGCCGCGCGGTGCGAGCGACCGAGCCCACCCGCAGAGCTGCGCGCTGCGCGCGATTGGCCGCCCGATGCCGGGTTGTGCAGACCTGCCTGGTGACGGGCTATGCGACGTGGGCGGGCAGGAATTCAGGCCGGAATCGAGGTGGCTCGCTGTGCCGTGCCACGTTTATGCTTCACGCGGTGCGGGGGCCCGACTTGTTGGGCAGACCGGTACAATCGTAGTTGGGCAGACCAGATGACTCTCGCCATTCTGGAAGCGTTAAGCCAAGGCGGAACCATCCTCCGTCGCCAGACAACCTTCTGGGATCTCAAGAGCCGGGACTCCGCCCTGCTCCGCGCAAACTTCGTTGCAAAGGCGGAGTTCAAATTCGTCGAACCCTCCTTCGACTTCGCTGCGCTGGTGGCGGACCATCCCGTGCTTCTCGATCACAGTGAGGCGACGGACGCGCTCTTCATTTCGACACCGGCTCCGGACCCTGACGCGGTGCTGGGCGACCTCGCGGCGCTGGTCGCCAGCCATTTCGGCGGCTGGCGACCGCTGGCGTCGTACCTGAATCCAGGTTACCCCCCACGAAAGATTCTCTCCGACGGATCCGGGATGCTGCTCCGCGGGCCGAGATCGTTGGTCGCGGCGTCCACGACGCTCCTGGTGGACCGGGGAATACGGGTGGACGAGCCATCTCGGGGCCAAGCGTTGCCTGGGCACCCTGAGGCGCTGATCTTGGGTCGCAACTTCATCATTGCGAGGACCTTCAGCTTTGCACCTGCACCCGTTGGCGATTTGTGAGCCCGTGGAGCGCTGCAACTGGACGTTCGAGCTGACGTGCGATGACCTTCCCGCGTGCCGTTCTGGACCTCGAGAATCGAAACATCGGTGACGCCGGCGAGCCAACGCTCGGGCGCTATCGTTCACTTGCGCCATCCGGGCTGACCGCATCAGACTTCGAGGGACGCGGCGCATACGGTGACTACTTCGCTGGGCAGGTTGGGGTGCGCGGTGGCTACGGCTGCCCAACTGTGCGTTGAACGCACGGTCGCACGCTACGCGCGCTCCCTCTGGCGGTGGCGGGTGAACGCCGATACGTTGGGCGGACTGGTGACCGAGAACATTGCATATCAGCCAGATGTCACCGAGCTGGCTCGCTGCGTCGCATCGGCCGCGGATGCAATGAGACTACAGCGCCCCGATCCAGCGGCGGCTGAGGCCTTTGTCTCTGCGCTGATCCACCGCTCAGAACCTGACGGCCGAGAGGTTATGGTGGCGTTGGACCATGGCCTGATCACGCGCGTGGAGGCGCGGAATCTCGTCATCGCTCACGCGGCCACGTGGCTCGCGAGCTTGAATGGCGTCGAAGAGCCCTCCTACGACACATGGGGCGGCGCCGATCTCGAGGCCTCCTTCGCGTAACCGCTGCGCGGCACGCCGCTCCGATAGGCAGCTCGTGGCCGACGAGGAGCAGGTCCAGCGACTAGACAGAGGCAGAGGGGGCGCGTCGACGACTTGGCAACCCGCTCTCGATGGGTCCGGATCTCACCTATGGCGAGCCCTGCGCTCGACCTCACCGCGCTCACCCCGTCCGAAAAGCTCGAGCTGATCGACGAGATCTGGGGCAGCTTCGGCCCCGAAGACTTCCCCCTGGACGACGCGCAGCGCGCCGAGCTCGACCGCCGTCTAGAGACGCTCGATCGCAATGGGCCCGTCGGAGCGTCCTGGGAGTCGGTCCGCGCGAAGATGTCGCGCTCGGCCCCCCTGACTCGAGTCGTCGTCAGCGATCACGCCGAGGCGGACTTGCTCGCTGCCTTCGAATTCCATGAAGACCAGCGGGAGGCCCTCGGCGTGCGTTTCCGCGAACACGTGGACTTCGCGATCGCTCGCATTCAGCTCGCGCCGGAACGATGTCCAATCGTCTACCGAGATTTGCGCCGGCGCCTCGTCGAGCGCTTTCCTACGCAGTCTTTTACCGGCTCTATCCCGATGTCGCGTTTATCGTCGCGGTGATGCACGCGAAGCAGGCGCCGGTCGCTTGGCAACGGCGCGCGTTTCGGAGCGGCCCTGGCCAACATGCCATTGAACCTGACAGCCGCCCTCGGTCGGCAAGCTCGCCTCCCTCCGGCGGCTGCAGGTTAACGGCGGTACGTTGGACAGACCGGCATCCTAAGAAATGCGCGAAGAACCGAAGTATCTCCTTCTGCTGCTTGGCCGCGTTCGCGCTGCTTCCGCATCGGTGACGCGGTGGACGCTGCCTAACCTGCCGTTGCAGCTGTCGGCCGCCGTCGGTCGCCTTCGGCTCCCCTGGACGTCTGCAGCAGAACGCCGATAGGTTAGGGCCAGCGCCGTTGCGCCAGCCCGGCTCAACGCGGCTACGTTGGGCGGGCCGCCCCGCGCTTCAATGGCGCGTTGTCGATGTCGCTACGGGAGTCTATACTCTCGCGGTGACTGCAGCAAGACGCGCCAAGCTCTTTAAGAACGGCGGCAGCCAGGCCGTACGGCTGCCGCGAGAATGCCGCTTTCCAGAGGGGTCTACGGAGGTCCTGGTGCGACGGGTCGGTCGCAAGGTGATCCTCGAGCCGCCCGACGAATGGCCCGAGGCGTTTCTGCAGTGCCTTGGCTCCCTCGACGAGGAGATCGAGCGCCCGAAGAGCCCTCCAATCACGAAGCTTCGCGATCCCTTCGCGTGAGCTCATGGCCGCTTTCCTCCTCGACACCGACACGGTGAGCTTCGCGTTGCGTGGGCATGGCGGAGTTGCACATGAGATTGCGCGCCGCCGTCCGTCGGAGCTTTGCGTCAGCTCGATTACCCTCGCCGAGCTGCGATTCGGTGCCCACCGTCGACGCTCGCGCAAGATTCATGCTGCAATCGACACCTTCGTCTCCGCAGTCCAAGTGGCTCCATTCGACGGTGCCGCCGCGGAGCGATTCGGCACGGTCGGCGCAGCCCTTGCGGATGCGGGGATTCCGATTGGCCAAATGGACACCCTGATTGCGGCGCATGCGCTGTCGCTGGGTGTCGTACTCGTCACCAACAATACCAAGCACTTCTCCAACGTCGTCGGGCTCAGCCTGGAGAACTGGTGCTAGAGCGCCGATCACGTTGATGAGCCAATGATTTCGATCTCTTACGCGTGGGGGATCGACAGGACGCCCTCGAGGTCGGTCAGGGGCAGTCGTGGCAGCCGCCCGGACAAGTGTCGTCGATCGGCGCTGTGCACTCCGGCCCCGCGAATACCCCACCGACTTGATTGCAGCAGATGGTGCCCACGCCGCAACAGCTCGCAGCGCAGCAGTCCAGCGTCCCCGCGCAGACGGTGCCCTCATCACAAGGAGTCGGCTGGCAGCTGCTCATTTGGAGCCAACCCTGCTAGATCCTGGCGGGCGTGCCGCCCCTTCTCGAAAGCCTGTCCCGTCTCGCTTCGCGCGTGGAGATCCTCGCGGCGGGCGTCGACAACGAGCGTCGCTCGGCCCAGCAGATGCTCGAGAAGGGCAGGGCGCTGGACGCGCGCGATCACGCGCGAGCGATCGTACAAAGAGTGCCGGGCTCGCCGCTCGGCTTGGCGCTGTGGGCGGACGCTGCCGAAGCTGCGTGGCTCGATGACGAAGCGCTCGAAGCGCTGAGCGAGCTAGCGGAGATCGTCCCGTGGCGCGCAGATGTCTGGCTGCGCTTGGGGCGCACGGCGCTCCGCTTGATGCGGCATGCCGAAGCCGAGCAGGCGTCGTCGCTCCTCGCTCGAGCTCGCAGCGCATTCGAGCGATCTGCCGCTGCGCCCGATGAGCGGCCGAGCGCTCGCCTCGGGCTCTTCGAGCTGTGTGATCTCGATCTGGAGATCGCTGATCCGACGCGCGCGGCGTTATGGCTCGAGCGCGTGCCGGCACAGCTCACCAGTAAAGACGAAGCGCTGACGTTGCGCCGCGCCGAGTGTGCCGTGGCGCAGGGCCGCATCACCGATGCCGCCGACCTGTCACAAGGGCTCACCGACACCACAGGCGACGGCACCGATCTCGCGCGCGACATCGAGCGGCTGCCGGGTCGGCGCGCACTTTTGCTCGCCCGCGTCGCGTGGCTGGGCGCGAGCGCTGGAGAAGACGCCACGCTCGCGCAGTCCAAAGCGCTCAAGTTCGCCCTGCGCGCCTACATTTTGGATGCCCCAGGCAGCAAGGAGCTCCTCGCGGCGATCGCGTCGTACAGCCGCGACGTGAAGGTCGTTTCCGAGATCCGCGCCATCGTGGCTGGCGCTGGTCACTTCGACGATCCGACTTTTTTGGCTGCGTTTGCGCTGGCAGAAGGGCGCAAAGACGATGCCCGCAAGGCGCTGCTCCAGGCGCTCGAGCGAAGCGACACGCTGGCCGCGCACGCGCTCGTGCGTCTCGCTGTCGAGACGCGCGACGAGGCCGTGCTGATCTCGGTGAAGGCCAAGCTGCCGGCCGCGCTGTCGGTTGCTCACCTGGCGTTGATCGAAGCGCTCACGTTCGCGAATGCTGACGAACCACAAGCGGCGCTCACTGCGATCGAGCGCGTGCGCGACAACCCCGAGCTCGAGGCGTGGGCGGACGCCGTCTGCGAACGCGTTTTTCGCGGCTTCACCGAAGGCGCGCGCGCGAGCTGGCCAGAGATCCTCGCCGAGCTGTCTCTTGCGGCACGCGAGCTCGGTGACGCCCGGGAGCTCATCCGCATCGAGGGCCTTGGCGCCGAGCTCGAGCGACCTGTGGTGGTGGCCATCGTGGGCGAGTTCAACGCCGGCAAGAGCACCTTCATCAATGCATTTTTGGGCGTCGACGCAGCGCCCACAGGCATTCTGCCGACCACTGCGACGCTCCATCGTGTTGCCTGGGCGCACGATTCATTTGCCCGCATCATCTTGCGCGGCGCACCTGATCGCGTCGTTCCCCACGAGAAGCTGAAAGCCACGCTGAGCCAGCTGCAAGCCGATGCGGCTGCGATCGATCGGGTGCAGATCTACGCGCCCATCGAGCGTTTGCGCTGGGTCGAGATCCTCGACACGCCAGGCTTCAACGCGCCTGATCCGAGTCACGCCAAGGCTGCCATGAGCGCCTTCGATGAAGCCCACGCTGTCGTGTGGCTCTTGGATGCGACAGGCCCACTCAAGGCTACGGAAGCCGCGATTTTGCAAGAAGTGCAGGCCAAAGGCCTGCCGATCGTAGTTTTGCTCAACAAGCTCGATCGCTTGAGTCCCGCAGATTTGGAGCGCGTCGTCGCGCACACCCAGGCGGGCCTCACTGAGCTCGGCTTGGTCGTCGCGGCCGGGCCACTGGCTTTCTCGGCCAAGCTCGCGCTTCAAGGTCGGCTCGGCGACGCGGCGGCGCTGGAGCGATCTCGCTGGGCGGAGGTCGAGGCCGAGCTCGCCCGCACCTTGGTCGATCGCGCGGACGAGCTGCGAGAGCACGCCCTGCGGCGTCGCGCGCGCTTGATCGTCAGCAGCATGATCGAGGCCACGCTCGAGCGGGACCGCGACGCTTCGCGGCAGCGCGCCGCAGAGAGCCTGCGGCGCACGAAGCTGCGCGCTGCGGCGGCGCAGTTGCCGTCGCGTCGAGCCGAGCTGACAGGCGCGCTGCTCGCTGCGCTGGAGCCCGGTTTGCGCGCCCTGGGCGCCGATCTCAAGCCCCTCGGTGAAGTCACGGACGCCGCCTCGGCCGATTTCGCCGTGCCGATTTACGCAGCGTCGCGTGTCGTCGAGCGACTCGCCGAGCCAGCTGCGCGTGCGCTCGAGCAAAGCTTGTCGGTCGAGGCCGTCACAGACGCCAAGTCGCTCGTCAGTGCCTCGCTGGAGGGCGCCGTGCTGGCGCATGGCGGCCAGGTGGATTTGACCGCGCGCGGCATCGAACGCCTGCTTGCGGCCGTGATCGGCGCCTTCGGTCGAGCCCTCGAGCTCGGGGCCGCCACGCCGGCGGCGGCGTCATCGCATACGAGTCGGGCGCGACGCTTGCGTGGGCTCGAGCAGGCGCTCGCGTAGCTAGCCCGCCACGCGGCAGCCGAAGTTGCTTGCTCGGGCCCCGGCGAATGGGACGCCGTGAGCGCTGACCGACGTTTCATGGTCCGGGGCAGCGTCATTGTTGCGGCAGGCAGCTTCCAGGGCGAACGTCAGCCCTCGGCGCCCGAGTCAACGCGCAGGCCAGCGAAGAGGCGCACCAGCTGAACCCGGTCTTCGAGGCCGAGCTTGCCCAGCGCCAGCTGCAGCTGCGAGCTCACGGTGCTCGCTCCCGTTCCAAGCTCCGAGGCGATCACCTTCAGTGACTTGCCTCGTGCAGCAAGCTGCACCACGCGAGCCTCGACCGGCGAGAGGCGCCGATGCACCCGGTCTGGGCCCATCCGGCGGAGCAAGAACAGGCGCTTGCCGTCGGTGTCGACCACTCGGGCGATGCCATAGCCGCCTTCCCACAGGCTCTGCCATAGCGACTCGGTCGACTCGTCTTCCCTGCCGTCCAGATCATTGGCCAGCGACTTCGCCACGGCCCGCGCGCGCGCCAGGAGCTTGGAATCGACGCGCGCGTCCAGCACGGCTCCCTGTGCGTCAAGGATTGCCTCGGGATCGCGTCGCTGATGCGCGGCGGAGCGCGCCAGCGAACCGGACGCGAGATGCCGCTGCAGCCGAAGCAGCGAGCGTCGCGCACATGGTTTCGGATCGTCATCCCACAGCGGAAGCGAAGCAACGATCGCGCTGTCGTCTACCACGACACACATGCCGACGTTGTCAATCAAGCCTCGCGGCGACCCGAGCGCGCGCAGCACGGTGGCAATGTCAGTGCCCTGCCCGAGGTGGGCGCTCAGCGTGTTGACGCGAAACGGAGCAAAAAGGCCAGGCCTCAGCGAACGCGCTGGACCGGCGTTAAACGTCTCGACCAATGTCGCCAGTGCTTCTGCGCGACCCCAATGGGAGCAGCGGGTGATCATGTAGGCCGCAGACCGATAGCGACTGATCGAGAAACCTTGCGACGGCGCGGCAACCGCGCCCATGGCGGGCAGCAGTGCAGTCAGCCAAGGCTCAAGCTCGCGCGGACCGTCATGACAAATCTCCAGGAACGCTCGCAGCGCTTTCGCCATGAAACGCTCGCAGCGTACCGATCACAGCCCCGCGAAGCACATAGTCATTTTCACGAGTGGCTGGGTGCGGCCCTCGGAAAAATGACTATGGAGATTGCTTGGCGCCGTCTGTAAAGCTCGGCGCTGCATGGGCCGTGTCCAATTGTTCGATCTCTCGTTGAGCAACCTTCGCGCACCCTGCCCGATGTTGCGCGGGTTGAACTTCTCTTGCCCAACGCAGTTGGGGCGCTGCGAGATCACGCTTGCGCTCTCTCGCAAGGCCTCGCGCAAGAGCGGCTGGCATCCAACCTGCAATGGCTCGCCTGCGTCATGACCACCGAGCTCGAACCTGGCTCCCTACTGCGCGGCAAGTACCGCGTGGTGCGCTTGCTTGGCCAGGGCGGCATGGGCCGGGTGATCGAAGCCCAGCACCTCGACCTCGATAGGCGAGTCGCCGTGAAAGTTCTTCATCCGGAGCTGCGCTCCAACAGCGACTTGGTCGATCGCTTTCTGCGTGAGGGCCGCGCCGCGGCGAAAATCGAGGGCGAGCACGTGGCACGCGTCCTCGATGTCGATCGCCTGGACGACGGCACTCCCTTCCTGGTGATGGAGTTCTTGGAGGGCCACGATCTGTCCGTCGTGCGCCGGTCCAGATCGCCGCTGCCGATCGCCGATGCGATTGAATACGTGCTTCAAGCCTGCACGGCGATCAAAGAGGCGCACGAGCGAGGGATCATCCATCGCGACATCAAGCCCGCCAATCTGTTCTTGACCCGCTCACGCCTGGGCGCCCCATGCGTGAAGGTGCTCGACTTCGGCATCTCGAAGGTCTCCGGTCCGCTGGACGGCTCCGAGCCAAGCCTCACCAAAACTTCGCTGGTGATGGGCTCGGCCGAGTTCATGTCACCCGAGCAAATGCTGTCCACGCGCAATGTCGACGTGCGTACGGACATCTGGGCCCTGGGCGTGGTGCTGTACGAGCTTCTCACTGCATTACCGCCATTCGTGGGCGAGAACATGACGCAAGTGTGCGCAATGGTGATGAGTCAATCACCGCCGACGCCGCGCAGCCTGCGCCCGGAGATCTCGGAGCTGCTCGAGTGTGTCGTGCTCCGTTGCCTGGAGAAAGATCGCACCGCGCGCTTTCCGACGGTGGCAGCCCTCGTTTCCGCGCTGGTTCTTGCGCGCGCGGCGAGCCCCGAGCGCGCGCCGCATGCTGCCGCACCAACCCCGCGCATGTCGCCCTCCGGCGCCCCGCTCTCCCCCTTCTTACCTGGCTCCGATTCGGTTGCAGGTCCTGCCACGGCGATCTTGCCCGAGACCGATCCACAGGTTCGCGCCCTCGCGGACTCTGCGCGACAAATGGCCGCTCAAAGCGAACAGCACCAACGCCACTCGCCCACGGCGCTGTCGGGCTCCTTGACCAACGTCCCGGTGTCGAGCGAGCTCGGTCCGCCGATGCGCAATGCCGGCCACGGGAAGGCGATTGCAATGGGGGTTGCGGCTGTCGCCCTGCTTGCAGGCGGTATCGTCTGGCTCGCCAATCAACCCAGCGGCGAACACCAAGCCTCCGCTTCCGCAGTGACAAACGCGCCATCCGTGAGCGCCCACTCAGCCTCCCGACCCGGTGCCTCTTTCGAGGTTGCGAGCTCGGCATCCGCTGCGCCGACGGTCGTGGTCGAACCTGCCACGACCGAGCCCACCTCAACGCCCGCAGCGACAGTCTCGGTTCGCGCCAGCGCCCGACCGACGGCAACGGCCGCACCGACGCCAACCGCGAAGACGCAGCGCCCTCCCGTTGCGACCGCCAACCCAAAGAAGACGAGCGGGATCGACTAATGCGCACGAATCACTTGCTACGTTTCGCTGTCATCTTCCTCGCGAGCACGGCTGCTGCATTGGCATCCGCCCAACCCCTCGAGGAGACCCGCGCGACGGCCGAGAAGCTGTTCGAGGAGGCCTCTCAGCTGATGGGCAAGCGCGACTTCGAGACAGCCTGTCCCAAGCTCGAAGAGGTGGTGAGGCTCCAGCCGCAAGGCATCGGGGCAAAGCTTTCGCTCGCCGATTGCTACGTAGGAGAGGGCAAGCTCGCTAGCGCTTACCTGACCCTTGGTCAGGCCGCGGACGCTGCGACTCGCGCCAATCAAGAGGACCGCGCAAACGTGGCACGGGAGCGAGCCCGCTCGATCGAGCCGCGTCTGTCCAAGATCATGATCATTGTCCCTGACGAGCTTGCAGCGCTCCCAGGCCTGACCGTCTCGCGTAATGGCGTGGCCCTCTCCCTCGCGGACCTCAAGCAAGCAGCGCCGGTCAACAGAGGGTCCTACGGCATCGTCGCGACGGCAGCGGGCAGGCGGCGCTTCGAGAAGACGCTGACTGTGGCAGACGAGGGCACCTCGCTCACTGCCACCATCTCGCTGCCGCTCGAACAGCCGCGGATTGCCCCTCCACCCTCAGCGCAACCTCCGGCGGAAGCCGTCAGCTCGCCGTGGTCCGCGCCCCGCATTGCTGGCGTCGTGATCGGCGTCGCAGGCCTGGGCCTGGTGGGCGTAGGCATTGGCGTGGGAGTCGATGGCATTTCACGCAGCAACGTCGGCGCCGACGGCTACGCCCGCGGGATCGAAACGAACGACGAAGTCTTGAAGCAGTCCGCAGCCGAAGAACACGCAGCCGGCGTCGACCAGACCACGGCCGGCTGGGTTGTTCTCGGGATCGGCGGTGGGGCGACCATTGCCGGTCTGATCCTCACCATCGCCGCAAGCGATGAAAAGACTTCGCGGCCGCCGCAGGCCCTGCTTGTGCCCTGGGTCAGCCACACGGCAATGGGCAGCAGCCTCAGGGGGTGGTGGTGAGTATGCGCTCCGTCATGCCGCGCTCGCCAAGCGCCAGGAGCAAGTGGAATCTCGAGAGATTCACGCACCAGTTTCGCGGAGCAAAACGACCAATAGGTTAACACGAGGAGCGTTTCTGTCAACTTGCCCGACCACTGAATTGGTGGCGCCGGTCGGCGCAAACCTCGGTGGGCCGCTCGGTCCGAAGCCTGCGCCATATCAAGGTCAAACGGGGCTCATTGTCTCCGGCGTCCACGAGAACACTATGAAACTGAGCATGGATATCGATCCACCCGTTAGGTTGCGCCGAATGCGGCGGGCCACCATGCCCGTTGCCGCGACCGACCCTGCGGGGTCGCCTGCCACTACGGAACTCTAAATGCGAAATCATGTTGATTACGAAATGAAAATCAGCCGTCGTCAAACGTGGATCGCCGCCTTGATCGGTATCGCGGCCTCATTGGTGGTCGGCACCTATGCTTCCGCAGCCCCAAAGGCATTTTTTGCGAACGAGGTGCTGAAGGCGGACGATTTGAATGCAAACTTCAATGATATCGAGACCCGGCTTGGAAGCGTCCAGGGCAAAGAGACAACCGTCACAGCGTGGACAAACTACGACGCAGAGATGACGGCGGACACGACCCCCGTTACCACGACTCTCGACGTCAACGGCGCGACCGCCAAAGGCGCCTGGCGCCGGGTCGGCGACTCGATCGACGTCCGAATCTCCATGCAGGTGCCAACGTGTAGCACCCCGGGCAAACTCTATTGGACTCTACCGAACGGGGTCCAGCCGGATCTCGCCAAGTCTGCTGGAACCTATCTTCCGATCGGGCATGCGTTTCTGGCGCGCCCGAGCAGCACCTCGACATCGGCGCTGGTAGTCGGTCCCCAGCCATCAGGACCGAATGGCAATCAGGTGGAGCTTACCACCGACGGAGCGCTAGGCGCTGTGCGCTGCAGCGACTTCGTGCCGAACGAGGTCGTTCGCATGAGCTTCAGCCTCCCTGTTGCAGGCTGGGAAGTGGGCAACTAGCGCTAGCTAAATTAGCTAGGCGCGCGGACCTGGTCAGCTGGCCAGGGAATCGGCTCAGCGCGAGCTCGAATGCAGAGCTTCGGAGCTTTGACACGGCGAGTTGCAGCTTTACTGCCCCGGAAAATCCGGTGGTCAGTCTTCGCTCCGTCATGCCACGCGCGCCAGGGGCAATGATCAGTAAAATTCTCGAAAGATTCACACCCAAGTTTCGCGGAGCAAGACCATGAAAACATTCTCACGACGACCGCTTCTGGCAATTTGCGCGACCGCTGCATTGGTGGCTTGCGGCAAGGATCTTGAAACTGGCCCAAGCGGCGGCGGCGGCGGCGCAAACGTCGGTGGCGAGGGTGCTTCGACCAGCACCCAGAACGCGATGGGCGGCAACGGAGGTGCACCAAGCAACGTGTGCGTCCTCGACAAGTCGAAGCTCGACCAATGCGTGCTGCAGTAGCCGCCTCCGA
>Ga0163144_10013088_pt1 | contig 17350 bp, 11 predicted proteins | sample OliLak19BULKMAT1_FD_123175 | JGI IMG/M metagenome (GOLD analysis project Ga0163144, IMG submission 123175) | Freshwater microbial mat bacterial communities from Lake Vanda, McMurdo Dry Valleys, Antarctica - Oligotrophic Lake LV.19.BULKMAT1 | ecosystem: Environmental > Aquatic > Freshwater >...
GCGGTCGTGCGCGGTGATGTCGCGCCAGTCACCATCGGTCGGCGGACGAACGTGCAAGACAACGCCGTGGTCCACTGCGACACCGGCGTGCCGAACGTGATCGAGGACGACGTAGTCATCGGACACGGCGCGATCGTACATGGGATGTTCGTCGGCCAGGGCACACTGGTGGGCATGGGCAGCACATTGCTCAGCCGCACGAAGATCGGTCGCGGCTGTTTGATCGCCGCCGGCGCAGTGGTGCCTCCGGGGCTGGAAGTGCCCGACGGCATGGCCGTCATGGGCGTGCCGGGAAAGATCGTAAGACCTGTGAAGCCCGACGAGTTGAAGTACATGAAATGGCTGACGGAACACTACGTCGAACTGGCGGAGAAATATGTCAGTGGGGCGTTCGAGGGGAAGTAATTGCCCGTGAGTCCATGCCCTTAGCCATTCGCCACCGAATGCCAACAAAGTCATCCCGAGCGGAGCGGAAGCGACCCGAGGGATCTCGATTAGACGGGCGATGTCTGCCAAGCGAGATCCCTCCAGTCGCTACCGCTCCTGTCGGGATGACATGGTTCTGGAATTGACAACCTTTTAAGCAGCCTTTGTGATCCTGGCGGTTGCGGCCTGTGGCACCTCAAACAGATCGATCACTGAACGGTCCGTCATCGTTCGCCATTGCTGCCGACGTTGCCGCGCATGGACAGGTGACGTGTTGCTGATGATCACGACGTCAAAGTCCAGCTTCACTGCGGCGTCGTCCAGAATGATTGGCTTCCTACGATACCGAAACCCACGGCCACCCAACTTGACGTCGGCGATCGCGACGACCGTTAATCCGAGTCGTGTCGCGGCCCGATGGTAGACCAGACTGTTTTTGCCAAGATCGACGAACAGCACGCGCTTGGCACCGAGCCGTTCGGTGACTCGCCGCATGAGTTGCTCGGTCTCGTTCATCTTCGTGAAGATCTCAAACGTCTCGGCACTCACCGCTTGTCGTTTGGCGGACGTGACTATGGCGAGAACGCCACTAACCACCCCGCGCCAGTGCGCTCGCCGTCGGCCGTTGGCAGTGGCGATCAGCCAATAGCGTTTGGTCCAATCCCACGCGAACGGCAGAATCCAGCCCGTGGGAAATCGTCGCGCGATCAGTAGTAGATTATTCCGCACGTCGAGCGATGCAATTCGTGCAGGATAACGGGCTGCGGGCGTTTTAAGGTGCGCGACGTGCAGGTCGTCAAATGAGCGCACGTCCCAACCCGCTTCGAGCAAGCGCAGGGATAAGTCGTACTCCTCGGCCGCCATGAAAAAGTCCGGGGGCAGTCCACCGACCTGCGCTAGCGCCTCGTGCCGGAAGCCCGTGCCGCAACCGATGAAGACGTTGGGATAGGCGCTGCACTCCCGCTGACCGTTTGGCAGGGTGATCGTGAATGTGGCAGCGCCGAGTGTCGGCGTACGGTCGAAGTGTTCGATCATTCGTGCGATCGCGCCGGGGATGGGGAACGAATCGTCATCCAGAAACACCACGAACCGCCCGCAGGCAACTGCCAGGCCGTGGTTCTTGGCACAGGGGCCTTCGTTTGTAGCCAACCGGATCAATTGAACGTGTGGGAACCAATGGGCGACGAGGTCGGCGCCGCCGTCCGTGCTGGCGTTGTCGACGACAAGGGTCTCGAACCGCGAGGCGGGCAGGCCACAGCGTGCGATCTGGGCAAGCGTGTCGAGCAGCACCTGACCGCGATTGTGCGTGGAGATGAGGAAGGTGACGTCGAGCATGAAATTCCTCAGGCGGCCATCGCGGATTGCAGGCCGATCAACTTGCACGGGTTATTGAAGTCGAAGTCATTGCGCGCCGTGTTCTTTGGCGGCAGGTTCCACTTGGCGAAGAGTTTGGCGTTGTCTTCCTGAGCGCGGAAGCTGTCTTGCGCACGCCGGACGTCGGCATGCTCGTCGTGGTCGACAAAACTGTTCTCGGCGGGGATGACGGTCAGGCCGGCATACCAGGCCTTCAGCGACAGGTCAGGGTCGGCGGCGTTCAGGAAGTAGCGCTCGTCGAAGAAGCCAAGATCGCGCCAAGTTGTCCGCCGGCCGACACCGAAGTTGGCGTAAAGCGTGCCGCGCACGTGCAGCAGGTGATAGGTCTGACCAGCGTGCTCGGCGGAGTAGGCGATGTTCTTCTTGCCGTCGTAATGGTGATACATCGCGACCACCCCAACGGTCGCCGGCGAGCGGTCGATTTGTTCGACGGCGTTATCGAGTGAATCGCCCATCGGGCGTGCGTCGTCATTCACCCATGTCACGCATCGACCCACGGCGTCGCGGAATCCTTTGTTGGCTGCCCGCACGAACCCCTCACGGCGGTTCTCGACGATCACCGTCAACCGATCGCCCATCAAGTCCTGCGCCTCGGCCAGGACGATCGGCGTGTCGTCGCTGCTCGCGCCGTCGACGACGATGACCTCATAGCGGCACTGCGTGTTCTCGCGAATGGCCTCCAGGCAGCGGCGGAGCAGTGGGGCGCGGTTGCAGGTGGGGATGATGATCGACAGGTCGGTCATGATGGGTGTCCTTTCGAGTACAGCCGATGGACGGCGATTCCTAACTCGCGAAGCGGGGCAGTCTGTTGCCAAAATTGGTCTTCGTACGTGTCGGTGCTGAGCACGATCGGTGGATGGACGACACCGCTGCGCGCCGAACCGACGGAAGCGGCGATCGAGCGAACGGGAAGGCCTTGAAATGTCGGGTCGGCTGAAAAACGGGGATGATCGTCGATCACATCGCTGATGGTGTGGCCTTGCGATTCCCAGAGATGGCGCTCGGTCAGCAGTTTAGCGGTGTGCTTGCCGGCCCCGTAGAGTGTGACGCGGGCCGGACGGTGCGTTTTGCTCTGCACGTCCTGCATGATGTTTAGCAAACGCGTACCGGGCGTTCGGGCTGTCGGGTCTGCGAAACCGCAAGCGGCGGCGGTGAGCGATGACAGCGCGGGCAGCAGGGCAGCGGCGCAGGAAGACGGCAAAGTTGCCAAGCGCGCGGCGCGGTCTGGCAAGCCTGACGTGTTAAAGCGGTCGATCGTGCGGCGATAGAAGCCGACGCGCTGAACAGACACGTTCACAGGATCGCAGAGATCGCGCACACGGTCATACGCGGCGCGAGAGCAAGTGACCCGTTCATCGCGGTTGCGCCAGAGGCGCGTCATGTGGCGTGCAAGGTCACCGGCCGATCCGCGCTCGGCGATGAGCGTGGGGTCTTGAACGATCTCGACCGATCCTGTCCCACCCCCGACAATGACGGCCCGCCCCGCGGCCATGGCTTCGCAGAGGGCCATGGAAAAATTCTCCCACAGGCTCGGCATCACGCAGAACGACGCTGCAGCCAGTTCGACGTCGACCGTGGATCGCGAGACTTCACCCAGGAATGCCACACGCTGTGCGAGGGCTGGGCCGATTGTCGATTCGATGAATGCTTGCATCGAACGACCACCGGGCCCGGTGTTCGTGTCGGGGGCGGCGAACCGGAACGTGGCGGTGGGGTTGTCGGTCAGAAATTGCTTGAGCGCTTTTGCGAGGACTTCACACCCTTTAAGACGCTCCAGGCGGCCGACGAACAGCACCGGGCCATCGGGTGGCGGGCTGGTGAATACCGAATGGGTTGTCGCCAATGCGTGGGGGATGATGTCGGCGGTGATTGACGCGCCCATGTGTTCACGAGTCAGTTCGACGACCCTGCGCGTGGGCGCGCACACGGCATCCGATAGATGAATCGCAGCGAATTCGAGCGCGATGATCAGTCGTTCACTCTCGCCGAGCGTGATGCTGTTACCCGCGTAGGCGATCGCGGTGGCGCAGTGCAGGTGGGTGACGACGGGGACGGTGGTGGTGCGGTTCAGCAACAGGGGCAGGCCGAGCGATTCGACCTCGGGCACTTCGACAATGTCGAAGGGCTGCTGGGCATGTTCGCGAAGGAAGGCGTCGGTCAGTACCTGAGCTATCGCCAGGCGATAGATGCCATCACCCGCCGCGTTGATCGTCGCGGCCAACGGGGCGGGCAAGGTGCCGTTGGCGACGCTCGTCGCGAGGTCGGGAGTCTCATGAACGGTCACACTAGCAGGCGCGTTTCCACGGGCGTCTGCGGGCAGATTGAGCGTAAAGACGTGCACGTCATGACCATAGATGGCTAGGGCGGCGGCGGCATTGCGCACGTAGGCGCCGATGCCACCCATGCGGGCGCCGGGCCATTGGTGCGACAGGAACGCGATGCGCATGGAATAGTTATCGGACGGTCGGACCGTGAACCGATACATTTCGCATGTCCGACCCCTGGGCAAACCTGCGCAAGCTTCAACCCGTCAGCCGGCTCTTCGGGTCCGACCGTGGCACACCGATCGACCGGTACTACATCGAGCAATTTTTACACGCCAACAGCGAGCTCATTCGAGGGCGCGTCCTGGAGATCGGTGACCCCGGTTACACCCGGCAGTTCGGTGGCGATCGGGTGACGCAAAGCGACGTCCTGCACGCCGTCGCGGGGAATCGCAAAGCGACGATCGTCGGTGATCTGGCTACGGGTGAAGGCATCCCGACCGATGCGTTTGATTGCATCATTCTGACGCAGGTGCTGCCGTTCCTGTTCGACGTCGCGGGTGCAGTGCGGACGTGCCACGCGGCGCTGAAGCCGGGTGGGACGGTGCTGGCGACGGTGCCGGGAATCAGCCAGATCAGCCGGTACGATATGGACCGCTGGGGCGACTTCTGGCGGTTCACCAGCCTGTCGGCGCGTAAGCTGTTCGAACCGGCGTTTTCTGGCGGTGACGTGCAGATCGAATCGTTTGGTAACGTGTTAATCGCCACGGCGTTTCTTCAAGGCATGGCGATGCACGAGGTGACGACGGAGGAACTCGATCATCGCGACGCCGACTATGAAGTCATCGTGACGATCAAAGCGACCAAGAGGCAAACATGAACAGCGGGGTAATCCTGCTCTATCATCGTGTGATCGAACTGCCGACCGATCCACAATTGTTGTGCGTCTCACCGAGCCATTTCGCAGAGCATTTGGAAGTCCTGTCGCGCATCGCGACCCCCGTGTGGACGCACCAAATGGCCGACTTCGCTCGCTACGGCGGCATGCCCGAACGCGCGGTCGCCATCACGTTTGATGACGGGTACTTCGACAACCTCGAGTTTGCCAAACCGTTGATCGAGCAGGCGTGCGCACAGGCGACAATCTTTACGATGGTCGGGCACGCAGGTCGATTGCGCGAATTCTTCTGGGATGATCTGGATCGAATCTTTTTACAGCCCAACGTTCTGCCGGAGACGCTTCAACTGGCTGTCGGGGAAACCTCTTACCGCATCGACCTTGGGGATGATGCGACCTATTCAACGACAACGTTCGATGCCCATCGTCGGTGGGACGTGACGATGACGACTGCGCCGAACGCTCGTCAACGAACCTATAGCGAATTGTGTGGCCTGCTTCATCGAGCGACGACCGCTCAGCGGGCTGCGACATTGTCGGTGTTGCATGAATGGTCCGGGCTTGGATCGGCGGGGCGGACGTCACATCGCATGATGTCGGACGATGAGATTCGCTCTACCCGATCAGGCAATTCGATCGAGATCGCCGCTCACACGATCAATCATCCCCGGTTGTCGTCCGAAACTCACGCAACGCAGAAAAGTGAAATCAGCATCAGTGGTTTGACGTCGCTCGACCTGGCAGGAAGCCGGTTGGGTTTTTCTTATCCGTTTGGCACGCGGCACGACTACACCGCCGAGACGGTGGCGCTCGTGAAAGACGCGGGCTACGCGTACGCCTGCTCAAACTTCAATGGACTGGTGCAGAAGGACACGGACCCGTATCAGCTTCCCCGGTTCATCGTGCGCGATTGGGACGGCGCGGAATTTAAGCGACGATTGAACGAGTTCTTCGCGTGGCGCCCACGAGTGAAAACTGCTCAACAGAGCTGAGCAGGCAGACGTCGGAAAAAAGGCTCGGGACGGCGCGCCTACATCCGTTGTCGTCCACTGATCGCATCTGCGAGAATGTTGCGGTTGGCATACTCGATGCTGCTGCCGGCGGGCAGGCCTCGCGCCAGGCGGGTGACCTGCACATCCGGGAAACGGCTGTTCACTACATTCTGAATATGCATCGCGGTGCCGTCGCCTTCCATGGTGGGGTTGGTGCCCATGATCAACTCGTGGATCGCGCCCGTTGCCAATCGTTCGCACAGTGGCTCGATGGTCAGGTCCTCTGGATCAATCCCTTCCAAAGGCGAGATGCGCCCCAGCAACACGTGATAAACCCCGCGATACAGCCCGGTCGCTTCGAGCGCGAGCAGGTCTTTCGGTTGTTCGACGATGCAGACCAAACTCTGGTCGCGTGATGGATCGGCGCAGATGTTGCACGGGTCCATCTCGGTCAGGTTGTAGCAGACGTTGCAGTGCTTGATGCGCGTCTTCACATCGCGAATGGCGTCGGCGAGCAGCATCGCGTCTTCCGGGCTCTGCTTCAACAAGTGGAATGCGATCCGTTCGGCGCTGCGCATGCCGATACCGGGCAGACGGGCCAGTTCGTTCATCAAGGTCTGAATGCTCTGTGTGTAGCCGCTCATGAAGGTCTGGAATGATAGGGGTGATCGGCCCGTAAGTCGTGGGCGACGCGGGGCGAAAATTGAACGGTCTACGTCGCTGCGTGTACCTTCGGCAACTCGATCCAGAACTTCGTGCCTCGCCCCGCGACCGACTCGAGGCCCACTTGGCCACCCATGCGTTCGACGGCGCGTTTGACGACGGCCAAACCGATGCCGGGACCGCTGTACAGGTCCGACGCGTGCGCGGTTTCGAACGGCTGGAAGATGCGGTCAAAATGGTCCGGTTGGATTCCGATCCCACGGTCTTCGATCCAGATGCGGGCGGAACCAACGCGGTCTTCCGACCAGATGTTCACGTACGGCGTCTGCCCGGGCGTGACGAACTTGATCGCGTTGCCGATCAGATTCGCAAACACCTGCTGCAGGATCAACCGATTGCCCAGCACCCACGGCAGGGGTTCCTTAAAGTGAATGTCCGCCTTGGCGGTTTCAGGGTCGCGCTGGAGCTGACCGACGAGCTCGTGGACAATCGTTACGGTGCTGACCGGCGTTGGCTTGAGGTCCGACCGGGCGATTCGGCTGTACTCGAGCAGGTCGACGATCAACCGTTCCATGCGCACCGACATCGCGAGGATGCGCCGCAGTTTGTCGACGTCCTCAGCGTCAAGCGGTGGCGTGTCCGCCGATCGTGCCAGCACACTGCGTGCGAAGGTCTGCAAATGTTGCAGCGGGGTGCGCAGGTCGTGCGAGACCGTGTACGAGAACGCGTCAAGCTCCTCGTTGGCCGCCTGCAACTGTGAGGTGCGCTCGCGGACGCGCTGCTCGAGGGTTTCGTTGACCTGTTGGACCTGCTGGGTCGTGCGTTTCTGCGCGTCGATGTCGGTGATCGTCCCGATCCACCTGACAATCTTCCCCTCGGCATCGCGCGACGGAACCGCGCGGCTGAGGTGCCAGCGATACTCAACTGTTCCACCGGCCGGTCGCATGCGGTACTCGGCTTGATGGGGGGTGCCGTGCGCGATGGCGTCGAACCACGATTCACCAAGGTGGTCGACGTCGTCCGGGTGGATGATGCTGAGCCAGCCTTTCACCAGCGCTTGCTCGACCGTCATGCCCAGGTAGGCCTGCCATCGCCGGTTAAAATACTCGGGCTGACCTTGGGGTGTGGACGTGAACACCATCTGCGGCATCGCGTCGGCCAGCTCGCGAAAACGGGCCTCGCTGAGGCGTAAACGCTCCTGGGCGGCATGCTGCTGGGTGATGTCCTCGAAGAACGCCACGCAGCGAAGAGGTCGGTCTGGATCGAGGCGCGTCACCGATCCACTGATGCGCATCCAGATGATCTGTCCGTCCTTGCGGAAATATCGCTTCTCAAAGTAGGCCACGTTTCCTGCTGTGGCATTGGTGAGGGCGGCGATGCACTTGGCGTCATCCCGATCGTCCGGATGCGTGAGGTCGAAGATGTGCGTGCCCATCAACTCCGACTCACTGTAGCCCAGGATTTCACACAGCTTGCGGTTCACCTCCAGGAAGCAGCAGGTGCCCAGATCCGCCTCGGCAATGCCCACACCGGCCAGTTCCACGGTGCCACGATAGTGTTCCTCGGACTGTCTAAGCTCTCGCTGCGCGCGGTTCTGTTGCAGCCCGCGAGCGTACATCAGGACATAGAGCAGCAGACCGGTGAAGCCGACGAAGAACAGGCCCTTGAACGACTGAACGCGATGGTGCATTCCCGGGTCGGGCCAGATCGCTTTGACGGCTTGGTCGCTCAGCAGGATCCACAGGCCCGCCACCACGCAATAGAGGACAGCCGCGCGGACGGCAGGGCGGACCGCAGAGGTGCTGGTGGATTCCGTCCGGATCGGGCTGGCTGGATCACAGTCCAAGGTCGCTCCCCATAAAACGTCACCGGGAGGTGAATCTGACCGAAGCGGTGGGAATCACGCCGAGTTACGCCCACACGATAGCGTTTTTGGTCGCGCACCTGCGCGGCCGACCGATCGGTGAACGCTCAGACGGCCTTCGCCTGCCGTTTGGTCGTCGCCGCCGTCTCGGCGACCGCGCCAAGGTTGCGGAAGCGTTCGTAACGTTTCTCGATCAGCGCGTCCATCTTGTTGCGCTTCACGTAGTCGTTGAGGCTGCGCACCGTCTTGGCGATATACTGCTCAAGGTTGTGGGCTGCGCTGTGCGGGTCGCGGTGGGCGCCACCGAGCGGTTCGGGGACGACGGCGTCGATCACGCCATGTTTGATCAGGTGCTTGCTGGTCAGCTTCAGCGCCTCGGCCGCGTCGGGGGCGTTGGTCGCGCCCTTCCACAGGATGCCACTGCACCCTTCAGGGCTGATGACCGAATACCAGGCAAACTCCATCATTGCGACACGGTCGGCAATCGCGATGCCCAGCGCGCCACCCGAACCCCCTTCACCGGTAATGATCGTAACGATCGGCGTGCGCAGGCGGCTCATCTCCATCAGGTTGCGCGCGATGCTCTCGGCCTGGCCGCGTTCTTCAGCGCCGATGCCGGGATACGCGCCGGCGGTGTCGACGAGTGTCACCACGGGCAATCCGAACTTCTCGGCCAGCTTCATGCAACGGAGCGCCTTGCGGTAGCCCTCAGGGTGGGCACAGCCGAAGTAGCACTGGATCTTCTCTTTGGTGTCCTTGCCCTTGTGATGCCCGATCAGCATCACCTTGTGCCCACCGATGCGCGCCAGCCCGCACTTGATGGCCGGGTCGTCACCGTAGTGACGATCACCGTGCAGCTCACGGAATTCGCGGCAGAGCAGGTCGACATAATCCTTGAACAAGGGCCGCTGGGCGTGTCGGGCAACCTGCACCGTCTCCCACGCTGAGAGGTTGTCGTAGGTCTTGCGCAGCATCGCGGTGTAGTTGTTCCGCAACTGGCGCAGCTCTTTGCTGTAGTCGATCTGTTTCGAGGCCTGCATCGATTGCAGTTCGATGATCTGTTCTTCGAGCTTGGCGAGGGGCTTTTCAAACTCCGGCACCTGCCGAAGGGGTGGTTTATTGGGCGCCGCAGACGCGGTGGGTTCGGTCAACGTTTCTGCCATTGTCTGTTGTCCGGCCGGCGCAAGGGTCACCGACCGCCTTTGTAAATCCCTTCCTCCGTGACGCCAAAGCGTAAACCGATCATATAGCTGACGCAAGGGTTGGCGCGACCCGTTGGGTTTCCCGCAGTCGACCGATTATCATCCAATTCATGCACCCTCGACGGATGAGCATTCTGGGCGTTGGCCTGCTTGGCGGATCACTGGCGATGGCAGTTCGGCAGTTCGCAAAGGGCTGCCACATCGTCGGTTACGGTCATCGTCAGGAAACGCTCGACACGGCGATTTCACGGGGCATCATCGATGAGGGGACTACGGACCCTGCTGTGGCAGTGCGTAACGCCGACCTGGTCGTACTCGCGACACCGGTGGGCACGTTCGGCGAGCTGATCCGTGTCATCGGTCCAGCCTTATCCAGTGACGCGATCGTGACGGATGTCGGCAGCACGAAGCGATCGGTCGTGATGGCCGCTGCGGGCCTGCAACGACCGGGGCAGTTCGTTGGTTCGCACCCGATGGCCGGCAGTGAAAAGCGGGGCGTCGAGTTCGCAGATGCCAATCTCTACGAGCGGGCCCTGTGCATCCTCACACCGACCGCTGACACCGACCCCGCCGCCGCCGACCGGATCGAGTCACTGTGGCGAACAGTCGGTATGCGGACGACGCGCATGACGCCCGCAGAGCACGATGCGCGGGTCGCGATCGCAAGTCACCTCCCTCACGCGCTGGCTGCGGCGTTGATGCTCATCCAGGATGAACAATCGCTCGCCGTGGCTGGTAAAGGTTTAGCCGATACGACCCGCATTGCCGCCGGTGACGCTGGCCTGTGGCGCGACATCTTTATGGACAATAGAGACAACCTGCGTACGTCGCTCGACGCGCTTCGGGTTCAGCTCGACGCGTTGTCCAAACACCTGGCGAGCGACGACGCCACCGCAGTCCAACAGTGGCTCGCGCGCGGCGCGGCAGCGCGGGGTGGGTTCGTTCCACCGCGCTAGGCAACCGAACACCCAGTCGATGCAAGAGCGCTTGCCGTTGAAACGGCGAAGCGCGGTGCTGCATCGGGGCGATGGTAGTTGTACGTTGAGGAGCAGGAGACGAGCGTCGATCTACTGCTGAGGCAACATCACGGTCGCAGTGTCCAACGGTGGGTTCGCGATGGCCTTGGCACCATCGGGAGCCGGGTCGAGATAAAGCGTGCCCCAGGTGTTGGGGCGCAGCTGGGTCATGACTTCCTTCGGGGCCGACCAGAAGTAGCTGGTGGCGTGTTGGAAGTTGCGGACGCCGACGTTGAACGCCATGGCCGGCTGGTTCTTGGGGTCGAAGCCGGTCAGGCTCGCTGCCGGGATCATCATCTCGACGACGTAGCGGTCGGGCAGGACGCGCACGGCTTCGCGGACGGTCTTTTGGGGGATCACGTGATCCGCCAGCGCGTCACCATTGCGATGCCATTGACCGACGACGCCTGAAGCGCCGTCAGCGCCCGGGTAGTCGATCGGGACGAAGAAGAACTGGTGCGAGTAGTGATCATAATCGCTTTGGTCGCTTGCGACCGGGCGGGTGTTGATGAACAGCTCGACGTGGTCGCGCGTCCACCACCAACCGGTCGCGGGGGCTCCGAGGATGTCGTTGTCGAAGACCTCGATGCCGTAATAGAGCCCCTCGTCACTCCAGGCCATGTAGACATTGGGCAACGGCAGGCGCGAACGCTCGAGACCGACCGTCTGCGAGTGGCGGATGTTCTGCACCTTGGCGGCGGGCATCCAGTCCGACAGTTCACCGTTGAGCGTGATCGGCTGACTGAGATACGGCACCCTCATCACGGGCTTGTTGGCAAAGCTTTCGCGCCAAGTGCCTTTCCCGTCGTCGTTCACACTGCGAGCGTGCAGGCCGTTGAGGGTCGGTGCGACCTGGCGGATTGTCGAGGCGAGCAGTTCGTAGGGTTTGTCGTCGACATCGACGATGCCGAAGTTCACGTCTTCCCCATCCATCTGCCGACCCGACGGTGGCTCATCGGCCCATTGAAACCAGTCGGCACCGACGACGTAGGGCACGCGAGCCAACCCGGTCGTGAACCGGCGATACCCATCGGCCCGCGCCTGTTGGTCGAGAACCTGCGCAGCGAACCCGACGACGTTGCGGTTGCCACTGCGCCCATCGAGTGAGTGGAATGAGTATTCGCTGAGGATAATCGGTTGCTGACCCGACGCATCGTACATCGAGCTGAACATCTCGTAGTCGAGCAGCGCATCGTTCACGTAGTAGTTCAGTGACTGCGCATCGGTATAACCCTTGCTCGCGCGGCAGACTTCCATGGGGGCATAGCCCTTGAATCGCACACCGAGCACGAGGTGGTTGGGGTCGTGCTTGCGAATGGCTGCGGTCGTCAGGCGGAAGTAGTCGGTCGCCATGTGCTCGACCCACGGGCCGAACAGACGCTTATAACCGGCGTTGGTGCCGTTGGCAGGTAGCGCGGGGAGCGCGTCGAGTTCAGCGTAGTCGATGAGCTTCGTGCCCCAGTCTTCGTTGAAGCGCGACACGTCCGTCCAAAGCTGGCGGATAACCTTGATCACTTCGGCGCGGTTGGGGTCACCGATCGGCAGGTGGTCGAAGTAGACGCCCGGCCCGGACGACACGTCGGTCCAGTCCAGCTCGTTGTCGATGAAGTAACCGATGAGCTGGGTGTTGTCAGGCATCACCTGCTGCTTGATGGCGGCATCGATAATCGTCGGCCATTGCGGGTCGTACAGGCGCTTGTGCTGGGAGGGCACCCACGTCCAGACGTTAAGGTCGCGCGTCATGGGAATGTCGAGCCTGTGGAAGACCGGGTGACACCAGGCGCCCAGCGCTTTGAAGCCCATGGCTTGGACGCGTTCGAGCGTGAGACCGGCCCAGCGATCGACGTTGGGCTTGCCGGTGGTGGGGTCGATCCAATCCTTGGAAACGAACTGTGGCCCTTCCGGGTCACGGCCACGCTGGTAGGGTTGAACGGTCGTGATCGCGTTGAGGAACTCGGGCTCATCTTTCGGACTGATGAACCACCAGACACCCGCAGCGTCTTGACCCAGGCGCCAAAAGCCCGCTTTGCCCTTAGTGATTTTGTAGAGGTCGCTCGGCTGGGTGGAAGGTTGCGTTGCAGGCTGGGTCGCACTGACGACCACTGGTGAGTGATCACTACCGGCGGGGCTGGTCAGTGGGGAAATCCACAGACCGACAAGCGAGATAATGACGGCGGCGATCGCGAGGCTGCGCATCTCGTTGAATCCTAACGAGGACCAGAGTGGCTGAAACGCCACGCGCCGAAAACAGCGGTGGACCTCCTGTCCACGCACGACGTCGGTATGTTTAGTATCGGTCGTCATCTACAGAATGATTAGCCCAAATAGGAGCCGAGGCAAGTCGCCTAAGCTGTTATTTTACAAACGCTTGTGATTCATTTCACAAACTTGAGCCTGCTTGCAAACGTAATATTTTATTACGAGTCGATTGCCTGCAATATCCTTCAACTGGCGCAGCAACTGTTCGTCCGATAACGGGGTCAAGTTCGCGAGAAATATTACATCTTATTTCCCTGATATAACTTACAGCCGCCGCGGTGGGCTCTTATTCGGGTAAGTGACGATTTTTCGACCATTGATTTACGTTGCCGCTACGCATCGACCGGTTGTCCATCATGAGGGGTGTGTACTTCAGGACGTGGATGATTTAAGTTTTGATGATTCTGGGTATATACGTACCGATCTAAGTTCACGTAATTCCATTACTTTCGGAGACTACCTTGGGCAAATCGTTCTCGCTTGCGACGCGTCAGGTTCACCTTGATTTTCACACGGGCCCCGCGGTGGGGGACGTCGGCGTCGAGTTCGATGCCAAGGCGTTTGCTGCGATGATGAAAGAGGCTCACGTGAATAGCGTGACCGTGTTCGCCAAGTGCCATCACGGTCATCTCTATTACGATACGCAACGACCGGAGCGCCACCCTGGCCTGAAAAAGAACATTGACTTGCTCGGTCAGCAGGTCGAGGCGCTGCACGCCGTCGGCATCCGCGCGCCGATTTATTTAAGCGTACAATGCGACGAGCACGCCGCCGACACGCATCCCGAATGGCTGGCGCTGCAGCCCGATTCAAAAATCGTTGGTGCCGGGCCATTTCAAACGGGCTGGCAGATCCTGGACATGAATAGTCCGTACCAGGACTACCTTGCCGAGCAGACGGCCGAGGTGTTGCGGTTGTTCAAGCCGGTCGACGGCATCTTTTTTGATATGTGCTGGGACCAACCCAGTTCCAGCCAATGGGCCGTCGCGGCCATGGCGCGCAAGAACCTCAACCCCGAAAGCGAATCTGATCGTGCCCGTCATGCACACGAGGTGGCGATCGCGTACATGAAGCGCTACTACCAGCAGGTGAAGGCCGCGACGAAGAATGCGGGCGTTTACTTCAACAGCCGGCCCCTGCACAACCTCGCCGAGGAGGTACCGTACCTGGCGCAGGTTGAGATCGAGGCCCTGCCGACCGGTGGTTGGGGCTACATGTACTTTCCGAAAAACGTTCGATTTGCCCGAAATTTTGGCAAGGAATACCTGGGGATGACGGCCCGCTTCCACAAGAGCTGGGCCGACTTTGGCGGCCTCAAACCGTACGCTGCGCTGGAGTACGAGACGAGCCAGATGATGGCCCACGGCGCCAAGTGCTCGATCGGAGACCAACTGCACCCACGCGGTACGCTCGACGTGGCCGCTTACGACCTGATCGCCAGGGTGTACGCGCGCGTCGAAGAACGAGAGCCATGGCTGATGGACGCCAGTCCGGTCGCGCAGATCGGCCTGTTCCAGGTGCCACCAGCCCAATCGTCCAGTGGGGCAGACGAAGGGGCCACGCGCATGCTGACACAGTTAAAGCACCAGTTTGACGTCGTCAACGCTGCAAGCGACCTGTCAAAGTACGAGCTGTTGGTCTTGCCTGACACAATCCCTGTCAACGCAGCGCTGGCTAAGCAACTGACCGCTTATCTGCGCGATGGCGGCAAATTGCTGGCTTCGGGCACGAGCGGTCTGTCCACCGACGCGACCGCCGTCACGCTGCCGGTGCTCGGCATCACGGCGCACGGGAACAGCGAGTACACCGCGACCTACATCCGCTTTGGCAGCGCGGTTGCGAAAGATGTCCCACCAACCGACCACGTTATGTACGACCGCGGGGTGCTCGTGAAAGCCACCAAGGGCGCCAAGACGGTCGCGACAATGGTCGACCCGTATTTCGAGCGCGCCTGGGACCATTTCTGCTCGCACAACCAGACGCCCGGTGATCGGCAATCCCCCTACGCGGCTGCGGTGCTTACCAAGTCGACGGCGTATGTTGCATACCCGATCTTCGGCGCGTTCGCGGCCCACGCGAACTACCCGTACCGCCTGCTTGTCCGCAACCTCATTGACTCACTGCTGCCCGAACCACTCCTGCGCGTCGATGGGCCAACCAGCCTCGAGGCAACGGTCATGCGTCAGCGAAACCGCACGATCGTGCACCTGCTGCAATACTGCCCGGAACGCCGGACGAAGCATCTGGACATCGTTGAGGACATCGTCCCGCTGTACGACGTTCCCGTATCCCTGCGGCTGGCAAAACAACCGAAGCGCGTCTATCTGGCGCCGACGGAGGCGGTAGTGCCGTTCACGTACGCCAACGGACGCGCCACTCTCAAAGTGCCAGCCGTCCACGGACACGCGATGGTTGTGTTTGAATAGGGTCGCACAGCGTTCAACGCTTTCCCGGCTGAAGTGTCAATCGTCGTCATACTGTAACGCGCCGCGCCATTTTCCAAAGCGGCAAGTCCTGTCGTTTTTCCAACTTCTATTGCGCAAACCGTTCGTATAGGTATTACCAAATATTGAAAGCTGGCGTCGACTATTTGTCCTGCGCCGGCCTGTGTAGCACAATAGCGATCCACCGGAGATCGGCATGCTGCGATCGAACACGAGTTGGTCAGGCTGAGGATTCCTCCGGTTGAATACTAGTCCACTACGGACGCAGTTGATGGAACCACCGACGAACGAAGCAAGCCCCAGTTCGACGAGGAAATGCCGGCTAGGTAGAAAAACACCCAGGAGAGCGACCCGATGTCAACCGAAGCCAAGTGCCCGTTTAACCAAACCGCGCAAAAAACCGCCACGACGAATCGCGACTGGTGGCCCAAGCAGTTGCAACTCGACGTGCTCAACCAACATTCGAGCAAGTCCGATCCGATGGGTGCGGACTTCGACTATGCCAAAGAATTCAACTCCCTCGACCTTGCTGCCGTGAAGGCCGATCTGACGGCGCTCATGACCGACTCGCAGGATTGGTGGCCCGCCGACTTCGGGCACTACGGTGGGCTGTTCATCCGGATGGCGTGGCACAGCGCCGGCACGTACCGCACGCTTGACGGCCGGGGTGGGGGTGGGCGCGGTCAACAGCGTTTCGCGCCGCTCAACAGTTGGCCGGACAACGTTTCACTCGACAAGGCCCGCCGGTTGCTCTGGCCGATCAAACAGAAGTACGGAAAGAAGATCTCGTGGGCCGATTTGATGATCCTGACCGGCAACGTCGCGCTCGAATCGATGGGCTTCAAAACCTTCGGCTTCGCCGGTGGTCGGGCCGACACGTGGGAACCTGACCAGGACGTCTACTGGGGCGCGGAAAAGGTCTGGCTCGGTGCCGACATTCGCTACGCCCAGGGCTCGCACGGCGCTGAAAAGCCGGGTGGAGTAACGGTCTCGGATGACAGCCCCCAATCGCAGACCCACACGCGTACGCTTGAAAAACCATTGGGCGCAGCGCACATGGGATTGATTTACGTCAATCCCGAAGGCCCCGACGGCACACCCGACCCCGCCAAGGCGGCTCACGATATCCGTGAAACCTTCGGGCGAATGGCCATGAACGACGAAGAAACCGTCGCACTGATTGCCGGTGGGCACACATTTGGCAAAACGCACGGCGCTGCGCCGACCTCCCACGTCGATAACGAACCCGAAGCCGCTGGCCTCGAATCGCAAGGCTTCGGGTGGCGCAACAATTACGCCACCGGTCGAGGTGCACACACCATCACCAGCGGTCTGGAAGTGACGTGGACAACCACGCCCACGAAGTGGTCGAACAATTACTTCGAGAACCTCTTCAAATACGAATGGGAGCTGACGAAAAGCCCTGCCGGCGCACACCAGTGGGTGGCCAAGACGACGGATGAAATCATCCCCGATGCCTACGACCCTGTGAAGAAGCACCGTCCGACGATGCTCACGACCGACCTCTCGCTGCGCGTCGACCCTGCGTATGAAAAAATTTCACGCAAGTTCCTCGCCGACCCACAGGCCTTCGCCGACGCGTTTGCCCGCGCGTGGTTCAAGCTCACGCACCGTGACATGGGGCCCAAGTCGCGCTATCTCGGCCCGGACGTGCCGAAGGAAGATCTGATCTGGCAGGACCCGATCCCTGCAGTCAATCACGCACTTGTGGATGCCACTGACATTGCATCGCTTAAGAAGAAGATCCTCGCGTCGGGCCTCACCATTCCACAGCTCGTCGCAACCGCGTGGGCGTCGGCCAGCACGTTCCGTGGGTCGGACAAGCGCGGTGGCGCCAATGGCGCGCGCATCCGGCTGTCCCCGATGAAAGACTGGGCCGTCAATCAGCCCGCGCAACTTGCGAAAGTGCTCAAGTCGCTCGAGAAAA
>Ga0163144_10013090_pt1 | contig 17348 bp, 14 predicted proteins | sample OliLak19BULKMAT1_FD_123175 | JGI IMG/M metagenome (GOLD analysis project Ga0163144, IMG submission 123175) | Freshwater microbial mat bacterial communities from Lake Vanda, McMurdo Dry Valleys, Antarctica - Oligotrophic Lake LV.19.BULKMAT1 | ecosystem: Environmental > Aquatic > Freshwater >...
GCAGTTTTAAAAACTGCCGGGCCATCCATATTGGGAAAATTTTCTCCCTTATCGATCATCGCATGGCTCATAAACATATCAGCCATTGCTGAATCGTTAAAACTTGCGGCATTCGCTTTCCAGTGGTTGGCATGTGTACCGGGATTGTACATGGCAAGAATTTCTGCTTCATTGCCATCGCTGTGTAAATGTGTGCTGAGTATGCCACGGTTATTGTCTTCTGTTGGTTGAAGAACAATAGCACCTGCACCATCACCAAAAATAACACTGATGTTTCTGCCCCTGGTAGTAAGATCCAACCCAAAAGAATGTTTCTCAGCTCCAACCACCAGTATGTTTTTATACATGCCGCTTTTAATAAACTGATCAGCAACAGAAACAGCATAAACAAAACCACTGCATTGATTTCGGATATCCAAAGCCCCCACTTGTTTCATTTGCATGGCCCGTTGTAATAAAACACCACATCCGGGAAAATAATAATCAGGGCTCAATGTAGCAAACACAATAAAATCGATATCCGCAACAGTAATGCCGGCTCTTTGAATAGCTATTTTAGCTGCTTCAACTCCCATTGTTGTGGTTGTTTCTTCAGTTCGATGTGCATACCGTCTTTCTTTAATGCCGGTACGTTCCTGAATCCATTCATCTGTTGTTTCCATGTATTGTGTAAGGTCATTGTTGGTTACAACATGGGCAGGAACATACATTCCAATCCCGGCAATTTTACTTCGAATCATAATGCAAGCATTTAGAAAAGAAAGTTAGCAAATAGAACTGAAATGCAACGGTTGCATTTGAAACGGTTAGAGAAATACGAGTAATTAAATAAAACAGCCTAAATATTTACTGCATCCGGAATCTGCGGCTCAGCAACTTTGGCAGTTCTCTTAATGTAATCATCGTTGTGCTCAACAACAATTCCATCAGGAAAAACACATTCATTGTCGAATCGTAGAGAACTTTCAAAGCCTGCTTGCTGAAGTCCTGAACAATTGATAAAAGAAGTATTAATAAAATCAGCTGTTTTAAAACTACAGTTCTCAAATTCTATATTTTCAAAACGTGTATTTTCAAACTTTACTTTGGTGAAATGAACGTTTTTCATTTTTATATTATTAAATACAGTATTTAACAGCGTTGATTCATCAAATACACTGTCTGTAAAAGATAAATTACTGAAAACAGCATCGTCCAAATTAACATTTGGAAAATTCGTTTTCACCATGCGTCCATTTCTGAAAGAAGATTCATTGATTTGTGACCCGCTGAATGAGTTTGAATATGAATCAATATGATCGAAATCAACTTTCACAAACACTGCATTTCCGAATGCACTCCTTTCAATAAAAGAAGTGGTGGCTTTAACTTCGGCCATGTACACAAAGTTAAAATCGTTTTGAAAAAGGTTTAATACCAGTTCACTTTTTTTATTGGCCAGATACGCTTTGCGCATAAAGGTTGCATATGCATCTGCACTAATTTGCTTATGCCATACCTGCCTGTATTTCTGATAAGCAAACAGTTCGCTAAAATCTTCATTGTATTTCTTAACCACCGCCTCCCTGTTAATGAGAAAAGATTCTTCTTCTGCTTTTTGCTCGTTTAACTGAGCTATATACGCTGCTTCATCTGTATCATACAGCTTTACACTGTTTTTCATTATTTTAATGGCTGCATTAATATCACTTATCCGTTGATTCATGGGATAGGCTTTTACAAAGAAATTACGATTGATATCCTGAAGACCTTGGGCAATATAAATAAGTTCGTCTCTGTCACTATCCTGGATCAGTGTTGTAAGAATAGAATTGATGATATCATAATCTAACTCCGTGTATAATCTGCTTAACAACACATCAATGGTGTTTTTTTCAAACTCGGGGTCCTTTTTAAAAATACTTAGAGTAGCAATAGCTGCGAGTACTTCCTGTTTTCTTTCTTTAAACAGGCTTTCATTTGTTTCTTTAAACTTTTCCAGCCTTTTTTCATAACGGAGTTTTTCGTTCTCATATCGTTTTTCTTCTCTCAGCTTTTCATTTTCAAGCCTTTTTTCGTAACGAAGTCTGCGCATAGCCAGCAAACCGGTAATAGCTGCTGTTATAATACCAATAAACCAGGGAGCTGTATTGCTTTGAAGGAGTTTGTTAATTTCTTCCCACATGATGATAAGGTTTTGTGAGAGAAAGATATTTCAATTTATCGCTAATGTCAATACCTGAAATAGTTAATAAAAAAAGGAGGCAATTGCCTCCTTTGATAATTTATTTCACTGTATTCGCATCAGATGATTTCCCACACCTCGCTTCCTGTAAGTAATTTATCAAGGTTTCCCTTTCCTTTAGTAGCAATCACTTCATCAATCTGCAATTTCATTACATCCTCATAACAAGCTCTTTCTGTTTCGTAAAAAACACCAAATGGCCTTGGTAAATGTTCATTGTTGCGGGGGTTGTCAAACATTCTTACAAGAATCTGAGCTTTATAAAAATCTTTTTCATCATGCACCCACAGGTCATCTTTACTTTGACCTTCATCAAGATGTACCACAACTGGTTTAAATCCATCTAATTTAATTCCTTTATTTTTTGCTGAGCCAAATACAAGAGGCTCGCCCTGTACAAGAAACAATGCTTCATCAGCTTTGCTGCTTTTATCAGTAAATATTTCAAATGCGCCATCATTAAAGATGTTGCAGTTCTGATAGATTTCAAGAAAGGACGCTCCTTTATGTTGTTGGCTGCGCAGCAATGATTCCTGTAAATGTTTAGGATCCCGATCCATACTGCGGGCAATAAACGTTGCATCAGCACCCATCGCCAGGGCTAATGGGTTAAATGGGTGATCAATACTGCCATAAGGAGTGCTCTTGGTTATTTTAAATTCTTCTGATGTTGGAGAATACTGGCCCTTTGTTAACCCATAGATCTGGTTGTTGAACAACAGAATGTTTACATCAAAATTTCTACGAAGTAAATGGATCGTATGATTACCACCTATACTTAGACTATCTCCATCTCCTGTAACAATCCAAACACTGAGATCGGGTCTTGCAGCTTTTAATCCACTTGCAATGGCTGTTGCACGACCATGAATAGAATGCATTCCATATGTATTCATGTAATAGGGGAAACGGCTGCTGCAACCAATACCACTTACAATTACAATATTTTCACGGGGAATACCCAACCCGGGCATGATCTTCTGAACCTGCGCTAAAATGGAATAATCACCGCAACCGGGACACCATCTTACTTCCTGATCGGTTACAAAGTCTTTGGCAGTTAAAGGGGCCGGAGGATTAAGCGTATCGTTTGTCATTGATTGATTTAGTTTTTCTGATTTATATGTACGCATCAAATTTCCTGAATAATTAGCAATTAATCACTAAAAATTATGTAATATCTATCAGTTCTTCCCAATATTCTGCTGCCCTTCTGGTATGGGGTATTACAATGGTGCCCCCAACAATATTGGCAACTGCAAAAATTTCATACATCTGTTCGGTGCTGATACCAAGCTCATGACATTTTCCCAAATGATATTTGATGCAATCATCGCAACGCAACACCATACTGGCAACAAGCCCCAGCATTTCTTTTGTTTTTGTATCTAAAGCTCCCTCAGCATACGTATTGGTATCTAAGTTCCACAAACGTTTAATAACAAGATTATCCTTACTCAATATGACCTCATTCATTTTCGTACGATAATCATTAAACTCCTGCACAAGGTTATTCATGATTTTTTTTGCAAAGATAAATGGGGGAGACATCAGATAAACAAAAAACCCCGACGTTTCTGTCGGGGCCTAATTACTTGTGCGATAACAAGATTAGTAACGGTTGTTGCTGAAACTTTTGTTACCAAACGAAGGGCGACGATCACCGCCACCGCCACCGCTGCTGCGTTCTTCACGTGGTTTAGCTTCTGTTACTTTAATAGCACGGCCTTCTACCATACCACCATCGAGTTCGCCGATAGCTGTTTTAGCAGCTGCGTCATCACTCATTTCAACAAATCCAAAACCACGGCTTTTACCGGTGAATTTGTCGTTAATTACTTTTGCGCTGGTTACTTCACCATAGCTTTCGAAAAAACCTTTTAAGTCATCATCGTTAACGTTGAAGCTTAAGTTTGAAACATAAATGTTCATGTTTGTTAATATTGACATTGATTAAAAAAATCTGAGAAAACACGAGGCGTAAAAGATGACTAACTATTAGCAGATTGTGCGTAGCAGATAATACGATTCACTTACATAACACGGTATAACTCAAAATAACGATGCAAATATAAGATTATCCGGGCTGATGATTTTTTTTATTTTAAAACCAGTTTTTAAAAAAAGATGAAGAAATTTTACCTGCCTGCTATTGTTATTTAAACCCTTATTTTTCAAATGCTTACCTGCACTAAATACTAAACTTTATTCGTATTCTTACGTAAGCATTTAAAGAAATTACTGAAAAAGATTAGGGAATTCTAAAACTACTCTCTACTTTTGCTAAGCATTTACCCTTAGAGAACGATTAATACATTCTAAACAGTTCATTCGTAACTGTTTTTTTCAACAATCATCTTTTAAGGGTTTTTACCAGAAAACTAAATAAACCCCGTACCGTGAAACAAAAACTTTACCCCACAGTTTGTGCATTATTTATTGCACTTTTCCTTCAGTTTAATCAAATTTCAGCTCAATCATTAATTGCAGGAACTTTCCCATCTGCTTCTGAGTCTATCTTAGGCAGCCGTTACAGAAATCTTGCGATTTCGAACAGCAACCAGAATAATGCTCTTTATTCAGGCATTCCTGATTTGGCTACAAACCGCAGCAACAGTCGCACAAGTCAGGATTTGAACTACGGCACAAGTGGCACGTTTGTTTTTACCATTACATATGACAATGTTGGCAACACGTATACTACAACAACCAATATTGGCGGAACTATTTACAACAATACACTTTCAAATGTAAATAGTAAATTAATAGCTGACTCAAAAACAGCAACAGCTAATAGTATTAACCTTTTAACACTTTTAGTAAAAACACAAAATAGCACCTCTTCAATCACTATCTCAAACCTCACTATTGAAGGCGTCTCTGTAAGTGGCAGCTATGGCCGCACCAATAATGCCGGAAGTTCTTACTGGTATATTGTTTCTTCCAGTTTAACAAACGGTTTTGTTTTAACAGGTACTGCTACTTTAACAGGCACTTTAGGTAATGGCGTAGAAGGGCAATTGATTGAATTTGGATTTGAAAACACGCTTGCAGCCGGACCTCTTCCTGTAGTTTGGGGTGGTTTTACAACTAAAAGAATAAATACAACTACCGCTCTTTTAGAGTGGAAAACAATGCAGGAAAATAATGCATCGCATTTCAATGTTCAACGTTCTGTTGACGGGGTGCGTTTTGAAACAATTGCAAAAGTTGCTGCACAGGGAACTACTGCGAATGTTACTGAATATCGTTATGAGGATAAACAAGCAACCGGCAATATGTATTACTACCGTTTACAGCAGGTTGATTTCGATACTAAAATGAATTTCTCCAATGTTGTAAAACAAGGAAATGGTGGAAAACAAACATTGGTTGGTGGTTTAGGTGGAAGCAATATACTTGTTCAGTTCTTTACAAATGAAAACCGTCAATTACGGATTCTTTCTTCAACAGGTACTGTTGTAAAACAAATCACTACAACCTCAATGCAACAAACAATTGATATGAACTCTTTCCCAACAGGCGTTTATACTTTACAGATCATCAATGTGAATGGTTCTGCTGAAGTTCACCGCTTTGTAAAATAATTTCGAGGTCTCTTGGTTCCCAACAGAAGGCAATATTCAAATGAATATTGCCTCTTTTTCTGAAAACATCTTTTTATAATTAAGGCCCCGTGTTAACAGGGCCTTTCATTATTTACTATCTGATTTTTTATGCTATTACCGCTTCTCCATACATTTCCAGTTGCAATTGTTTTACCCTGTCATCTTCCAGGTATTCATCAAAGGTTGTTAAACGATCAATAATACCTGCAGGTGTTAATTCAATGATGCGGTTTGCGGTTGTATGCATGAAGGTATGATCATGCGAAGTCATCAACACGATTCCTTTGTATTCAATACACTGTTCGTTGAAAGCCTGAATGCTCTCCAGGTCAAGGTGGTTAGTGGGTTGATCAAGAACAATGACATTAGGATTTTGCATCATCATCCTGCTTACCATACAACGCACTTTCTCTCCTCCGCTCAGTACATTGGTCTTCTTCATAATATCATCACCACTGAATAACATCTTTCCCAGGAATCCACGCAGGAAAGGCTCATCGGCATCGGTTACATGGCTTGGCACATACTGTCGTAACCATTCCATCAAATTCAAACCCTGCGTAAAAAAACTATTATGTTCAACCGGTAAATAAGCTTTGGTAATGGTTGTTCCCCATTCATAACTTCCATGATCAGCAATTTCTTCCGCATTAATGATATTGAAGAAATGAGTTACTGCCAATGGATCTTTACTTACAAAAGCAATCTTATCATTCTTGTTAACCGTAAAGTTTATTTTATCAAACAATACACGGCCATCAACTGTTTTCTTTAATTTTTCAACATGCAGGATCTGGTTACCCACTTCACGCAGTGGTTGAAAAATAATACCGGGATATTTTCTGTTGCTGGGTTCTATTTCATCGAGTGTTAATTTCTCTAATGCTTTTTTTCTTGAAGTGGCCTGCTTACTTTTTGACGCATTCGCAGAAAATCGTGCAATAAAATCCATCAGAGCCTGGCGCTTATCTTCCGTCTTCTTATTCTTATCGCCCATTTGTTTTGCCATCAACTGGCTGCTTTCATACCAGAAGGTATAGTTGCCGGTAAAGGTTTTGATCTTCGAACGATCCACATCGGACACATGCGTACACACTGAATCTAAAAAGTGACGATCATGGCTTACCACCAATACAATATTCTCGTAGTCAGCTAAAAAGTTCTCCAACCATCCAATGGTTTCAATATCCAACCCGTTGGTAGGCTCATCTAATAATAAGATGTCAGGATTACCAAACAAAGCCTGCGCCAGCAAAACCCGAACTTTTAAGTTACTCGGAATCTCTTTCATTAAACTCTGGAGATATTCTTCTTTTATACCGAGACCGCTCAGAAAACTAGCCGCATCACTTTCGGATGTATACCCCCCCATTTCACCATACTCCGCTTCCAGGTGGCCTGCACGCATACCATCTTCTTCACTGAAATCGGGCTTCATGTAAATGGCATCTTTTTCCTGCATAACTTCCCACATTTTTTTGTGGCCCATCAGCACCGTATTCAAAACCGTTTGTTCATCAAATTCAAAGTGGTTTTGCTTCAACACCGCCATGCGTTCACCGGGGGTTATCTCAACTGTTCCTTTGTTGGGCTCAATTTCACCACTCAGGATTTTTAAAAATGTACTCTTGCCGGCTCCATTGGCTCCAATTACACCATAACAATTCCCTTTGGTGAAGTTGATATTCACTTCATCAAACAATACCCGTTTGCCGTAAGAGAGGGTGATATTTCTTGCACTGATCATATTTGTTGCTATTTAAGGTGTCTGACATTTGCAAGGTCCTGACACCAAAGTCTGAAATTTGAAGCGGCGAAGGTATGAAAAATCAGGCAGGGAAAGGGTTTGAATAAACTACTATTTCTTTATTCATCATTAAAAGTAATTGTCAATATGACATAATAAAGTCTACTGGTACTTTTTTTGTTCCTTGCGGCCTAAACAGATTTTATGCAAACAGGAAGTATACGTGTACAAACGGAAAACATTTTTCCTATCATCAAGAAATTTCTTTACAGCGATCATGAAATTTTTCTTCGTGAATTGGTGAGCAATGCAGTGGATGCCACTCAGAAAATTAAAACACTTTCTTCCATTGGCGAAGCAAAAGGCGAGCTGGGTGAGTTAAAGGTGACTGTAAAGCTTGATAAAGAAGCAGGCACTATTACCATTTCCGATAACGGTGTGGGGATGACGGCTGAAGAAGTAGAGAAATACATTAACCAGGTTGCTTTTTCCGGCGCTGAAGAATTTGTACAGAAATACAAAGGTCAAAATGAAAATGCAATCATCGGCAAATTTGGTCTGGGCTTTTACTCTTCTTTCATGGTGAGTAAAAAGGTAGAGATCTTCACTAAAAGTTTTAAGGATGATCCAGCCGTAAGATGGGAGTGTGATGGAAGCCCTGCGTATCAACTGGAAGAAACCATAGAAAAAACTGACCGTGGCACAGATATCATCCTTTACATAGATGATGAAAGCAAAGAGTTTTTAGATGACGAACGTTTGAAAGAAATCCTGAAACGTTTCTGTAAGTTTTTACCTGTTCCTGTTTTCTTTGAAGAAGAACAGATTAACAATACACATCCACTCTGGGTAAGAAAACCATCTGAATTAACTGCAGAAGATTATCAGAATTTTTACAAAGAATTGTACCCGTTCAGTGAGCCGCCGATTTTCTGGATTCATTTGAATGTTGATTATCCATTCAATCTTACAGGTATTTTATATTTTCCAAGGATCAAGCAGAGTTATGAAATGCAGAAAGATAAAATTCAGCTCTACAGTAATCAGGTTTTTGTTACTGATGAAGTGAAAGATATTGTTCCTGAATTTTTAATGCTGTTGCATGGTGTTATTGACAGTCCGGATATTCCACTCAATGTAAGCCGTAGCTATTTACAAGGCGATCCGAACGTAAGAAAGATCAATTCGCATATTACAAAGAAAGTTGCTGATAAGCTGGAAGAGATTTTTAAAAACGACCGGAAAGGGTTTGAAGAAAAATGGGAAAGCCTTGGCCTCTTTGTAAAATACGGTATGCTCACAGATGATAAGTTTTTAGAAAAAGCAGGTAAGTTCCACATTATGAAAGTGGTGAACTCCGATTCTTATTATACGCTGGAAGAATATCGTACCATCGCAGAGGTATTACAAAAAAACAAAGAAGGTAAACTTGTATTGCTTTATTCAACCCAACCTGAACAACAAAACGTTTTTATCAAAGCCGCTGAAGATAAAGGATATAAAGTTCTGCAATTGGATACTATGATTGATGCCGCCTTTATCAACCATATGGAAATGAAGTGGGAGAATGTGGTCTTTAAACGAATTGATGCAGACATCGCTGATAATCTCATTGATCTGCAAGACGAGATTAAAAGTGTATTAACAGAAGATGAAGTGTCTCAGTTAAAAGCAATGTTCAATCTGCAGTTGACCGACCTGCACCTGAATGTAGAAGTGAAAGGCCTTCATGTTGATGCACCCCCTGTAATTGCAACAAGACCAGAAATGATGCGTCGTATGAAAGACATGGCTCATATGAGCGGACCAATGGGAAGCTTTTATGCATCCATGCCCGATGAAGTTGAATTAACCGTTAACGGCAATCATCCTTTATACAAAAAAATATTGGCGAATAAAGAAATAGGAAAAGAAATGGTGTACAACCTGGCTGATCTTGCTTTACTGTCGCAGGGGTTACTAAAAGGGAATCAACTCACGGAGTTTATTAACCGCAGTGTAACGCTGATGCAGAGTGAAGTGAAAAGCGATTTGATTGCAGAAGTATAATAAAAAAAGCTGACTGCTTTTGAAAGGCAGTCAGCTTTTTAGTTATTGAAATTATTAATTACAACTTCTTAATCTTAATGTTCCGGAACCATACATTGTTCCCATGATCCTGCAGGCCAATTCGTCCTTTTTTATACGTACCAAAATCCTTCATTGTTTTAAACTTACTACCTGCAATCATTTTTTTCCATCCTTCATCCCACATTGTAGTTGAAACCACTTTGGTACCGTTGAGATAAAATTCAAGATTTCCGTTTAGTGATTTGATTTCAGCAAGGTTCCATTCCAATGCCGGTTTTACGGTTTCAGGAGCTGAAGTTATGAGATCATACAAATCACCTGCACGGTGTTTGATGATTTTTGAATCGGGATGACAACTATTATCCAGCACCTGCATTTCAGGGCCCGTCATCCATGGCCATTTATATTTCGCTGTATCTTCATTTATAAAGATGATGATGCCGCTGTTGCCACAAGTATCAATTTTCCATTCCAGTATGAAATGAAAATTTTCATACTCTTCATCGCTTACAATATCACCCCCATCTTTTATCTGCCAGTTTTCTTTTTGCGAGGCATCCAGATGCAAGGTTCCATCAACTGCCTTCCAGGCACTGCCGGCAGGTGCACCTCCATACTTATGCCAGCCTTTTGTACTCTGACCATCAAATAAAGATACCCAGCCATCTTTTACTTCTGCTTCGGTTAAGGTTGGAGCTACTGTCATGTTTGTTTTTGTGGTATCTGTGGATTCAGTTGATTTCTCCGCTTCATTATTACAGGAAGAGATTGTACCAACTGTTGTTGCAATCATTAAAACAGAACGAAACATGCTTATTTATTTTTGAGTAAGAAAATATATTTTACCATTTGTTCTGCATCAGCAGGAGTGATAGCCGGATGTGGTGTCATAGGAATTTCGCCCCATACACCCGTACCACCTTTTACAATCTTTTCTGCCAGCATTTTTATATTGGATTCTGTATTTTCATATTTATTGGCTACATCCCTGTATGCAGGACCCGTTAATTTTTCATCAACTTTATGGCAGGTTAAACAATCGCTTGCGGCAATCAATGCCAACCCTTTTTCATAATCAGGATTGTCTGATGGTGATGGTGCGGCGGTTTCCTGCTTCGGCTCTTCTTTTGGTTGCTCTTTCGTTTCAGTGCCTGAGCCACCGCAAGCAATAAGCACCAATGCAACTACTGATGTAAATAAAATCTTTTTCATACCCTTTAATTTTTATTAGTTGAGAAAATTATAACTTATTTCGCTTTAATCAAGCCCTAATATTTTCCTGTTGGTTGCAGTATCACTTACCCCACCTGCAAAATCATCAAATGCTTTTTCAGTAACCCTGATAATATTTTTTTTAATAAACTCTGCTCCTTCTCTTGCTCCATCTTCCGGATGTTTAATACAACATTCCCATTCCATCACTGCCCATCCATCGTAACCATATTGAGTAAGCTTTGCAAAGATGGATTTAAAATCAACCTGCCCATCACCCGGACTGCGGTAACGGCCGGCACGGTTGAGCCAGCTTTGGTAACCTCCAAAGGTCCCCTGTTTACCCGTTGCATGAAATTCAGAATCTTTTACATGAAATGCTTTGATGCGTTCATGATAAAAATCGATGTACTGTAAATAATCCAGTTGTTGCAACACAAAATGTGAAGGATCATATAACAAACAGGCTCGCTTATGATTGTTTACTTTTTCTAAAAACATTTCATAGGTAATACCATCAAACAAATCTTCACCGGGATGAATTTCATAACACACATTCACACCGCACTCATCAAAATAATTTAAGATCGGTGTCCAACGTTTGGCCAATTCTGTAAATGCTTCATCTACCAAACCATCTGGTCGTTGCGGCCAGGGATGAAATGCATGCCACAATAATGATCCACTGAATGTTGCATGTGCAGTTAATCCTAAATTCTGCGAAGCCTTTGCACCATACATCATTTGTTGCACCGCCCATTTCTGCCGGGCTTTCGGATTTCCTTTTACAGCATCAGGAGCAAACACATCAAACATGATATCGTATGCAGGATGTACTGCCACCAATTGACCTTGCAGGTGTGTACTGAGTTCAGAAATTTCCAACCCAGCTTCATTGACCAGGCCTTTTAATTCATCGGCATAGGTTTTACTTTCGGCTGCCAATTGCAGATTCATGCAACGACTGTCCAGCGTTGGAATCTGTACTGCTTTAAACCCTAAGCTTTTTGCCCATGCACAAATTGATTTTAAATCATTGAACGGTGCTTTGTCGTCCATGAACTGTGCTAAAAATATACCGGGGCCTTTGATCGTCTTCATTTTTCAATTATTCATTATGAATTAAACAATAAACTCTTTCCACTTTACATCACTCTTTCCACTCTCAATTACATTCTCCACAAAGGCCATTCCTCTTACTCCTTCTTCTACACCGGGGAAATCAAGCCATTCATCTTTTGGTTGTTCACCATCAATTTTTGCTCTTACTGTTAATGCAAAATTTCTGTACAAATTTCCAAAGGCTTCCAGAAATCCTTCGGGGTGACCGGCAGGTGTTCTGGTGTTATGTGCTGCAAAAGAACTATTATAGCCACCACCTGTTCTGTAAATTTCTGTTGGTTTATCAAGCCACTTTACTAATAATGTATTTGCATCTTCATGCTTCCATTCAATACCGCCTTTCTCTCCATATACACGAATCTTCACATTATTTTCTTCGCCGGCTGCAATTTGCGTTGCCATCAACACACCTGTGGCACCGTTATCGAATTTTAAAAAGGCCGCACCATCATCATCCAGCATTCTTCCTTCAACAACAATATTGATATTTGAACAAAGTTCTGTTACCTGCAGGCCTGTTACATATTCAGCTAAGTTGAATGCATGTGTTCCAATATCGCCCATGCACCCGGCTTTCCCGCTCTTCTTAGGATCGGTACGCCAGCTGGCTTGTGCCTGCCCGGTTTTTTCTAAGAAAGTGCTCAACCAACCTTGCGGATACTCCACATATACTTTACGGATATTACCCAATGCACCACTCTTTACCAATTGTTTTGCCTGCTTCACCATTGGGTAACCGGTATAAGTATGACAGAGCAATAAACTCAACCCTGTTTCTTCCAGTTTTACTTTGAGTTGTTTTGCTTCATCTAATGTAAAGGTGATGGGCTTTTCAATTACTACATTGAATCCTTTTTCCAGTGCCATCATTGCAGGAGGAAAGTGAACAAAGTTGGGTGTAACGATGCTCACAAAATCAATGCGTTTATCAGCAGGCATTGCTGCTTCTTTTTCAAGCAGCACCTTATAATCGGTATAGATCCGGTCTTCATCAAGAAACAACATCTTACCTGATTCAACTGCTATATCCGGGTTTATACTCAAAGCACCAGCTACCAGTTCTACCTGTCCATCCATATTCATAGCAAGGCGATGTACTGCACCAATAAATGCATCCTTACCTCCACCAATCATTGCCATGCGAAGTTTTCTGTTCATTTGTTTAAATTTTCTGCGTTCAAAATTATGCGTTTAAGGACCAACCATTCCTGTACTCCCGTTTTACAAATTGATTGGCTTCTTCAAAGTTGGTGATTTTCATATTGGCTGCATCCCAATCTAATTTTTTTCTTCCTATGTATTCGCCTTTGCCATTTTGCAACTGCCAGCTTCTTAATGCAAGGTTGCCCATTAAGATAGATTCAGTTAACGGGCCTGCATAATCAAAAGAAGAACTGAGTTCATTTTTTCCAAAGCCGGCAATACAGGCATTCACCCATTGCACATAATGACCTTCAGGAACACGGGCTAATGTTTGTTTTACATTTATTTCCTCCATTCTTTTTGTTGGCAGTAATCTTGGATTTGAGCCATACGTGCCGCACATCATCTTTCCTTTGGTTCCTTCAATGATTACACCGCCGCTTCCATCTTCATCACCCATTGTTTCATTAGGCAATAATTCATCGGGCCGTTCCGGACGAATGCCACCATCTGTCCAGTGCAGTTCAATTTGGTGTTTCCCTTTTTTATCAGGAAACTTTAAGATCACTGTTGAAGCAAGCGGACAACTATCAGGGTAATTAGAAGCCGTCCACATTTTTTCATACACTGCTGCTACACTGCATTCCACTTCTGATGGATAACCCAAGCCAACTGTTTTAAAAGCAGGATCAATTAAATGACAACCCATATCGCCCAACGCACCGGTGCCATAACGCCAGTAACCACGCCAGTTGAACGGAACATATCCTTCTTTAAAATTTTCAAAAGGTGCAGGGCCAAGCCATAGGTCCCAATCTAACTCAACAGGAACGGGTGCTGTTATTTTTGGCTTACCCATACCTTGTGGCCATACCGGCCGGTTGGTCCATACATAAATTGTATGAGCACGACCAATCTTTCCTGCTTTATACCATTCCTGCATCAGCCTTACACCATCACCACTGGCACCCTGGTTGCCCATTTGTGTAACTACTTTAAAGTTTCTTGCAGCCTCTGTTAATATCCTTGCCTCATAAACTGAATGTGTTAATGGTTTTTGTACATAAACATGTTTACCCATTTGCATGGCAGCCATTGCAGCAACAAAATGTGTATGATCCGGAGTGGAAACAGAAACAGCATCAATATTATTTTTTTCTTTGGCCAGCATTTCCCTGAAGTCTTTGTAGTAAGGCGCCTTAGGAAAATTTGTTCTGGATGTTTTTGCCTGGCGGTCATCTACATCACAAAGAGCAACAATATTTACTCTCGTACTTTTTGCAAACTCCGTTAAATCGCTGGTTCCTTTTCCGCCGATGCCGATACCGGCAATATTGAGTTTATCACTGGGTGCAATAAAACCACGGCCTAATACATGACGGGGGATAATAAAAAAACCGGCCGCTGCAACGGACGAGGTTCGTAAAAAATCTCTTCTTGATCTTTTATTATTCATGGTGCAATCTATTTATCAAATGAAATACTTTCTTTCAATTCCTTTTCAGAATACGATAACCCATATTGTTTTAATACATCATCGGGTACACCATTCCATTGATTGGGTGTGTTGCCTGCATAGCCAATATCTTTTACGCCAATCTGTGAAGTATAAAAACCACTAGCAGTAAGGTTTCGCATCATATTAAAAAAGCTTACCCCTCTTTCCATTTCCGGTTTTGCTTTTTCAGGATACGCAATTTCATCTACAATTGAAATCTGTTGTTTGGCATCGCAATCTTTAAATGCTTTTTGATAACGTTCAAAACATTCCATATCCAGCCAACGCAAACCACCACGCATTGGAGTTTGATATTGGGGCATATCTTTTACTATAAACTCAATAAAATCAGGAACACCGGCCTCTGTCGCACTGCCGCTTACTTCATCTTTTGGAATAATGATATCGCTTAACACAGCAATGGTTGCCAGTTCATGTGTTGTAAAAAAAGTTTCAGCCATCAGCTTTGCTTCTCTTTCGGCTTCTTCTTTTGTACGATCAATGGTGCTGGCTGCCGGTTGCCCGGCCGCTTTTGTTTTTTCATCTGCTGTTGTACATGCATCTACCAATACAGAAGATGCAACTGTACCAACAATCATTGCCTTAATGGAATCTCTTCTTTTCATAATGGCCTTACCCTCGTTCCCTCTCACCTCATCCGCCCTTTGGGCACCTTCTCCAAAAGGAGAAGGCCAAAGGAAATGGAATTAGTTTTAAGGGAGGCCGGGCTTTGTTTTATTTGTTCAACAATATTAAATAAGCATTTCAAATTCATCCATTTTATCATCAAAGAATATCAACCTGCCCCTTAATCATTAAACTCATCGATAAGTTGGCTCTGTGCGTTGATGGCTTCCCCTTTCGGGGGAAGTCGTCGGATGGGGGCCTACAAATTATTTTTTTTCAACTCATCAATAATATATTCACTTGCACGCATGCTTAAAGCAAGAATGGTCCAAGTGATATTCTTATCGGCTTGTGATACAAAGGCAGCACCATCTACTACAAATAAATTTTTACAATCATGTGCCTGGTTGTATTTATTCAATGCACTGCTTTTAGGATCATTGCCCATGCGAGCAGTTCCTGCTTCATGAATAATCTTTCCCGGCGATTCTAATCCATAATTATTTTCAGGACCATCATTACCCCATGTAATTACCGCACCCATATTATGCATTACTTCACGAAAGGTCTCTTTCATGTGTTTTGCCTGGTTGATCTCATGCTCACTCCATTTTACATTGAACCGTAAAACAGGAATACCAAATTTATCTACAACAGTTGGGTCAATTTCACAATAGTTCGTTTCCAGCGGAATTGCCTCACCTCTTCCTGCCATGCCTACGCCGGCACCATAGAAATAACGATAATCTTCTTTTAAAGAAGCACCATAACCTCCCGGCTCTTTCATTGTTCCTGCTACCGCATACTTACCATTATAAGTTTGAATATTTGAACCAAAACCGTATGAAGGCTGACTCATACCTCCCCAATACTCAACATGGTATCCTCTCGGAAAATCAAGCTTCTTGTTATCTAACCACCAGGGACTATAAATATGCATCCCGCCTACACCATCTTCGTTATATTTCTTTCGTCCAAATAGTTGAGGTAACATACCGCCCATTGCTGCGCCTGTACTATCATGCAAATATTTACCTACTACATCACTGTTGTTGGCTAACCCGTTTGGATGACGCTGCGATTTTGAATTGAGTAATAACCTGGAGCTTTCACAGGCACTGGCAGCAATGATAACCACTTTACCATTTACCTGGTACTCCTGCATATCATCTTTATTGACATAACTCACTCCTGTTGCAAGACCTTCTTTATTGGTGAGCACTTCCCTTGCCATAGCATTGGCAACGACATCCACATTACCTGTTTTTAATGCAGGATATATTAATACGTTGGTAGAAGAAAAATCGGCTTTGGCAATACTACAGTTGCGGCCACATTGTGCACAAAAGAAACAGGCACCACGTTCAGTGGTACTTTCTATTTTTTTAGTGAGAATAGACAAACGTGAAGGAATCACTTTTACACCGGCCGCAGTTGCTCCTTTCTTGATCATTAGCTCATGCAGTCTTGGTTTGGGTGGAGGAAGAAAAAATCCATCGGGATCATTTTCCAATCCCTCATTGGTGCCAAAGATGCCAATGAGTTTATCAATACGATCGTAATAGGGTTTGATGTCTTCATACCCAATCGGCCAGTCATCACCAAGACCATCAATACTTCTGCGTTTAAAATCTTTCGGACCAAAGCGTAGTGAAATTCTTCCCCAATGATTGGTTCGTCCGCCAAGCATGCGGGCACGCCACCAATCCCATTGTGTTCCTTCTGCTTTTGTATAGGGTTCCCCTTCAATATCCCATCCATGATAACAGGCATCAAAATCGCCAAAGGGGCGGAACTTTGTACTGGCACCACGCCTTTTACTTTCCCACGGATTCTTTAATTGGGTAACATTTTTCTGAGGATCATACATGACCCCTGCTTCAAGCAGGCATACTTTAAGCCCGGCTTTACTAAGCATATAAGCTGCCATGCCGCCACCTGCACCAGAGCCTACAATGACTGCATCATAATTCTTGGGCTGAACTTTTATCTGGAAATCTCCCATAACAAGTAATTGATTTGAAGGTCTTAAAGGTAGCAGATAAATCAAAAAACAAAAATTGATTTTCAAATTTTAATAACAAACGTTTGCACAAA
>Ga0163144_10013091_pt1 | contig 17348 bp, 18 predicted proteins | sample OliLak19BULKMAT1_FD_123175 | JGI IMG/M metagenome (GOLD analysis project Ga0163144, IMG submission 123175) | Freshwater microbial mat bacterial communities from Lake Vanda, McMurdo Dry Valleys, Antarctica - Oligotrophic Lake LV.19.BULKMAT1 | ecosystem: Environmental > Aquatic > Freshwater >...
AGGCTTGTCGCAAGTTAAAGTTTACTAACTTTACTCGCGACCCTTCCTCGCGCCGTCGCGCTCCGGTTTTACGAAGTCATAACATGACTTCTCACCTAGCCGCTAGACGATAAGGCCAAAAAATTTTGTTGCTCAGTCAAACGAGTGAAATTTTTTTAATCTTGTCCTAGTCACGTGTCAAAGTCTGATAACTTTGCCCGCGACCCCGTCTCGCGCCGTCGCGCTCCGACCGTTCGTTTGGGTCCCATCCCAAACTCACCTCTAGACGATAAGGCCAATAACAATGAGAATACAATAAAAAACACCAAAAATCAAAATTTATAAACTCTCAAATTTGAGATTACCTATCTGGTGGGACTTCGTAGTAGTTGATGAGAAAATTAACCATATCCATAAAAGGCATCGAGAGTGTCTCCGACCCGAACCTTATACCTTTTGGATTTACTGTATAGAGAAGAATTATAAATTTTGGATTATACGCTGGGAAATGCCCCACAAATGAGTGAAGTACCCTATCTTCGTAATATCCCCCTCCCTTAGGTTTTGCAATCTGAGCTGTTCCAGTTTTTGCTGCAACACTATATCTAGGAAGTTTTAATGTTCCATTTAAAAGAACGTTGTCGACACTATATGTCATCATTCGACTTATTTCTTCTGATGTTTCTCTTTTTATAACTTGATTACCTATAGGTATTTCTGTATCTTTTGTTACTCCTATTTTATACTTAACACTTTTTACAATATGAGGCTTTACAGTAAATCCTCCGTTTATCACACTAGAAATAGCGGCTATAGTAGAGATGGGTGTTAACGCAATACTTTGTCCGAATGATGCAGAAGCTAAATCGATATCAACTTTACTATTCAAACTAGTTACTAGATTTTTTGCTTCGTTTGGAAGTTCTATTCCTGTTTTATTTCCCAGACCATAACTATAAAAATATTTTGAAAATCTTTCATTACCTAAAAGTGACTCAATGTACGCAGAACCTACGTTTAGTGATTGGGAAAGTACATCTTGCATAGAAACAATACCTCTTTCTTTACCATCAAAGTTACTGACTTTTTTCCCACTAACCATCACATAACCTTTGTCGTAGTAAGTAGTACGAGCATTCACTACCCCAGCATCAATACCAGATGCCATAGTCAAAACTTTTATTATCGAGCCCATTTCATAAATATTTTCCACTATAGGATTTGAAAAAATATTTGAATTTTTTTCTTCACTAGAATTATTTGGATCAAATGATGGAAAAGACCCCGTAGCAAATATCTCTCCAGTAACAGGATTCATAATAATTCCTCCAGTCAAATCTGAGCTCCACTTTTCTGTTGTACTAGCAAGAATATTTTGTAAATAAGATTGAACTGTAGGTTCAAGAGTAGTAACAATATCAGCTTCCATTACAGCGTTACTACTTGCAACATCTTTTACATTTGAAAATATCTGTGCAAAAAAGTTTACATACGCTCCTTCGCTTCTGTTTAACTGACTTTCGTACTGTCTCTCTAGTCCGTATCTACCAGCATACTCATCTCCTTTGAATCCAAGGATACCTATAGCGTGTGGAGCGGTATTTCCTCCTGGATAAAATCTCCATCTTTCTTTATATATTTTAAGTCCAGGGATTTTTAAATCACCAATCCTTTGTCCAACCTCTGTATCTACGTGAACAGCTATTTCTTCATAAGGATCTTTCTTTTTATTTGCTTTAGCAATAAACTCATTGTAGTCTATAGGCAATATTTCATTTATAGTTTTATAAACTTCTTCAGGTTTTATCAATATTTCTGGATTAATAGCAACAATAAAACCCGATTTGAGTGTCGCTGCAGATACTAGACTGTTATCTTTGTTTTGAAAAAATATTGTTCCTCTATCAAAAACATTTTTTGAAGTAGAAACATATTGACGGTCGGCTTTGCCTGAATATTTATCAGTCTCAATTACCTGTAAAAAATAAAGTCTACTTATAATAAGTAATGCGAAAGCAACAATACAAAAAGTTATAAAACGGATTCTTAAAAGATAGTTAAATTTCATATTACGAATACAGCTTTGAATACAAATATTATTTTGTATTACAATAAACAGTATAACAGACGATAATTACTAATTAGACAAAAATGAAACGCTATTTGTGGATTTCTCTCTCAGATAAGTCTTTGGAGATACCTCTTTAAATCCCATAGAGTATGCCAATGAAATAGTCACCGCATTTCTGTTATTTATATATTGAAATTCTTTGTTACTAATAGCCAAATTTAGTCCCGAAATTTTTGCTTCAATGTTTTGACTACTTACAACATTATGAACTGTTGTGTTTATTAAATACATATAAAAACTAATTGAAAATATAAAAATACCTAGAAGTGACCAGAATAATGTTTTCTCTCTATTTAGTTGTAATATTTTTTCTACCATTTGCTTTATAAATTTAAGATTTTTGAATTATTCTTAGTTTGCTACTTCTACTTCTAGGGTTCTCCGCAATCTCGTTATCTGTTGGAATTATTGGCTTCTTGTTTACAATCGAAGCTTCTCCACTCACGATAAGTGATTTAAAAAAATGTTTAACTGCTCTGTCTTCTATGCTATGAAATGAAATGACAGCTAGCCTTCCTCCAGAGCGTAGTCTATCGAACCCTACTCTGATTCCCTGCTTCAAACTCTCTATCTCATCATTTACTGTTATCCGTAATGCCTGGAAAGTTTTGGTGGCTGGATGGATTCTCCTAGTGTGATACCACTTTGGTGTAGCTGTCTTTATAATCTCTACTAAATCAAAAGTTGTTTCGATAGGCTTTTCTTCCCTTCGGGCAACAATCGCTTTTGCAATCTTCCATGCAAACTGCTCCTCGCCATATCCTTTCAATATTGTAGAAATATTTTCTAACTCCCAAGTGTTTACTATTTCTTTTGCGGTCAAATCTCCTACCTGCGCAGGCAGGTCCTCTGTCAGATTCTTTTTGAAAGACATTATGAGCGGTTCATCTTTTTGAAATGAGAACCCCCTACCTGAGTCCTCAAACTGATTTGATGATAAACCAATGTCTAGCAAAATTTTATCTACCTTTGGAAAACCTACTGTATCTAAAATGGTGTCTATGTTTCTAAAACTTTCTTGTATGTAATGAACTTTGAGGTTATAAGTAGAGAGTCTCTCTTTTGTTCTAACAATTGCATCAGGATCAAGGTCGATACCGATCATGACAACGCTATCGCCAAACCTTTTTGCAACTTCCTCAAAATGTCCACCGCCACCAAGTGTTCCATCAACAAAAATATCTCCATTTTTGATTTCTAGACCATCTATGCTTTCTTGTAAAAGAACTGAAACGTGCATACAGTGATTAGTTGTTAGTGACTAGTTTTTAGTAAATTTAAATGACTCTGAATTTTGACTATTCACTATCAACTAGCACCTATCAACTATTAGATCACACCTATTTGACCAAGCTTCTCGGCTAGAGTGTCAGCTTGTTTCTCTACCACCTTCTTGTAGTCAGTCCAAGCTTTCTCGTTCCAAATCTCAACTCGACTTGAAACTCCAATAACGACTACTTTATTTTTCAAATTTGCCCTATCTCGCAGGAAATCTGGGATAAGGATTCGACCAATAGAATCTACCTCTGCTTCTACTGCCGATGAAAACATAAAACGATTAAAACTTCGCGCGTCCGCTTGGCCGATAGAAGATTGATTTAATTTTTCTTCGATCTTTGACCACTCATTAGATTTAAATAACCAGAGGCAGTTATCCAAACCTTGTGTGACCACTATTTTTTTTCCAAGCTCACTACGAAATTTCGCGGGAAGTGAAACCCTGTTTTTATCGTCGATTGCGTGTGTGTATTCTCCGATAAGCATAAAGTTTTTCGATAGTTCTTTTTTTAAACACGCATAAAGTTCTGATGAACTTTTGCTATGCTCGTTAATCAAGAAAACAATTTCCTCAATACGTTGCCTTCTCGCAAACTCACTTCGTTCAAACAATGCTTCAGGCTTTCTTTATTTTCGTCGTTTTTTTCTAATTAACTGCGCAATGTTTTAAAAAAGAACAATCTCAAATTAATGTGGAAAAGAACTTCTCCCACTTCTTCCCACTTGTTTAACATTATATACCACTCCTTCCCACCAGCAAACACAAAGGCCCACAAAACAGTGGATAAGTGCAAAAAAACCGATTGGACATCGGTTCAATGATTTTGTCTATATGACTAAAAATTCATAATCTATAAAATTCACTAGGGTTACCCTAGTGAAGCAACATATAGAGACGTGAAATTATCTATATAAAAAAATAGGTTGTAAGAAATTGTATTTTAAAAGCCTTTCGCAAGAGCTTAGAAAATTATAGTGGTATTCCATTCAAAATTTTCTTGAGCGATGAGAAGTTCACTAGCCGAACACGGCTAGATAGATTGCTTTTAAAATACAATTTATGGAAACCTATTCCCGAGGTCTCATGAGGGGAAAAGTTTGCAGTTCGCGTAAAGGTTTATCCGCTAAAATAGCGAAAAGTCTCTCTCCGAAGCCGAATCCGCAGGTGGGAGGCATTCCGTACTCTAGCATCTCTACAAACTCGTCATCTGGCATCATTGCCTCTGTATCCCCTCCTTCTATTAGTTTTCTTTGTGTATCAAATCTTTCTTTTTGATCTATTGGGTCATTTAATTCTGAATATCCGTTACCAACTTCAAGACCTGCAATAAGTGGTTGGAATCTTTGAACTGTCTCTTGACCAAGATTTTTCTTTGCAAGAGGTGCTACGAGCGCAGGATGGTTTACCAGAAAAGCCGGACCTGAAATATTTTTCCTACAATACTTCCAAAGTGTGTCTGTAAGTCTCTCTCGGTTTTCTCCATCAAATTTTACATTAAGCTCTTTTAGTTTATCCATTATTTCTGTGTCTGTTGCAGAATTTAAATCAATACCAGTTTGTTTTTTGACCTCTTCTGTATAGTCGACTTCAGGCCATGCTTCGCCCAAATCAAAAGTGTGTCCACGTGATGTGAACTTTGTAGTTCCAAAAACACTTTGAGCAATTTCGATATACATTTCCCTCACCAGCTTCATTCCGTCGTTGTAGTCTGCAAAAGACCAGTAGAACTCCATATTAGTAAACTCTTGAGCGTGGTCAGGAGAAGTTCCTTCGTTTCTATAGGCCCTTCCTATTTCAAAAGTTTTTGGAAAACCTCCTGCCATGAGTCTTTTCTGCCAAAGTTCGCCAATGGAAATACGCAAATAAACATCTAAGTCATAATCGTTGTGATGCGTTTTAAAAGGTGTAGCTTCAGCACCACCTGTTGTTGTCTCAAGTGTAGGTGTTTCTACTTCTAGAAAGCCGTTGTTTTTCATAAATTCCCGAGTAGCATCCCAAAACCTTGATTTTTTAACCATCAAATCTCGAAGTTCATCATTCATTAGGAAATCTAAATATCGCTTTCGAAATCTTTCGTCTAAATCTGTGAGTCCGTGCCATTTTTCAGGAAGTGGAAGAAGAGACTTGCCTGCCATTGTCCAAACTTTTGTATCAATACTCTGCTCACCTGTTTTAGAAAGCATTGCCTTTCCAGTGACAGAAATAAAATCTCCAATATCTACAGTTTCTGTAAAAAGTTTGAAGTCGTCTTCACTTAAAGTATCTTTTTTTATAATAGCTTGAACCTTATCCGTGCCATCAAAAAGTACAGCGAAAAGTATCGCTCCCTGTCCTCGAAGTGCCATAACTCTACCCGCTACAGAAACTTCATTGTCTGCCTTTATGTGCTCTTCAAAATTTTTCTTTAGAAAATCTATAGGAAAATCCCGAGGAACTTTTGCTGGATAGGGGTTAATACCCTTATCTTTTAGTATTTGGAGCTTAGCAAGTCTACCTTCTCGTATTTCTTCTAGTGATGCCATAAAAATAGTATACAGTAGCTAGTAGCTAGTTGCTAGAGGGCAGATAACATACTATAAAACAAATTAAGTAGCTTATACTCGAAGCCCAGCGGATTTTATTTTTTTACTTAATCTCCAAAATCTTGTATGTTAGGTTTCCGCTAGGCGCAGTGAATGTAAAACTATCGCCTTTTTTCTTTCCAAGAATAGACTGCCCAAAAGGAGATTTCATAGAAATTTTATTTGTAGATACATCAGCTTCTTCTGAACCAACAATGCTATATTCGAATTTTTTACCATCTTTTTCTACAGTAACTGCAGAACCAACACTGACCATATCTCCAACATTTGAAGAAACTATTTCTGCAGTTTTAAGAAGTCCTTCCAGTCTTGCAATTCTATCTTCAATATTAGCTTGAGCATCTCGAGCTTCGTGATATTCTGCATTTTCAGCCAAATCTCCAAGAGATTTTGCGTATTCTAGAGATTCTGCGATTTCTTTTCTTCTTGTGCCTTTTAGAATAACCAGTTCTTTTGTAAATTCGTCAAACTTCTCTTTAGTCAAATATTCTTTGTCGTTCTTCATTCTAATTAAGGTTATTTAATAAACAGTTGTGTGAGTATAGCAAAAAATAGCCCCTTGGTCAATTTTAAGGAGTTCGCAAGATTTGAAGGTTTATTCGAGGTATTCCGGAGCATATATGTGCATCCAGTCAAAGAATTCTTTCATAACCAGTACCGACCCAAATTGGTTTGTTTTAGATGCCCTCTCCATCACAACTGCAAAAGCATACTTGGGATTTTTATATGGCCAAAAACCAACAACCCAGGAATTTACCTCGTCTTTAGCAACTCCTATTTGTGCTGTTCCTGTTTTAGAAGCTACTTCTAACCAAGGAAATTTTATTGCCTGACAAGTGCCTTCTGTAACACACATTCTCATTCCTTCTTTTACGATTGTGTAATAACTTGAATCTAAATACTCAACGCGTTCTATTTTAATTTTATTTAAATCTATAACTTTATTAAAAGTAGGAATAATGAGGTTTCCTTCTGAAGCAATACCTGCAACAGCTTTTACAACCTGAATCGGTGAGACTTGAAAACCGTACTGACCAATAGCTGTGTTGTATGTATCTCCCACCCTCCAAACATCACCACTGAAAACCGATTTTTTCCATTCTGGATTAGGAATGGTTCCTTTGTTCTCTCCTGGGAAATTCACTCCAGTAGTTGTTCCAAAACCAAACATTCTCACATATTTCTCTATGTTTTGTATACCTATACCTTTCTGAGTCTTAAAACCGCCTCCTACTTGGTAGAAATATATGTTTGATGATACTGCTAGTGCACGTCGCAAATCCACCAATCCGTGAGCTTTCCAATCCACAAAAGTAGATGGCTTGTCTGGTACGTACGGGTTTGGAACAACTATAGAACCCGTACTCAATATCTGAGTTCCGGGATCAATAATTTGCTTATCTAGAACTCCCATTGCAATAAAAACTTTCATAATAGATCCTGGAGTATATAAACCGTCTATTGCTCTATTTAAAAATGGATGATTGCCACTTTTTATCCATTCTGTTATTTTCTCTGTATTTTTTCCATCTGAAAGTATTTGTGAATCATATTCTGGGAAATTGCTAATCGCCAAGATTTCTCCAGTATCTATTTTCATTATTACTCCAGCTCCACCTTTATATCCCGCCCTTTCTGCAATGTTTAACATTGCTATGTGTAGGGCTCTCTGAAGTTCCAAATCAATAGATAAATCCAAGTTAGTGCCATCTTGTGGAGACTGTACTACACTTTCTGAAATAACCTTACCTTTAACATTAGTTTCAATTATTTTTATTCCATCTTGACCTGAAAGTATACCACTATATATTTTCTCCATTCCATCTTTAGGATCAAACTTTTCTTGATAATATATTCCAGATGAATCTTTTGTTGGATATTTTACGTAACCAAGTGTAGTAGAAAGACCTGTAGAAGTTGCATACTGTCGTAGAGAGAAATCTGAGTCATTTGGGTTTATAATATTCCAAACCAAAGGAACTTTTTTTCTATCATAAATAACACCTCTGTCTGCAAAAATAAGAGTGTTATGTAGGTTGTTGCTGTCACTTCTTATTCTATAATTCTTTCCTTCGGATATTTGTAAATCCCAAAGTTTGAATAAAAAAATAGAACCTATTAAAACAATAAACAAACCAACACCGTTATAAACCCCCATTGAAATAGGTTTTTCTATCCTTCCTTCAAATTGGTGAGTGTCAAAATCTGGTAAATTTTGTGAATCAAGAAAAATCTCGTCTGGATCTATTGGGGCGAGGTTTTTACGTTTACTTTTTCTCCATATTTTTTTTATATTTGAAAACATATTTCAAGGCAGTACTATTTTCTTATATTTCTTCTAATGAAAGAGACGGTTATCAAAATAATTACCGATAAAGCAAGTGCCGCATAAGGAGCTTCTCTTGAGGCTAAAAATAACTTGTCGAATATAAAACCAAAAAATATTATCTCCATATAAAATGGGAAATAATAAGACATACAGATTAAAAACAACAAAGTAAGCCACCAAGGCAAATACAGAACTGATAGAAATACAGCAACAAACAATATTAGTCTTTCCACTGTAGTATTCATATTTAGTATTATACCTATTTTTCTATGAAAACACTCTTGGTTTGAAAAACGTTTCCGGGCATTCGCAGGTGTACTGTTTTAAAAGAACTCTGTGAGTTAGTATCTACATAGTAAACCACCGCCATAACTGAGTCTTTCAAACCAGAATGTAGAAACGAATCTCCCCATACTATATCTGTTTCTTTTGGAACTACAACTTTAAAATTTGCTCCTCCAATACCCTCTAAAACAAAATTCGCACCTGTTCTACTAGAAACAGACACGACACTTTGATCACCGTTTGAAAACATTTTAATAATCGATGTGTTTTCTGTTGTTTCAGAAACTAGACCCAATATTATAGTGTCAGAAATATATGCCCTATTTCCTACGGTAATACCTGAACCACTACCCACATCTACGACAAAAGTATCAAATGGAGACTGAGGAGGTTTTGAAAGAACTTTAGAAAGTGTTCTGTTCGTAGAGACATTTCTACCTACACTTTCTTTCAACTCTTCATTTTCTTTTACCAACAAATCGTAATCTATTTTATTTAATTTATAAACGCTAATCTCATCTTTTAATTTTGAGTTCTCTTTTATTAGATTACTCTTCCAAACAAAAAAATTACCTATGTAATATGTAAAATTTACACTTTTTTCTTTCAAAGTCCACAAAGGTATCATTGCATTATGAGAAATCGATCTAGAAAATTTTGGAAAAAATATAGAAATAAAAAGTAATACTAGAAAAAAAACCAGTCCCAATAAAATTCTATAATCAAAACCGCTCTTCGGTTTACTTTTTAGGAGGAAGCTCATCTTTATTTGTAATTAAAATATCTTTATATAATTCCATATCTTCTAGTATAATTCCTGTTCCTCTACAAACAGAAGTTAATGGATCTGGAGCAATGTGGACCGGTATTTTAGTATACTCAGATATAATTTCGGCCAGACCGTTTATCAGTGCTCCCCCACCAGCTAGGAAAATCCCTTTCTGCATAATATCTGCCAAAACTTCTGGGGGTGTTGTCTCTAATACTTCTCTAACACCATCTACTAAAGTGTTTATAGACTGAGAAATAGCTTCTCTAATGTCTGAGTCAGTAATAACTACTTCTCTAGGAAGTCCTGTTATAAGATCTCGTCCTTTTATGGATGCTTCGAGTGGAACATCTCCTGGTAAAACTGCACCGATCCCAATTTTTATATCTTCTGCTGTTTTTTCTCCAATTAAAATTTTAAACTCACTTCTCATATAAGAAATGATGTCATTGTTTAGTCTATCTCCAGCGATTTTCAAATTTTTAGACCTAACAACGCCACCCAGAGAAATGACCGCGATATCTGTAGTGCCTCCACCAATATCTACAATCATATTTCCTGTCGGCTCTAATACTGGAAGTCGCATACCTATCGCGGCTGCCATCGGTTCTTCTACGATATGCACCTCAGATGCTCCTGCATTTTTTGTGGCATCACGCACTGCACGTATTTCTACGTTTGTGATTCCAGAAGGAACCCCGACAACAACTCTAGGGCCTAAAAGTTTTGTATTACCTTTTTGTGCTCTGTTTAAAAAATACGTAATCATTTCTTCTGTTACTTCAAAATCAGAAATAACTCCATCCACAAGCGGTCTCACAGCAACGATATGTTGTGGTGTCCTACCAAGCATCTGCTTTGCATCTTTACCCACAGCTACGACCTGACCAGTTTTTTGATTTATAGCTACAACAGAAGGCTCATTTAGAACAATACCCTTTCCACTAAGATAAACGAGTGTATTTGCAGTACCCAAATCTATCCCAATATCATTGGAAATGTACCTCTTAAATTGTTCAAAGTTTTTAATCATTTTTTGTAGTCTAACATAAAATCTATTTCTCCTCATATCTCTCAAAAAGCAATCTAACTAGCCGTGGTCGGCTAGCGAACTTCTCGTCGTTCAAGAAAATTATAGATGGAATACCATCTTATTATTCTAAACTTCTGCGAAAGGCTTTTCTCGAGGCACGAGTCAACATGATTTTAAAAATTTTCATTGAACCATAACCTTTTTAGAGACTTCACAGGCGGGTAGCCGAGATGGAGGAAAATTTAAATTAACTTAAATGCTTCTTCCACACTAACGAGCTGTGAGTCAGATGAAGTCCTCATTTTTACTTCTACTTTTCCTTCAGCCACAGTTTTATCACTTATCACAAACCTAATTGGAATACCGATTAGATCTGAGTCAGCAAATTTCTCCCCAGGTCTTGCATCTCTATCATCGTATAGAACTTCTACTCCTTTATCTTTTAAATCATTGTATAAATCATCAGCAAATTTTACAGTAGTATCGTTTACTCCAAGACGAACGAGGTGAACAGCAAATGGAGAAACCTCTTTCGGCCAAACAATCCCCTTATCATCTGCGAGAACTTCTAGTATTGTTCCCATTAGTCTTGTGGGACCTATCCCATAACTTCCCATAACAACAGATTTTTCACTTCCAGACTCATCTTTATATTTAAGACCAATAGCATCAGAAAATCTTGTTCCAAGATGGAAAATGTTTCCAACTTCTACTGCTTTCTTTTCCACCAACTCATCTTTATTTATACCAAGTTTTGCCAGATTCTCATCTGTATAAACTTCTTTGTTTAGAGCTATTTTTTTACCTTCTTGAACATAGATAACATCTTCACCAGAATCTGTTAGCGTTTGAAATTCCTCTGAAAAATCAGAGAAAATTCCCCCATCAGCAAAAGTAACATAAGTTTTCTCTCCAATGCCTAATCTATTGAATATTCTTATATAAGCCTCTCTTATTTTATTGTAGTCTTCTAGGTGAGCATCGTTATCTTTTGAAAAGGAGTACATATCTTTCATCATAAATTCTTTTCCTCTCATTACCCCACTCTTTGCCCTTAATTCATTTCTAAATTTATTTTGAAATTGATATGCCAAAATAGGAAGATCTCTATATGATGAAACTTGTTCACTCATTATCCTTGTTAAAGGCTCTTCGTGAGTTATACCTAGTCCAGTTTCTCCTCCACTTTTTAATTCTGTCTTGAACCAATTATCCACTTTCGCGTCATCCCACCTGTCTGTTCGAGACCACAATTCTTTGTCTTGTAGTGCTGACATTAAAAGTTCTTGACCGCCAATTGCATTCATTTCTTGTCTTATTACACTAACAATATTATTTAAAGTTTTAAGTCCTAAAGGTAAGTACGAATAAACACCAGCAAGCTCTTTGTGAACATACCCTGCTCTTATAAGATATTGGGCATTTTTTGATGTCTCGTCACTCGGCGCTTCCTTTCGTGTTTTCGTAAAAAGTTGTGTTTGTCGCATTCGTAAATAATATATTAAAATTGAATTTTGAGCAAAATAAGAGCCGTCTAGTCAGGACGGCTCGAACTCATTCTGTGTTCCTGTGGGAGTCGGACACAGACATAAATAGTACAAGGGAAACGGTAGTGCTGTTGCTAGATCTGAGGCCGGTGGAGGTATGGTGATACCTCGACCTTATTTGTCCGGAGCGCTTATTGCGCGACTCGACAGACAGCGGAACTAGGTCCCAGCAACCTACCGTTTCTAATACAATTATATAACAAATGTCACAAAAAAGCAACTAAAATAACTTTAAAATATCATTAGCAGTAACAGCTAACATAAGTAGCATTAGAAAAGAAAAACCTAGAATATTCGTCCATTTAACGATATTTGGACTTATTGGTCTTCTAATTATAGTTTCAATACCGACAAAAAGTAGTCTGCCCCCATCTAAAGCAGGAAAAGGTACTAAATTTATAATAGCCAAGTTTATAGAAATGATAGCCATTATGTTTAGTAGATACCTAAATCCTAGATCACTCGCCTCTTTTACAATACCTGCAATTCCTATTGGACCTGCTACTTGTGAAAAATCAGATCTAAAAGTAATAGTCTTCCAAAGAAAATCTGCCAAACCTACCGTAGTAGCTTTCAATAAAAACCAAGTTGTTTTTGCTCCATCGATTAAAGAATCTATCGGCGAAAGTTTTACAGTACCGACCCATTCCATAGATATACCTATTATTTTTTTGCCTTCGATTAGTTTTGTACTTGGAGTTATTATAAATTCTTTTTCTAATTTTTTATCAGTCTGAACTTTTATCAACAACTCTTTTGATCTGCTTTCTGAAATAAATTTTTGAACAACTTCCGGATACAGAGTATCTGAAATAGTCGTTTTACCATCTGATATAGAAATTATAGTATCTCCGGGAGTTAATCCTGCTGTTTTTGCGGGAGAGTCTGGTAAAATTTCTGTAATGATAAGATGTGCATCATTTAAAACTCCGTTTGTATTGTGTGGTAAGACAGATGTAGCTCCAATAAAAAATCCAAGAGAAATAACAAGCCAAGCAAATATAATATTAAATGTAACTCCAGCCACCAAAACTAAAGCTTGTACCCATTTTGGTTTGTATACAAAACTAACACTTTTGTTTTCTTCACTAATATCTCCAGAATGTGCATCTTCTCCAAAAATTTTAACAAACCCCCCAAAAGGAATTGCGTTTAGAGTATACAAAGTACTTCCCCATTGTTTCGATATAAGTTTTGGTGGAAATCCTATACCAAATTCATCCACTCTGATTCCAAATTTTTTAGCAACAAGAAAATGCCCCAGCTCGTGGACAAAGACCAGTATTGCTAATATGATTAAAAAAATTATTACTGACATTAAGTTAGGGTTTAGTGGTTAGTTGTTAGTTTCTAGTTTTTTTATAATTGATCTCAGTATTTTACCAATTTCAGTGAGTAAATCTAGATCTGTGTCTATATTTATATCATACAAATCTCTACAAAGTAACAACTGAGTTTCAAGTTCCGATACAGAGCCAAATGACATCTGTAAAAAATGAGCGTAATCTTTTCTTGTCTTTCAGTTTACTCCTTCAGCTATATTGGAAACAATTGATACAGCAGACCTTCTTGTTTGTGACTGTAAACCAAAAACCTCTTCTTTGGGTAATTTAGATGTATTTTTATAAACATTCTTAACTAATTCAAATGATTTTTGCCATACAATAAGATCTCTATAAGAACTTATCTTCCTGTTTTCTTGCATTTAGGCACTATAAACTAACAACTAGAACCTAGCAACTACTCACTAATTTCCTTCTCCTTCTTTTCAAACAATTGCTCGAGTGACCGTGTACACTCATCTAACATTTTTTGTAGTTCAGCTTTTGTTCTAAACTTCTCATCTTCTGAAATTTCACCTTCTTTTTCTTTGTTTTCCAAATCTTTCATTGTCTTTTCTCTTTCACCACGTAATGTTATTTTTGCATCTTCTAGTTTTTGTTTCGTCATTTTTACTAGAGCTGTTCTTCTCTCACCTGTAAGCTCTGGAAATATTACCCGAAGACCCTTGTCATCTACTGTTACAGAAAGTCCTAAGTCAGATGCCACTATCGCTTTCTCAACATCTTTAGTTACTGACGAATCCCATGGTGCTATTCTTACACTCCGAGCATCTTCCATAGACAGATTTGCCACTTGGTTTATTGGCATAAATGATCCATATGCTTCGACACTAACACCATCTAGTATAGAAAGATTTGCTCGTCCAGTACGAACAGTAGCAAGCTCTTTTTTGAGCCACTCCTCTACATCCTTTATGCTTTGTTTAAATTGTGTGAAATTGTATGCCATAGTTTTGGTATTATAGCAGAAGATTATACACTAAGCATCAAGTTCTCAAGTATAATTTTGACTGGTGCTCCTCTATCATAAAGTGACTCGCGAGCTTTTTCACAAGCTTTTAGTTGCTCCGACATTTCCAAAACGCCTTTTTGGTACAACTCTCTTTCAATTTGATTAAGTAATGCAATAGCATCTTGTTTACTCATCTCCTCATCTTTTATTCCATCTGTAATTTCTTTAACCATTTCTAATCTCTCTTTCATACTCATGCCAAGGACAGTCCTTGGCATAGGAGTTGAATTTAAACTGCTAGCAAAAACATGCATTCTTGAGCGAAGTGTTGGAAGCAAAACTTCTTGTGGAGAAATAATAAAAAAATGTGTTCCCTCTGTAGGCTCTTCAAAAACTTTTAGTAACGCATTCTGTGCCTCTTCAGTAATAAAATCTGTTTCGATAATAAAAATTTTTTTATTCCCAGAAAAATCCTTTCTACTCTCGCCTTCAGAAATTACTCGAGCATCATCTATTGTAAAATTTTTATATTTTCTATGAGAAAAATCTGGATTACCACTTATTTTAAAGCCAATCACTTCACCTAGGAAATTTTTCAAATTGTTAACAGCATCTTCCAGTTCGTGTTCGACAAAATAATATGCGTGGTGAAGACTATCTGAATTTTTATTTAACTCTAAAAATGAAGGCATAATTACCATTATATCCATAAAAGGAAGCGCGCAACAGCCCGAAAGCTGTTGCGCGTTAATTAATCCTATGAAGTGGAAGCCTGTTGTTGTTGCATCAGGTCTCGAAATGCTTGCCATGACTCGGGTCTTTCACTATCTGCTCGCAGGCAGATCCGAGCACTAGCTCCGTTCTTCTCGAACAAGTATCCTTTCTCGTGTACAGACACGAAACCATACTTCCTTAGCTCTACCTCAACTTCCCCTATGGAAGAGTAGTTTCCAAAAACTCTCAGACCGTAATGAATCGTGTACACCATGTGGCACCCCGAAGTATTTAAACACACATTACAATTTTTGGGAAATAGTTATCGTTTGCTAATTACTGATTTTTTATAATTCTCCAAATGCTCCAATGCAATACCTGTCCCCTTGACCACACAATATAGTGGGTCCTTTGACATCACGGCCTTCACTCCTGTTCTTCTAAAAACAAGTTCTGGAAAGTTTCGGAGCTGTGATGTGCCTCCGGTCATAATAATCCCTTGATCGATAATGTCAGACGAAAGCTCTGGTGGAGTTTCTTGCAAAACATCTTTTATGGCTTTTATCATTTCTCGCAAATCCTTGCTGATAGCTTTTACAATTTCATTTGTTTTTATTTCTACACTACGTGGAAGTCCTGTTATGAAATCTCTTCCTTTTATTATCACTACCAATTCTTCATCGAGTGGAATAGCAGAACCGATTTTTATTTTTATATCTTCCGCTGTTTTGTCACCAATACCTAAATTAAAGGTTTTTTTAATATAGTCCGTAATAGCATAGTCGATTTTATTTCCTGCAACTTTTACAGAAGTCGAGGCAACAATACCTCCTAACGAAATAACTGCAACGTCAGTAGTCCCTCCACCAATATCAACTATCATATGTCCCAATGCTTCGTGAATAGGAATACCTGCACCAATAGCTGCCAAAATCGGTTCTTTAATCACATAAGCATTTTTAGCACCAGCTCTGATTGTCGCTTCGATGACTGCTCGTCTTTCAGTAGAAGTAACTCCTGCGGGAACAGAAACCAAAACTTCTGGTTTAAAAAAACTCCATTTGCCCAAAGCTTTGTCTATATAGTATCGAAGCATAGCCTCTGTAACCCGATAATCTGCGATAACACCGTCTTTCATAGGTCTATAGGCGATAATATTGTCAGGAGTTCTTCCTATCATTTCCTTTGCTTCAATGCCAATAGCCACTATTCTGTTATCTTCTTCTGAAACAGCCACGACTGAAGGCTCGTTTAGAACTATTCCTCTACCGGGAACAAACACCAAAGTGTTGGCTGTTCCTAGGTCAATTCCTATTTTTTTTGAGAATATACTCATGCTGTGTATAATAGCCGATATGAATGGTAATGTAAAAATCCTAAAACCTAAATACTTTTTTTACACACTGTTATTTTTAATTATTTTTCTACCAACTATTTTATATAGTGTTGGATACAGATTTGGAAATGGGTTTAGAATAGGAAAACTCGGATATTTAGCCCTGACAGTTCCCCTCCCAGAAACGACTATCTACATAGATGAGTCAAAAAAAATAGTGACAACAAAAGAAAATGAAAAAATAAAAATTTCTCTTTCTCCAAAAGAACACTCTGTTATTATTTCTAGACAAAGTTACTATCCATGGAAAAAAGACATAGAAATTCCAAGTCAAAAAACTGTAGAAATATCTCCTATGCTAATTTCTCAAAATCCTTCAGGAAGCATAATTACAAAATATGATCCTGAATATTTGAAAATAATAAATTCAATAAAACAAAACTCACTTCCCAAAAAAAGTGAGGTTAAAAAAAGTTTAGACGGTAGTGTTGAAGTGTGGGTAGAAAACAATACCATAATGTCACAGAAGAATAATATAATTTTTGAAGTAATAAAACCAGAAGAAGTAATTAGTAACATAGAGTTTTACAAAAACGATAACAACGCTATAGTTTTTTCAGCAGGAAAAGGAGTCTACGCTGTAGAGATAGATAAAACTGGAACACAAAACTTTATGCCTATATATGTCGGCGAAAAACCCTTATTTATAAAGGCGGATAGTGCATCAATATACATCCAAGACGTGGGCACATTGATGCAAGTTATAATATAAGACTCTTTAAGATATAATAGCCGAATGCAGATTGTCACCGTAATCCCTATCAGTCGAGGTGTCTCAAAAGACGTACTTACTTATTTCACAAAAACTGAAGTAAACTCTGGTAGCGTGGTTAAAATTCCCCTTCGTAAAAAAAGTATCTACGGACTTGTGGTAGAAGTAAAACAAGCTGAAGATTTAAAATCCGAAATCAAATCTCTCTCGTACAGTATTAAAAAAATAGAAGAAATGAAATCAGAGTCATTTCTTTCAAAAGATTTCATTGAAGCAGTAAAAAAAATCGCAAACTAT